>CXWK01002546.1_pt4 | contig 14119 bp, 11 predicted proteins | sample 590851 | NCBI WGS metagenome assembly CXWK01 (sample SAMEA3498364, study PRJEB10139) | wastewater metagenome | biome: wastewater treatment plant; material: activated sludge | place: Denmark | collected 2014-08-01 | reverse complement strand
CGAGATCGAAGCGCGCGACACGAAGCTGGGCCCCGAGGAAATCACGCGCGACATTCCGAACGTGTCGGAAACGTACCTGCGTGACCTGGACGAAAGCGGCATCATCCGTATCGGTGCAGCCGTCAAGCCGGGCGACATCCTGGTGGGCAAGGTCACGCCGAAGGGCGAGACCCAGCTGACGCCGGAAGAGAAGCTGCTGCGCGCCATCTTCGGTGAAAAGGCCGGAGACGTAAAAGACGCGTCGCTCACGTGCCCCCCGGGCATCGAGGGCATCGTGGTGGCCGTGCAGATCTTCNNGGGCATCGAGAAGGATGACCGCGCCAAGCAGATCGAACAGGACGAACTCGACCTGATGGAGACGAACCTCCAGGACGAGATCCGCATCCTGCACGAAGAGACCAAGAAGCGCCTGACGCAGCTGCTGCTGGGCCGGACGCTGCGGTCGGACCTGTTCGACAACGACGGCCGCGAGCGTGTGATGCGCAAGGGCTCGGTGTTGACCGAAGAGGCGATGGCCGGCGTGCCGTTCTCGTCGCTGGTGCGCGCGCGGATCGAAACCGAAGACCTCGGGTTCGAAGACGAACTGCGCCGCATGGAAGACCGCACCGCACAGCGTGTGGACGTCATCCAGCGCGAGTTCGAGGACAAAAAAGAGAAGATCCGCCGTGGCGACGAACTGCCGCCTGGCGTGATCAAGCTCGTCAAGGTGTACGTGGCGATGAAGCGCAAGCTGTCGGTCGGCGACAAGATGGCCGGTCGCCACGGCAACAAGGGCGTCATTGCGCGCATCCTGCCGGAAGAAGACATGCCGTACCTGCCGGACGGAACTCCGGTGGAGATCGTGTTGAATCCGCTGGGCGTTCCGTCGCGTATGAACGTCGGGCAGATTCTGGAAACCCACCTCGGCTGGGCCGCGCACGCGCTGGGCCTCTACTTCGCCACGCCCGTCTTCGACGGCGCACGCGAGGACGAGATCAAGAAGTGGCTCGACGAGGGCGGCTTGCCCAAGGGCGGCAAGACCCAGCTGCACGACGGCATGACCGGCGAGCAGTTCGAGCAGGATGTGACCGTCGGTTACATCTACATGCTCAAGCTGTCGCACCTGGTTGACGACAAGATCCACGCGCGGTCCATCGGACCGTACTCGTTGATCACGCAGCAGCCGCTGGGCGGCAAGGCCCAGTTCGGCGGACAGCGCTTCGGCGAAATGGAAGTGTGGGCGCTCGAAGCGTATGGCGCCGCGCACATCCTGCAGGAACTGCTGACGGCGAAGTCCGACGACGTGATTGGCAGGGCGAAGATTTACGAGGCTATCGTCAAGGGCGACGCCTCGTTCGAGCCCGGATTGCCCGAATCGTTCAACGTGTTGATCCGCGAGCTGCAGGCACTGTGCCTCGACGTGCAGCTGCTGAAAACCAAACCGAGTCCTGAAGCGGAACCACCGCTTGAGGACACACCCGAACCAACTCCGGAAACGCCGGTGGGAGCCTAATCAATGCGACCAAATCTTCAGGACAAGGGTCAGCTCACCTCCGACTTCGATTCGATTCGAATCAGCCTGGCGTCGCCCGAGACCATCCTCCGGTGGTCACACGGCGAAGTCACGAAGCCGGAAACGATCAACTACCGGACGTTCAAGCCGGAGCGGGATGGCCTGTTCTGCGCGAAGATCTTCGGACCCGTCACCGACTGGGAGTGCCTGTGCGGCAAATACAAGCGCATGAAGCACCGCGGTGTGGTGTGCGACAAGTGCGGCGTCGAAGTGACGCAGGCACGGGTCCGTCGCGAACGGCTGGGCCACATCAAACTCGCCACGCCGGTGAGCCACGTGTGGTTCTTCAAGGGGCTGCCGAGCCGCATCGGCCACCTGCTCGACATCACGCTGCGTGACCTCGAGCGCATCCTCTACTTCGAAGCCTATGTCGTTGTTGACTGTGGCGACACGGAGCTGAAGGACAAGCAGCTGCTGACCGAAGAGCAGTTCCGCCAGGAGCGCGAGACGTGGGGCTTCCGCTTCAAGGCGCAGATGGGCGCCGAGGCGATCAAGGAACTGCTGCGTCGCGTGAACGTGGACCGGCTGGCCGAGGAAATGCGCGAGAAGATGCGCTCGGAAACCTCGGTGCAGAAGAAGCTGAAGTTCGCCAAGCGCCTCAAGGTGGTCAGCGCCTTCAAGAAGTCGGACAACAAGCCCGAGTGGATGATTCTCGACGTCATCCCGGTCATTCCGCCCGAACTGCGTCCCCTCGTGCCACTGGATGGCGGCCGGTTCGCGACTTCGGATTTGAATGACCTCTATCGCCGCGTCATCAACCGGAACAACCGGTTGAAGAAGCTGATGGAACTCAAGGCGCCGGATGTCATCATCCGCAACGAAAAGCGCATGCTCCAGGAAGCTGTAGACGCGCTCTTCGACAACGGCCGTCGTGGCCGTGTGCTGCGTGGCGCCAACAACCGTCCGCTGAAATCGCTCTCGGACACGCTCAAGGGCAAGCAGGGCCGGTTCCGTCAGAACCTGCTCGGCAAGCGCGTGGACTACTCCGGCCGTTCGGTCATCGTCGTCGGTCCCGAGCTGAAGCTGCACCAGTGCGGCCTGCCGAAGAAGATGGCGCTTGAGCTGTTCAAGCCGTTCATTTATCACAAGCTCGAAGCGCGGGGCCTTGTCTCGACCATCAAGCAAGCCAAGGAAATGGTTGAGCAGCAGCGTGCTGAAGTGTGGGACGTGCTCGAAGAGGTCATTCGCGAGCATCCCGTGCTGTTGAACCGCGCGCCGACGCTGCATCGCCTGGGCATCCAGGCGTTTGAGCCCGTGCTCGTGGAAGGCAAGGCGATCCGGATTCATCCGCTCGTCTGCACCGCCTTCAACGCCGACTTCGACGGCGACCAGATGGCCGTGCACGTGCCGCTGTCACCCGAGGCGCAGATTGAAGCCTCGGTGCTGATGATGTCGTCGAACAACATCCTGTCGCCGGCCTCAGGCCAGCCGATCGCGGTGCCCTCGCAGGACATCGTGTTGGGCTGCTACTACCTGACCAAGGCCAAGGTGGGCGCAAAGGGCGAAGGCCGTGCGTTCGCGACTGCCGATGACGTGTTGCTGGCGCTCGACGCCGGTGAAGTGGAGACGCTCTCGCCCATCCGCCTGCGGTACACGGGTCGTTTGATCGACCTGACCGTGGCGCGCGATTCGCAGGACGTGCTCGACGCCGCCGAAACGGTGGTGACGAACAGCATCATCACGACCACCGTGGGACGCGTCATCTTCAACTCGGCGCTGCCGCCGGAGATGCCGTTCATCAACGGCCTGCTCAAGAAGAAGGGCCTGCAGCAGACGGTGCGTTATTGCCACCTGCGGTACGGCCTGGAACCGACCGTGCGGATGCTCGACAGCCTCAAGAGCACGGGCTTCCTGTACGCCATGAAGTCCGGCATCTCGATCGGTATCGACGACCTCATCATCCCGGAAAAGAAGGGCGCACTCGTCGAAGAGGCCCGCGCCGAGGTGATCAAGGTCGAAGGTCAGTATCAGGATGGCGCCATCACCAACGGCGAACGTTACAACAAGGTCATCGCCATCTGGTCGGAAGTGACCGAGACGATTGCCGACGCGATGTTCGGGGAGATGGAGGCGCTCGACAAGTCGGGACGCAGCTTCAACCCGGTCTACGTCATGGCCGACTCAGGCGCCCGAGGCAGCAAGCAGCAGATTCGTCAGCTCGCCGGCATGCGCGGCCTGATGGCGAAGCCGTCGGGTGAAATCATCGAGTCGCCCATCACGGCGAACTTCCGTGAAGGCCTCACCGTGATGGAGTACTTCATCTCCACACACGGCGCCCGTAAGGGTCTGGCCGACACCGCGCTCAAGACCGCCGACTCGGGTTACCTGACCCGTCGTCTGGTGGACGTGGCGCAGGACGTGATCATCTCGGAAGTCGATTGCGGCACGCTCGACGGGCTGGAAGCCCGGGCCATCATCGACTCCGGCGGTGAGATCGTCGAACGCCTTGGCGACCGCATCATCGGCCGCGTGGCCCTCGAAGCGATCGCGGACCCGTCGTCGGGCGAAGTCATCGTCGACGCCGGTATCGAGATCGACGAGAAGCTGGCCGACCTGATCGAAGACGCCGGCATCGAGCGCGTCAAGATCCGGTCGGTGTTGACGTGCGCGGCTCGCCGCGGCGTTTGCGCCAAGTGCTACGGTCGCGACCTGTCCACGGGCAAGATGGCCGAGATGGGCCTGGCCTCGGGCGTCATCGCGGCGCAGTCCATCGGCGAACCCGGCACGCAGCTCACGATGCGGACGTTCCACATCGGCGGCACGGCGTCGCGCGTCTCCGACCAGTCAACGGTCGAGACGCGTCACAAGGGCACGGTCCGGTTCGACGGTCTGCAGACGGTGGCGGGCCGCGAAGAAACGGCCGCGGGCAAGACGCTGATCGTCATGAACCGCAACGGCTCGATCAACATCGTGGACGACAAAAACGTCGTGCGCGAGCGTTACTCGGTGGTCTACGGCGCGCGCCTCAAGGTGCGCGACGGCCAGCACGTCGAGAAGGGCCAGGTCCTGGTCGAGTGGGATCCCTACACGTTCTCGATTCTCACCGAAGCCTCGGGCCAGGTGCGGTTCAAGGACATCATCGACAAGGTGACCGTCCACGAAGAAGTGGACGAAATCACGGGCATGTCGCGCCTGATCATTGTCGACTCGCCGGACGAGAAGAAGCAGCCGGCGATCGAAATCGTGGCCGCCGAAGCCGGCGACTCGAACGCGCACGCCAAGGTGCTCAACCGGTACCACATGCCGTCCAACGCCCACCTCATGGTTGGCAACAACGACATGGTCATGCCGGGCGACGTTATCGCGAAGATTCCTCGCGAAACGACGAAGACCAAGGACATCACGGGCGGTCTGCCGCGCGTGGTCGAGCTGGTGGAAGCGCGCAAGCCGCGTGAAACGGCCGTCATCTCGGAAATTGACGGCGTCGTCCGCCAGGGCGGCATCGTCAAGGGCATGCGCAAGATTCTTGTCGTGCCGGATGACGGTGGCGAGGCCAGGGAATACTCACTGCCGCGTGGCGTGCACGTCAACGTGCAGGAAGGCGATCGCGTGCAGGCGGGTGAGCCGCTCATGGACGGACCGCGCAACCCGCACGACATCCTCGCGGTGCTCGGAGAGAAGGAACTGCAGTCGTACCTGGTCAACGAGATCCAGGAGGTCTATCGTCTGCAGGGCGTCGGCATCAACGACAAACACATCGAAGTCATCGTCCGCCAGATGATGCGATGGGTGAAGGTCGAGGATGTGGGCGAGACCGACTTCCTGATCGACGAGCAGGTGGAGAAGATCCGGTTCCAGGAAGAGAACGAGCGTGTGCTCACGCTCGGGCTGCAGCCGGCGAAGGGCCGGCCGCTGCTGCTCGGGATCACGAAGGCGTCGCTCTCGACGGATTCGTTCATCTCGGCGGCGTCGTTCCAGGAAACCACGCGCGTGCTCACCGAGGCGTCAATTTCAGGCAAGGTGGACTACCTGCGCGGCCTGAAGGAGAACGTGACGATGGGCCGCCTCATTCCGGCCGGCACCGGCTTCGACGTGTATCGTCGAGTCCGCGTCGCTCCGGACGAACCGCCGCCACCGCCGCCGCCGTCTCCGGAAGAACTGGAACTGCAGCGTGAGATGGACGACCTCACCGACGCGGACTACATGTTCCGCGACGAAGGGGAGTAGGGCTTAGGTTCTCGTAGGGCGGCCTGGTTCTCAAGGCCGCCGAACTTGGATTGAATTGCACGGGCGCGGAAGGGACACCTTCCGCGCCCGTTTTGTTTTGATGCTCCTTAACAAGATTCACCTATGGAGAAAGTGATTTGACGAATAGGCACATCAGCCAACAAAGCGTTCTCAATGCGAAAAGAACTTTTAAGGGTCGTCGCACAGCTATCATCCACTCAGCCGTGCGGGTGTGATGCGACTGGAGGCGGCCGGCGTCAAGGTCACGCTGTCGGGCGGCGACGCCGTGAGCGACCAGCGGCTCTGTAACTTTCGTCAGTCTGGTGGATATTCCTCTACAGATGACCGACGTTGAGGCTCTTTATCGCCAGCACGCTTCCGCCGTGTACAGGTTTGCGCTGTCCTTGTCGGGCGACCGCACGACCGCTGAGGACCTGACGTCGGAGACGTTTGTGCGACTCTGGACCGCCCGAGAGCGCCTTGATTTGACCACCGTCATCGGTTATCTGCTCACGATTACCCGGCACCTGTATCTGCAGGGACGACGACACCATGCCCGTCGATCTGATCTGGTCGAGGAACCGGCCGACCAGAGGCCCGGCGCCGATGCCCGTCTCGAGGGGCGTCACGAACTCGACGCCGTTCTTGGGGATCTGCAACTGTTGCCTGAAGTGGATCGCACGGCCTTGCTCATGCGGGCAACCAAACAGCTGCCTTACGAAGAAATCGCCGCAGCGCTCCATGTCAGTGTCGGCGCTGCGAAGGTCAAGGTTCACCGCGCACGTCGACGTCTGGCCGAACTGCGACTTGCTCGTTCACACGCCGTCTCTCAGAAGGAGTTGTCATGACCGTCACGTCCGATGTCATCAGGGATCTGCTTCCCCTCTATGCTGCTGGAGAAGCCAGCCCTGCCACCCGCCTGCTGGTTGAACACTGGGTCCGCACGGACCCGTCGCTGCAACAGGAACTGTCCGCGTTCCTGCCTGAGGTGCTGGCGCCGGGACCTGCGCAGCCGAAGCCCGCGCCGGATCGGGCGCTGCTCAGTCGAACGCGACGACTGGTTCGTGTCCGGATGGGCCTGATGGCTGGAGCCATCGTTTGTACGGTGATGCCGCTCTCGGTCGCAGGCAAGAGCGGTCAGGGGATTACGTTCCTGATGATGCGCGACGCGCCTCAGGTCGGCTGGACCTTCATCGCGGGCGCGGTTGTCCTCTGGTCGGCCTACGCACTTGTCGCCCGGCGGCTGAGGGTCACCGGACTGTAGATGCACACCACACGTGTGAGCGCTCAGTGTGGGCATTGCCCGCTTGCGGTGACCGATCGTCGCTGTTAGTCTGCGTCCCCATGGGCCACTCCACGGACGACAAGGACCGGAAGTCGCTCGACCGCAGGACGTTCATCAAGGTTGGTGGACTTGGCGCTGCCGCGATCGCGTCCGGGGCAGCTGGGCGTGGATCGGTCGACGGTGAGCGAGTGGCGCCTGAGCAGGGCGCCGCGGGGCAGGCGGCGGCCAGGCGGGGCTCCCAGTTTCGGCGGAACTTCGACCCAGTGCCCGAGGCCGCGCCGAAGATGCACTTCGCCGTGTTCACCGACACTCACGTCGGGCAGCACAACCGGTCGCCTCAGTGGGACTTCGCGCAGCATCTCGACAAGCTGGCCGACGACATCATGGACAGCGCCCTGCCCTGTGAGTTCGTCGTCCACCTGGGCGACGGCGCGTTCAACAGTACCGCGCACGTCAACGGCGTGGGCCTGCCCGAGAACATGCAGGGCGACAAGAAGAACAACCTGAAAGACTTCCTGATCAGCCACGTCAACGTGCCCTTCCACTACGTGGGCGGCAACATCGACCTCACCGACTACAGTAACAATCCGGGCCCGAAGGGGCACGAACACGATCCGTTTGTCTTGATGAAGACGTACATCAACGAAACGGAGCTGAACCACTACCCCTACGCGTTCATGCGCAACGGCATCCTGTTTCTGGCGGTGCCGGAAATGGATTTTGAACCATGGACGCGGCCTGCCACTTGCGAGTGGCTCGAGTTCATGACGACGCACTATCACGCCGCCACCACCATCATCCTGGCGCATCAGGCCATCGAAGACACGACGCCGGCCGACGGCGCGCAGAACTCCTACCGCGGAGAGCAGGACCAGGATTGGTGGGCGAGCCTCTTCCAGCGCAATCCGCAGATCAAGATGTACATGCACGGCCACAATCACCTGACGGCCTGGTACCAGGGCAACCGGAGCAGCGGGTTCAGTCAGCCGGTGCAGGACTTTGGGCACGAGATGGTGTTTGCGGCCCCGATGCCGGGCATGAGCTGGATCACTGACCACAACCAGGTCGACGCGGTAGCCATCTTCACGATTGCGGCCGGTTTCATCACCGCGAAGGCGTGGAAACAGAACGGCACCCAGGGCAAGTGGAGCGGCGGGTTCGACCACACCTGGGCCACCGACACCACGTTCGATCCGAACGCCGAAGACTGGTACAGCTTTCCATTCCTCATTCAGGACGGCGAAACGCAGCAGACCGACATGAAGGTACTGTCGGGCAAGACCACGCTGCAACTTGTGGGCACGGCGCCGATGGAGCTCTTCTACGACCCCTACATGGAGACGAAGGGCATACACACGAACGAGAACGTGCTGGCGTTCGACGATGACGTGAATGGCAAGGTGACGCCGACCACGCCGGGCATGACCGTGCATGGTCCACACACGCTCAAGTTTCCGCCCAAGACCGAGTGGGATCGCTATTGCCACGACGGGCACGGCGGACCGCCGTACCGGATGTTTGCGTGCGGCACCACCCCTGCTGCGGCGCCGGGCGGTTCGTACCTGGTGACGATGAGGGCGAGGGCGCGCGCGGGTGCCGGTCGGGTGAAGGTGACGCTGAGCTGCAGCGACTGGGGCACGAAGTCGCAATACAGCACGCTGGCGGGCAGCGCCCGCGACGTGATCGCGCACAGTTTCGGTGCAGACTACGAAACCGTCACGGGCGTCTACACGGCCCCTGCCGACGACAATGCCTGGTTCGTGCAGGGCAGCCTGGAGTTCGAGAACGAAATCGACGTGTCGTATTTCAGCATCAAGCGCACGCAAACGAGCGAGACCACCGACAATTTCAGCGTGATGCTCAACAACAAGCCCTATGCGGTGGCCGGCACCCTGAAGCGATTCCAGACGCGCGAGTTTCCGGTGAGTCCCGTGGACCTGGCCGATGCCAACGGCGTCATCAGGCTCAAGGCGTCCATCAAGGGCAACCACTACGGCATGGCGCGCTTGATCTATCGCGGCCCACTATTGATGGGCCGAAACGCGCGCTATCGCGTCAACGCGGTCGAGGGCAACACTTTTGACATCACGCTGACCGAGAAGTTGTCGGGCTTCGAGAACATTTTCAAGATGTTCCCGTTCAGCACCAAGTACGGTGGGGTCGCCGTCGAGACAGCCGACGGCGCCGGTGAGCATCATGTGAGCCAGAACAAGAACCAGTGGCTCACGAGTGATCTGACAACCCTGAAGCGGCTCCGGATTACCTATCCGGCAGGAGGGGCCTGATGAAGACCGATGCTGCCACACTGAAGCGCGTCTACGCCATGAGCCTTGCGGGTGTCTATCCGCACTACGTGGCCAAGGCCGAAAAAAAGGGGCGCACAAAGGCCGAGGTCGATCAGATCATCCGCTGGCTCACGGGCTACACCCAGCCACAGCTGGACCGCATTCTGGAGAAGCGGACCACGATCGAGACCTTCATTACCAAGGCCCGGATGAATCCGTCGCGCACGTTGGTCACCGGGGCGATCTGCGGTGTCCGCGTCGAAGACATTGAAGACCCTGTCATGCAGGGAGTCCGCTACCTCGACAAGTTGATCGACGAGCTGGCGAAAGGCCGGCCGATGGAGAAGATCCTGCGGAAGGGATGATTCGAGTCTCCCTCAGTCACGCCTTCTTGATCACCCACCGCTGGGTGTCGTCATTCTGATCGGGACGCGTGACCACGACGTAGTCTTTCCCAGCAGTTTCATAGGCATCGGCAAACCGGCCGTTGCTCTTTTGCCGGATGGTATACGTTTCGTCGCCCAGCGCGGTAAGCACCCAGCGCTGGGTATCGTTGTTCTGCGCAGGCCGGGTCACCATCGCGAAGTCTTTTTCCGCAATCTCGTGCGCATCCACGAATCGCCCATTGCTCTTCTGTTGAATCGTGCAGGTCCGATCGCCCATATCGGTGATGGTCCAGCGCTGCGTATCATCGGTCTGCGCAGGCCGGGTCACGAGCGAGAAGTCTTTCCCTTCGATCTCATGCGCGTCCATGAACCGGCCGCTGCTCTTCTGTTGAATCGTATAGAGGCCAGACACCACCTGCTCGGTGATGGTGACCGAGAAGCCGCCGGGTAACGCCCTGGTCACCCGCACTCCCACGCCGCGGTCCGACGCAAACACCGCGCCTGGCCCAAGAGCCTGCGGGGTCAGCAGTGCCAGCGGTGCCATGTTGTTCTGCGCTTGCCCGAGACGGTCTGATGTCTGTACCTGGTAAACGATGACCCCTTCACTGGGAATCTTGAGATCGAACTGATCGACCCGCTGGCGCGCTTCGACCATCAAGTACGGGACCGTGGTTCCAATCCGCACGGCTGTGACTCTTCCTGTCGGTGGTGGTTGAACCAGCCCCACCGAATGCAGGTCATAACTCGCCTCCGCACCCGTATGCCGCGCAATCGACGAGGCGTCGAGCCACCCTATCGCCGCCTTGGTGTAGGCGGAAGGATGCGTACCGCAACTGCACGCCATCTCGTCGAAGGCGCCCATGTTGCCCTGGAACGGATACAGGTCCGCGAACGACGTCAGGACGTGCATGAACTCCATCGCCCAGACGCCCACACCTTCCAGCATGACGAATCGCGCCCAGAAGCCGCCCGGTTGTGCGGTGCCCGCACCGGGGCCGCCGAGCATCACGATGGCCGCGGCGTCCACACCTTGGGCGCGCAACGACGCGCCCAGTTGCGCTTCAAGGAACCCGACCGGTACATCCTGTTGGGCCGCAGTCACTCTTGGCATGACGACCACGTCGAGATCAGCGCGTCCAGAGGAGGCGGCATGAATGTAGGCGCGAAGAGATCGGTCCGCACCGGTTCCTGGCGAGGGGTCAAAGAGCATTCGTCGCAGGATCTGGGCTTCCCAATCGGGCGGAACCTGATCCGGAGGAATCGCCCCAGTACGCGACAGCGGCACGAGCGCGAGTCTCTTTCGCCCAATCCAACTCATGGGTTCACCCTCCTGACGACCTGTTGCGACTCAAGCGAGTGTAGCGCAGGCGGACCGAGGCTGAAAGGTCCACGGCCGTGAGCCTGTGCCGATATCGTGATCAAATGTGACGAAAGGTGATGTGTGAACGAGGGCTGAGGGCAGCTCATATGCCGGGCTACGGCAGCTTCCGGATGCGCAGGTTCTTGTACTGCACCCGTGACCCATGCTCCTGGAGGACGATGTGGCCCTGCGGTTCGCGGCCGTATCGCGGCATGTCCCTGAACTTGCTCGCGAGCAGGCGTTTGGTCCAGTCGGGGCTGAATAGGTCGTACTCCACGGCCTTCACGCCGTTGAGCCAGTGTTCGACGTGGTTGCCGTCCACAATCAGTCGGCCCTGGTTCCACTCGCCCACGGGCTTGCACAAGTCCCTGATTGGCGCGTGGAGCGAGTGGTTGGCGGCGGCTGACGTCATCGGATTCTTGCCGTCGGAGTGGCGGGCATTGTCCAGAATCTGAAACTCCGGGCCGCTGTGATACGTGCGCTCGAGGTCCTCGGTCACACGGAACATGATGCCGCTATTGCCGCCGGGCGGCACCTTCCAGTCGAACTCGAACTCGAAGCTCGTGAACTGCTCCCGGCTGACCAGATCGACCGCGGCCCCTTTGGTCCAGGTAATCGCGCCTTCCTCGACCATCCAACTGTCGGGCACAGTGGTCATCTTGAAACCACGCCAGTGGGTGATCGTCTTCCCATCAAACAGCGAGACCCACTGCGGTTGCGTCGCCTGCCCAGAGAGTGAAGTCAGCAGCCCGACCACCATGACCGCAAGCGTGGCTGACACCGTGATCCGCATTCTCATTGTGAGCTCAGTGTCGCCTCGCTCACGTCCCTCGGTCAAGCGAACTCCCCACGCCCCGGCCATGTCCGTGCGCGAGCGACCCCCTCGCATCGCTGCGGGCAGAGTAGACTAGCCCGCGTGAACTGGGTGTTGTTGGCCCTGGTTGGCTATCTGGCCATCCAGTTGGCGATCGGTGCATGGCTGGCACCGAAAATCCATACGGAATCCGACTATCTCATCGCGGGCCGTCGGCTCGGATACCCGCTCACCATCTTCTCGATCTTCGCGACNNGCTGACGACGATGGCGGATTTCTTCAGACAGCGGTACGACCCTCGCGTCGAGAAGATCGCGGCGCTGATGTTGATCCCTCCAGGCGTGTTGTGGGCCGCCGCCCAGCTCCGCGGCTTCGGCCAGGTGCTGACGACGGTCACGACAATGGAGATTGGTGTCGCCATCACCATCGCCGCCGCCTTCTGCATCGTCTACACCGTGCTCGGCGGGTTGCTGGCGGATGCGCTCACGGATCTGATTCAGGGTGCTGTGCTTATTCTCGGGCTCGTTGTTCTTCTGGTGGCGGTTGTATTGACATTGGGAGGACCGGCCGCGACGCTCGCGGCCATCGACCCTTCCAGAATCACCCTCGTCAGTCCCGGCGTGACCCCGACGTTTTTCGGGATGCTTGAGGAGTACGCGATTCCTATCGCCGGCTCGGTGGTCGCTGTGGAGCTGCTGAGCCGGGTGATTGCGGCACGAACCCCAGAGGTCGCACGCAACGGAGCGGTCATGGCCGGCGGCTTGTACATTCTGATCGGCGTGATTCCTGTCGTGCTGGGGCTCGCGGCGGCCCGCCTGGTGCCGAACCTGCCGGATGCCGAGCAGTTCCTTCCGGCTCTGGCGCTCCAACTTCTGCCGACGGCCGGGTATGTCGTGTTCATCGGCGCGCTGATCTCCGCGATTCTCTCGACAGTGGACACCATCCTGCTTGTGGCCGGCGGTCTGCTCGCGCACAACCTTGTCGGGCCCTTGTTCAACGTGACTGAAGAGCGCACCAAGCTCCGGCTTGCGCGAATGGGTGTGCTGCTCTTCGGCATCATCGCGCTCTACCTCGCACTGGGTGGGCGCGGAGTCGCCGAACTGGTTCAGGAGTCCTCGTCGTTTGGAACGGCGGGCACGCTGGTAGTCGTGACGTTCGGGTTGTTCACACGATACGGTGGTGCCCGAGCCGCCGCGCTCACGTTGCTGGGGGGACTGGCTGCGTACGCCGGAGCCACGGCGCTCGAGATGCCGTATCCGTTCATCACGTCGCTGGGCACATCGGTGGTGTTGTATCTGGCAGGAGGATTTCGTGAGCGAGTCTGACAGCGTCATCATTCGTCGCGCGGAACGCCGCGACCTGCCGGCACTTGGCAGCCTCGGCGCGTCCTTGATGCGCATCCACTTCGCGTTTGACCAGCGCCGGTTCATGTCGCCAGGTGAACATCCGGAGCACGGCTACGCGCAGTTCCTCGAAGCGCAACTGGCCGACCCAGCGATGCTCGTGCTTGTGGCCGAACGTGCACCAACCGAAATTCTCGGATACGTCTACGCCGGCGTCGAACCGCAGTCCTTCAAGGAACTGCGCGAGCGCGCTGGTTACATTCACGATCTGCTGGTGACAGACAAGGCGCGCGGTGGCGGGGTGGGGCCGCGTCTGTTGGAAGCGGCCGTCGCCTGGCTGGGCGAACAAGGCGTCCCTCGCGTGCTGTTGTGGACCGCCGCGCCCAACGACAAGGCGCGCAAGCTCTTCGCCGCCCACGGCTTCAGTCCGACGATGGTCGAGATGACGCGCGAGTTATCGTCGAACGAGTCCCAGGCGAGGGCAAGCGATTCGGCACGAATACGCCGCTGAGACGACTTTGGGGCCGCCGTTGATACAGTAACGCCGATGATCGCCCGCAGCCCGCATGAGCCTCACCGCGTAGCCACGCCGCTTGAACTCTTCTTTGACCTGGTCTTTGTTGTCGCGATAGCGCAGGCGGCCGCGGGGTTGCACCATGCCATCGGCGACGCGCACGCCCTGGACGGACTCGTCGGCTACCTGATGGTGTTTTTCGCGATCTGGTGGGCGTGGATGAATTTCACCTGGTTCGCCTCCGCGTACGATAGTGACGACACACCGTATCGCGTGTTGGTCTTTGTGCAGATCACGGGTGCCCTCATCATGGCGGCCGGAGTGCCTGACATGTTTGAACATCAGGCCCCGAACGTTGCCACGCTTGGCGGATACGTCGTGATGCGCCTGGCTCTGGTGACCCAGTGGCTCCG
>CXWK01019739.1_pt1 | contig 14120 bp, 15 predicted proteins | sample 590851 | NCBI WGS metagenome assembly CXWK01 (sample SAMEA3498364, study PRJEB10139) | wastewater metagenome | biome: wastewater treatment plant; material: activated sludge | place: Denmark | collected 2014-08-01 | reverse complement strand
CTTTGGGTAGGCTCACGCGAAAAACATTGTCTTTTTCTAAAAGCGATTTTTTCAATGACATTGTTATCAGGCTTTTTATCATCAGATACAATATTGCCAAATCACCAACAGTTAATTAAAAACCATTACCACGTAATCTATCATTGATGAACATTTTGCGTTTTGCTAAAGCATTAGATTTAAAACCTTATGAACTAATAAAGAATTTAAAATAATGCTTTACAAATCTACGAGTGTCGGCAAACAATTTCATTTTACAAGTCTAAAAGGAAATGCTGTTTCTGTTAACAAAAAAATGATTTTAGATGCCGTAATATATTCTCATTCAATTCTTGATAAATTTACTGAATTTGATGTAGATGTATTCGGAATACTTGGAATGAGAAATTTAAGTGCTTTTATTGGAGAAATATTTGCAGCTTCTGTGATAAAAAATAGTAACGGGTTATTCTCAAAAAATCCACATCAAGACGGTTATCCCGATTTGTTACTTTTAGATAAAGTAGGATTAAAATTGTGGACAGAATTAAAGGACAGAACAAGAGAAAAACAACCGTTTAGCCCATTTCAAAATGGTGGAATTGAAGTAAAAGCAACTTGTGGAAGTGTGCCAACGCCTGCGGAATGTGCTAGAAAAGGTATAACAAAACCTGATATTGGTGACCAAAGAATAAATGTTTTAAAGGGTTATGATTGGAAAGCACACCATAGAGATACCAATAATTTAATGGGGATTTTGTGGGATTTTATAGGAGGTGTGCCGAGAATTGTAGCTGTGTTTTTTGCAAATAATCTGACCGTAGAAGATTGGGGTACTATTGTTCAACCCAAAGAAGGCGGTGGAAGAACAACAAGCGTTTCTATTATGACAAGACGAGGTGTCAAAAAAATGTATGAAGGCTGTTTATATGTTCTAAATGAAGAACGATACATAAATTTTTTGAATCGCTACAATGATGCTACTTTGTTGTAAGCAACCATAGGTTCAAACAAAACATATTGACTTTTTAAGTCGTTGTTTGAATATATAATTTGTTCAATTTTTTCTTGTTTCAATAGGCGACATAGATGGTTTACAATAATTTTCAAACCCCTTGGTGGAATACTTTCGCCAATTATTTCTCTTATTGTTTTATCGCTTACCTTTTTATCGTCTAAACGTTTCCATTCGTATTTAAAGTCGGAAATTGTGTGAATAATAAATGCTTCATACAATGATAAAACTCTATTCTGTTCAGGGTGCAATTTACTATCACTGCAAGCATAAGAAAGATTAGTCGTTAAAGCATTTGCAGGTAAATCCCACTTCATTCTACGATAGGCACTTGTAAAACCTTTCATTAAGCGATGTTCCCCATTTTCAATAACCCAGGGTCTTGGTAAAAGTGAATTGCAATTGGAACATAAAATTGGCGTACTACTGTTTGCTCTGTTTATTCCGTTTTCATCAACCGAACAGCCATGAGTTTGATTGTATGAATGCCCACACTGTACACATTGATTGTCAAAAGCACTTTTTTCGGGTGGTGTATTGGAAACCCAAAAATATTTTTCATCATCCAATAAAGGAACTCTATGAAACTCTATATTAGAAGTTGCTGTTTCTTTTGTTTTTGCATCCAATTTAGGCAAATAAGAAATAGCTTCACGAAGTGTGACCCACTTCAAAACTCCATTAGAGTAACCAACGTTTTTATGTGTTCTTGTTGGTAAAAGTGTTTGCGTTATTCTGAAAAAATCTTTTACAAATTTATCTCTTGTAAAAATCGTAATTAATCGTTGTCTTTTTTGTGGAACACCATAGTCGGCAAATTCTACTACTTCTCCTTTTCCTCTATATTCTTCACCTAATTCGTCTCTGATAAAATCTAAAATAGGTTTGTATTCGCCTGTTGACGTTTCTATTATTGTATCCTGCATTTCGGGAACATTTTCCAACAAAATAATTCTTGGTTTCAAAGTCTTTGCTATTTCAATAGCTGGAATAATCAAGCGATTTCGTTCATCCAACTGTGGTCTTAATCCTTTGCGAATGTTATTGAGTATTGTTCCTCTGCCGTTTTTTGACATTCCTTGACAAGGCGGTGTTGCATATAAAATATCTAAAGTTTCGCCTGCAAGTTTGGTTTTTGTTTTTGCTATAATTTCTTCTTTTTTTTCTCGTATGTCGCCTTGTATAACTTCCGTTTCTGGATAATTATACGCCAATACTTTGCAACGGTCTTCAAGTAATTCGTTGGCCACCAAAATCTCAATATTGTTAGCTTTTAACGCCAAATCTCCAATTCCTCCTGATGCGAATAAACTAATTGCTTTCATCTTTAATGCGACTATTTGTCTGTAAAGTTATTAATTATAAAATTAGAAATCAAGTCTTTTTAGCTTTTTTAGTTGTTAGGTTAAGACGGGATTTCATCTTGTAAAAGACGCAAACGATGCACCTCCAAGCCCAAAATATGGCATAGATGCAATAAAAATATTTTTTTTGATAAAAATGTATGAGCCGCCAAATATATACCCAAAGTCGCCAAAATATGATACATCTGTAATACAAACACATTGTATGTGCCATTCATCAACTTATTTTTCCCCATTGCAAGCCTTGTTTTTTGCGCAATTGGGTTAAGTGCTGTCGCAAAGGCAAATGCTGAGGCAAAATCAAGTCGGCATCTAAGGCGAGCATTTCGGCGGCGGCTTGGTGGGCAATCTGCAAAATATCCTGATCTTTGATAAGGTTCGCCATTCGCAAAGTAGCGATACCGCTTTGCTGTGTGCCTTCCAAATCGCCGGGTCCTCGCAATTTCAAATCCACCTCTGCAATTTTAAAACCGTCATTGGTTTCGGTCATCGTTTGCAGTCGTTGTCGCGCCTCCTGCGAGAGTTTGTAGTCGCTCATCAAAATACAAAAGCTCTGTTTTGCGCCGCGCCCTACCCTACCCCTCAATTGGTGCAATTGGCTCAATCCGAAACGCTCGGCATTTTCAATGAGCATCACCGAAGCATTGGGTACATCAACACCTACTTCTATCACCGTAGTAGCCACCATTAGTTGTGTTTCGCCGTTTTTAAAACGCTGCATTTCGGCATCTTTGGCGGCGGGCTTCATTTTTCCGTGCACAATGCTCACCTGATACTCCGGCATCGGAAATACCCGCACAATATTTTCGTAACCTTCCTGCAAATTTTTCAAATCCAAAGTTTCCGACTCCTCAATCAAAGGATACACGATATAGATTTGTCTGCCTTCGGCGATTTGCTCTTTTAAAAACTGAAAGACCTGTAATCTCGAAGACTCAAAGCGGTGGGCGGTGATGATGGCTTTGCGTCCGGGCGGCAGCCCNNACGCTCACGTCCAAATCGCCATACACCGTCATTGCCAAAGTACGCGGTATGGGCGTGGCGGTCATCACCAACACATGCGGCGGCAGTTGGTTTTTTTCCCATAGTTTGGCGCGTTGTGCTACCCCAAAACGGTGCTGCTCATCAATGACCACGAAGCCCAAATTTTTAAACAACACATTATCCTCAATCAAAGCGTGCGTACCCACCAAAACATCAATCATTCCGAGTTGAAGTTCTTCGAGGAGGTGGCGGCGTTTTTTGCCTTTTATGCTGCCGGTGAGTATATCCACGCGCAAATCCATTTTTTGGAGCATCGCACTCAGGCTGTTGAAATGCTGCTGCGCCAAAATTTCGGTAGGAGCCATCAGTGCCGCCTGAAAACCATTGTCGGCAGCCATCAGCATACACATCAAAGCCACCACAGTTTTTCCGCTTCCCACATCGCCTTGCAGCAGACGGTTCATTTGTATGCCGTTCAGCGTATCTTTTCTTATTTCTTTAATAACGCGCTTTTGGGCATCGGTGAGTTCAAAAGGGAGGTGTTCTTTGAAAAAAGTATTAAAATGCGCCCCCAATTCGCCCCAAACAAAGCCTTGTGTTTTTTGGTGTTTTTCTTTTATTTTTAAAATACGCAACTGAATAAAAAACAACTCTTCAAATTTGATACGATGTTGCGCCTGTGCAATGAGGTATTCGGTGTCGGGAATGTGGAGGTTTTTATAAGTTTCGTAGCGCGGCAGCAAATGATAGCCCTGCAAGAGCCACTCGGGTAAAAATTCGGGCAACTCGTGCGGAGGCAGTAGTTCCAAAAGAGTACGCAGCAATTTCGCCATTCCTTTGCTATCCAAGCCACGCGCCTTCATTTTTTCGGTAGAAGGATACATCGCTTGGAGCCGCGCGGCGGTTTCGGGGCTTTTTTGTTCGCTGAGAGCTTCTATTTCGGGGTGTGGAAAATTGACGGTATTGCGAAAAAAATTGGGTTTGCCGAAAATGAGGTATTCTACATTTTTTTGCAAATATTTTTCCATATAGCTGATACCCCGAAACCACACAAGTTCCACCGCACCACTTTGGTCTTCAAAAATAGCCACGAGGCGTTTATTCTGCTTGTCGCCGATGACGTTGATGTCGGTAATATAACCTTTGAGCTGAATATATTGGCTTTCGGGGCTGATGTCGGTGATGCGGTTGATTTTGGTGCGGTCGATATAGCGATACGGAGAATGCTGCAACAAATCGCCGCAAGTGAAAATGCCCAATTCGCTTTGGAGCAAAGCACCGCGCTGCGGTCCCACGCCTTTCAGGTATTCAATTGGACGCTCTAATATAGAAGCACTGCGAGGATTCATATTTATTAAAAAAAGGATAAAATCGTATAAAAGTACAAAAATACGCCCTTTTTTTCACTACTTTTGCCCTGACAAGCGATGCTTTTTCATTTTTAACTATTTTATTCATCAAGTTATGAGCGTACTACAAGCGGGCGATATTGCTCCTGTTTTCAGTGGCAAAGACCAAAATGGCAACACTGTTGTTTTGGAAAATTTAAGCGGCAAAAAAGTAATTTTATATTTTTATCCCAAAGATGATACTCCGGGCTGCACTGCCCAAGCCTGCAATCTGCGCGACAATTATGCTGCGCTGCAAGCCGCCGGATATGTGTTGTTGGGTGTAAGCCCCGACAACGAAAAAAAACATCAAAAGTTTATTTCAAAATACGACTTACCTTTTCCGCTCCTCGCCGACACAGACCACAGCATTGCCGAAGCCTACGGCGTATGGGGCAAAAAGAAATTTATGGGGCGCGAATACATGGGCATTTTGCGCACCACTTTTATCATTGATGAGCAAGGAAAAATAGAGCGTATCATCAGCAATGTAAACACTGCCGAGCATACCGCCCAGATTTTGGAATAAAAGAAACAAGGGTGGATAAAAAACATCTAAGTTTGAATCACACCCACATTAAATTCCTTTTCAATAGGAGCGTGGTTGGCTATTTCAATACTTTGCGAAATAATACGGCGGGTTTCTTTCGGGTCAATGATAGCATCTACCCACAAGCGTGCGGCGGCATAGTAGGCGGTTGTTTGTTCATCGTATCGGCTTTTAATTTCGTTGAGTAAGTTTTTTTCGGTTTCGCTATCTATTTCTTTGCCTTGTTTTTTGAGCGAAGCCACTTTAATTTGCAGCAATGTTTTTGCAGCTTGTTCGCCGCCCATCACGGCAATTTTGGCAGTAGGCCAGGCATAAATAAAACGCGGGTCGTAGGCTTTGCCACACATCGCATAGTTGCCCGCACCATAGCTGTTGCCGATTACAATGCTTATTTTCGGCACCACGCTATTGGCAACAGCATTGACCATTTTCGCGCCGTCTTTGATAATTCCTCCTTGCTCGCTGCGGCTGCCTACCATAAATCCGGTGACATCGTGCAGGAAAACCAGTGGTATTTTTTTCTGATTGCAGTTCATAATAAAACGCGCCGCTTTATCTGCCGCCTCCGAATAAATTACGCCGCCGAGTTGCATTTCGCCCTTGCCGCTGCGCACCACCAATCGTTGGTTGGCAACAATGCCCACCGCCCAGCCATCGATGCGGGCAGTAGCACAGATGAGTGTTTTACCGTATTGCGCCTTGTATTCATCAAATTGGGAGTTGTCGCAAAGGCATTTCAGAATTTCGCGCATATCGTAGGGTTTTGCACCGCCATCGGGATAAACGCCATAGATTTCTTCGAGGGGCAGGGCAGGGGCTTCCGCTTTGATGCGGTCGTAGCCGGCAGTAGCCCGCTTACCAAATTTGTGCACCAAACGGCGTATTTGCTCTATACAACTTTCTTCATCGGGCATCTGATAATCGCACACTCCCGAAATAGTATTGTGCATGGCTGCACCGCCCAGTGTTTCTTTGTCCACATCTTCTCCGATAGCGGCTTTTACCAAATAAGGACCTGCCAAAAATATAGAACCCGTTTTTTCTACAATCAGGGCTTCATCGCTCATAATAGGCAAATAAGCACCGCCCGCCACACAACTGCCCATAATGGCAGAAATTTGGGGAATATTCATAGACGACATAATGGCGTTGTTGCGAAAAATACGTCCAAAATGCTCTTTATCAGGAAAAATTTCATCTTGCATCGGTAAAAACACCCCTGCACTGTCCACCAAATAAATGACGGGCAAGCGATTTTCCATCGCTATTTCTTGGGCGCGCAAATTCTTTTTGCCACTCATCGGAAACCAAGCTCCGGCTTTTACGGTGGCATCGTTGGCAACAATCATACACAACCTGCCGCTCACCGTGCCAATGCCGCACACCACACCTGCTGCCGGACAGCCGCCCTGCTCGGCATACATATCATAAGCTGCGAAAGCACCGATTTCTAAAAAAGAAGTGTTTTTATCCAATAGTTTTTCAATACGCTCGCGGGCGGTGAATTTTCCTTGCTGGTGTTCTTTTTCTATGTTTTTTGTACCGCCGCCCTGTTCAATTCGCTCCAATCGTTTGCGCACTTCGCTATAAGCCAAACGCATTGCATCATCGTTGCTGTTTTTTTCAAGTTGTTTAGGAGTTGTTGCCATTGTGTAATAAAAGAGTATTTTTAATACTGCAAGATGTATATTTTTTTGTTGATGACAAATTTTTTTACAAAAATACTTGCAGGCACGGAAAAAAAGATACTATCTTTGCGGCGGCAGAGCTTATACGACCAGCTCCTGTTTCAATTCCCCAGGGCTGGAAGGCAGCAAGGAGAGATGGTTGAGCGGTGTGATATAGGTTTCTGCCATTTTTTATTTTTCCTCTTTTTTTATTCCCCATATTTTACAGCATAATATATTATTTGCAAACAAAGCCACAAGTTTGCACAATAGCGATTCGTGTTGAAAAAGTTTATTTTTTTAATATTTTTTAGTACGTTTTAAGACAATACACTAAACCTTTAAAATCATTCACTCGTTAATAACTTACTGCTGACTTCTATATATTATACTCTGACTGATATGTCGCTCAATAGTCACCGTAAATATTACATCATCATTTTTTTAGCATCTTTTGCTATGCTCGGATTAGCGACTATCCAATTGTATTGGTTAGATAAAGCAGCTTTACTGAATCAGGAGCATTTTGAAAGAACGGTATATGGCACTTTACAAAGCATTTCGCGAAAATTAGAAGCACGCGAAGCGTATGGTTTTATGAAAAGTGAAGTGGAGTTATCCGATTTCAACGAGGAGAAACTTGATGAAAAAGCTCCCAATAGCGGCAAGCAGCGATTTTTGGGTTTAAGTTTATCGGATTTAGAAGATGCTCCGCCGGAGTTAGACCTCAAAGGGGCTTATGGTGTGTATATAAAAGAAGTATATACCGACAGTCCGGCGGCAATGGCGCGGCTGCGTAATGGAGATATTATCACGAGCATCAATCAACAGCCTGTAAATTCGGTATTGCAGGTGCGCGAACTGCTCAATCGTTTAAGCTACCACAAAAATCCGATTTCCATCGCATACGAAAGGCGATGCAACCCCGAAAAAACACAGCTCATCAGCCCCGACAATCCGGTTGAGTTACAAGACTTAAATGTACAGATGCCGATTGATGCGCACGACTCCTTAGATCAGGCATTGGGCAGCGAACTTGGCGATTTGAGTAATATTTTACAAAATTTAATAGAAAATCCTCAGCGGAGCATTTGGGATAAAGTATGCCACAACATCAACATGGATTCGCTGATTACAACAGAATTTAAAACGCAGGGTATTCGCATAAAACCCGAATGGGAAATTGCCCAGAACTACACCGAAACCGTACAGCAAAGTGCTGCATTTAACCCACAACAGCGCGATAATAAAGTATATCAGATTAATCTTTTTCCTTTGGATTTAAGCCAACCCCCCAGTCATTTAAACGTTTATTTTCATCAAGAGCAACAATACCTCAAACAAAGCAATTTAGTCCTGCCTTTGTTGGCTTTGCTGTTCATCGGCTTATTGATTTCGTGTTTTGCTTATACGCTGTACGCACTTTTTTATCAAAAAAAGATTTCGGAGCTAAAAACAGATTTTATCAACAATATGACGCACGAGCTAAAAACACCGGTTGCCACCATTCGTTTGGCAACGGATATGGCTTTGGATAAATCTTTTCAAAAAGAACCTGCCATGCTCAATCGTTATTTAGGCATCATTCACGATGAAAACAACCGCTTGGCATCACAAATAGAGAAGGTATTACAATTTGCGCGTTTGGAGCGCGGCGAAATAAAACTGAACATAGAAGCGGTAGATGTACACGAAGTATTAAACGCCCTCATAAAGCCGCTGATGCTGGTGATAGAGCAAAGAAACGGAGTATTACACACACAATTTGAGGCACAACATTCCATTATTCAAGCCGACCGTTTGCACTTATCCAATATTTTTTCCAATATTTTGGATAATGCCATCAAATACAGCCCCAGCGCGCTGGATATTAGCGTAACCACATACAATACGCCCACCGGCATTGCTATAGAGGTGAGCGACAAAGGAATAGGAATGAGCAAAGACGTACAACAGCGGATTTTTGAAGCCTTTTACCGCGAGCCGCACGGCAATCTGCACGATGTAAAAGGCTTTGGCTTGGGATTAAGCTATGTAAAACAAATGATAACGGCACATCGGGGCGATATACAAGTAAAAAGCAAAATAAAACAAGGAAGTAATTTTTTGATAACTCTTCCGTTTAAATAAAATAGCCGACACTGTACAACGGCATAAAATATAAATTGTGGCAAGTTTATTGTCAAAAAAAAACAAGATTATAACAGATGATATAATAAAAAAATAAAATTATCCTCTTTCTAAACTAAACCACACACACAAAGTCTAAAAACAGATATATGAATGTGTACACCGATAAAAACAATATGAAAATAAAAATATTACTGGCAGAAGACGACCCTAATTTAGGAGCTTTACTGAAAGAATATTTAACCATCAAGGGCTATGATGTAAAACTGTGCGAAAACGGAGATTTGGCGTGGCGCAGTTATCAGCAGGAGTTATTTCATTTAGCGATATTTGATGTAATGATGCCGAAAATGGACGGTTTTGAGTTGGCAAAACTTATCCGTGAAAACGACAGTGAGCTACCGATTATTTTTCTCACGGCACGCTCTGCCAAAGACGACCGCATAGAAGGTTTGAGCATCGGCGGCGATGATTATATGGCCAAACCTTTCAGTATGGAGGAGTTGCACCTGCGCATAGAGGCTATTTTGCGCCGTTCGCGTTTTCATAGCAGCAACGAAAAAGTATTGTACCAAATTGGCAACTACCAGTTTGATGTAAACCAACAAAGTTTGTCTTTCCCCAATCAGCCGAGCATCAGCCTCACGACCAAAGAAACTGCTTTGCTCAAAATGCTCGGCGATTACATCAACGATATTATGCCACGCGATTTGGCATTAAAAAGCATCTGGAAACAAGACAATTACTTCACCGCACGCAGTATGGACGTATATATTACCAAATTGCGCAAATATTTTGCCCACGATACCAATATCCAAATCAAAAACATTCATGGAAAAGGCTATAAATTAATGGTTGTGCCGGAAGACAACTGATAAAAGAAAAAACAATAAAATAATTTGATTCATAAAAAAACTGCTGTTTAGATAATCCAAACAGCAGTTTTTTTTATAGGTAAATTTTTTATTAAAAAAACTCTTTTACACTAAGGCATCACATTGCTCATCGCATTACGTCCCTGAATACGTTGTCCGCCTTCCATCAAACCATCATAGTGGCGCATCAGCAAATAGCTTTCTACTTGTTGCAACAAATCCAGCATTACAGCTACGGCAATCAGAATAGAGCTACCGCCAAAAAACTGTGCAAACTGAGTATTGATACCAATAGCTCTGGCAACGGTAGGAAAAATAGCAATAAAGCCCAACAATACGGCTCCGGGCAAAGTAATACGCGACAAAACAGTATCTATAAATTCGGCAGTTTGCTGCCCGGGTTTAATTCCGGGAATAAAGCCATTGTTGCGTTTCATATCTTCCGCCATTTGGGTTGGATTAATGATAAGGGCAGTGTAGAGGTAAGTAAAAATTACAATTAATGAAAATAGCAACAAATTATACCACCACGAAAAATAAAACTGACCACTCGCCAAAGATTGTCCCAAAGAACTATTAGGAAAATATTGTCCGATAAAAGTAGGAATAAACATCAAAGCTTGGGCAAAAATGATAGGCATTACACCGGAAGCATTTACGCGCAAAGGTAAATATTGACGCGCTCCGCTGGTAGATTGGCGCACACCTAATACGCGGCGAGCATAATCCACCGGAATTTTGCGCACACCCTGCACCAACAAAATACACACTGTAACAATTACTAACCAAAGCACCAATTCCAAGAGGAAAAACACCAATCCACCGCCTCCTTTAGCGGTTTTAGCACCTAATTCTGCCATAAAAGCAAAAGGCAAACGTGCCAAGATGCCCACCATAATAATTATAGAAGTTCCGTTGCCGATACCTCTGTCGGTAATTTTCTCACCCAACCACATACAAAAAAGCGTACCGGCGGTGAGCACTACCATCGTTGAAAGGGTAAATAAGAAAGTATTATTCAGAGTAACGGCATTACCCACCGTAGATTTCAAGAAAGTAACATAGCCCACGCCCTGAAAAGCAGCCACTGCCACGGTCAAAAGGCGAGTCCATTGGGTAATTTTTTTACGTCCGCTATCTCCTTCGCGCTGAATTTTTTGGAAATAAGGCACCGCCAAGGTGAGCAATTGCATAGCAATAGATGCCGAGATATAAGGCATAATGCCCAAAGCCAATACAGAAGCGCGCAAAAACGAGCCTCCTACAAACATATTAATCAATCCCAACAAGCCGTCATTTTGGTTGGCATTAAAATCAGCCAAACGGTTAGGGTCGATACCGGGCAATACCACATAGGTACCTATTCGATAAATGAGAAGAAGCAACAAGGTATAGATAATCTTGTTGCGCAATTCATCAATTTTCCAAATATTTTTTAAGGTATTAATAAATCCTGTCATACAAAGGTGCTGTGCAAATTTGAATATAAATTAAAAGAAAAAAACCGAAGCCCCTGCTTGCCAAAACAATGACAAGGACTTCGATAGGATACAATATTATTTATAAAATAAATTAAGCCTTTGGAAACACATCTCAATTTTAAAGAAGATTAGCAGCACCACCGCTATTTTCAATAGCAGTTTTAGCAGCTTCGCTGTAAGCATGTACATTAAACTGCACACCTTTAGCTTTCAACTCGCCTCTTCCTAAAATTTTAACTTTATCACTTTGCTTAACTAACTTTAATTCGCGTAACTTATCGAAGCTAAACTCACGCAATTGGTATTTGTCTACTAATTCTTGAACCTTATCCAAATTTATGCCAACATATTCGGTGCGGAACAAACTATTGAATCCACGCTTCGGAGTACGGCGTTGCAAAGGCATCTGCCCACCCTCAAATCCCTTTTTTTCTTTGGAACCTGAACGAGCTTTATCACCTTTGTGTCCGCGTCCGGAGGTATTTCCCAAAGTAGAGCCTTGTCCTCTACCTTTGCGTTTATTATCACGAACAGAGCCTTTGGCGGGTTTTAATGTATGTAATTTCATATCAAAATTAAATCTTTTCTACTTTTAAAAGATGACCTATTTTAGCGATAACGCCTTGAATGGAAGGGCTATCTTCGACGATAACAGTTTTTCCGATACGTCCCAATCCTACAGTTTTCAACACACTTACTTGTGTGTGCGGACGTTTGATGGAACTACGAACCTGTGTAAGTTTTAATTGTGCCATTATTGGTTGCGAGTCTAATTTTTTATAAAAACATAAGTTGCTGCTCTTTTTTCTGATACTGCCTAGTAATAGGCAAATAAAGAAAAAGATATTTTTTTCAATACAATGAATGGTTTGTATTCAGTCTTGTAATGCAGCAAAAAAATACAATAGATATTATATTTATAAATTAGTGACCATTAAAAACCTTTTGCAAGGAAATATTGCGGTCTTTAGCCACCGATTTTGCGCTACGCAACAAAGTTAAAGCATCTAAAGTAGCTTTAATAACATTATGCGGATTAGAAGACCCCATAGATTTTGCGATTACATCGTGGATACCGGCACTTTCCAGTACGGCACGCATCGCACCACCTGCGATAACACCAGTTCCTTTAGCGGCGGGGCGCAATAATACTTTACCTGCACCGAATTTTCCTTTTTGCGGGTGCGGAATAGTGCCATTGATAACAGGAACTTTAATCATATTACGAATAGCGGCATCTTTACCTTTAGTAATAGCATCAGTTACTTCGCGTGCTTTGCCCAAGCCGTGTCCCACGGAGCCGTTGCCATCACCCACCACCACTATCGCTGCAAAACTAAAAGTTCTACCGCCTTTCGTTACTTTCGCCACACGATTTACCGCTACCACGCGGTCTTGTAAATTTTCTATATCGGTAGGCTTTACCTTTTGTGCTTCTACTTTCACGAGATATAATTCGTTTTTATAGCAATTTTATAAAATAAAAATTAGAAATTCAATCCGCCTTCGCGTGCACCTTCTGCCAAAGCTTTAACTCTACCGTGATACAAATAACCGCTACGGTCAAATACGATAGTATCAATACCGGCTGCTTTTGCTTTTTCGGCAATCATCTGTCCCACTTTTTTAGCGCGTTCCGACTTAGTGCCTTCGCTAATAGATTTATCCTTAGAGGTAGCACAGACGATAGTACGTCCTGCCGTATCATCTATTACCTGTGCATAAATATCACTATTGCTTCTGAACACCGACAAGCGCGGGCGTTGTGAGGTACCGCTTATTTTTTTACGGATTTTATAATGAATTTTTTTTCTTCTATCTTTTTTCGTTAGAGTTGCCATGTTGATGATAATATTTTATTTCGATTCCAACCGAAATACCGTTTCAATAAAAAGAAAAATTGAATAAATCGGAAATGGTAATATATGAAATTATTTTTTAGATGCGGTTTTACCTGCTTTGCGGCGCAATACTTCATCTTTGAAGCGGATACCTTTTCCTTTATAAGGTTCAGGTTTGCGGAATGCGCGTATTTTTGCACAAATTTGTCCGAGCAGTTGTTTATCGTTGCTTTCTAAAATAATAGCAGGAGCCTGACCTTTTTCTGCGGTAGTCGTTACTTTTATTTCGCGAGGCAATACAAACATAATCGGGTGCGAATAACCAAGTGTAAGTTCAAGCAACTGACCGGTATTCGTAGCACGATACCCCACACCTATCAGGTTCAACTCTACTTTATATCCGTTGGATACCCCCACAATCATATTATTGAGCAATGCTCTGTACAATCCGTGCAATGCTCTGGTTTGTTGTTGGTCATTGCCGCGTTCTACGGTAAGCACACCGTCTTCCACTTTCACAGATACTCCATCGCTCAAGGCTTGTTTTAATTCGCCTTTAGGTCCTTTTACGGTAACTACATTATTGTTATTTACGCTTACATTGACATTGTTCGGCAATGTAATGGGTAATTTTCCGATACGTGACATATAAAAAGTTATTTACTGAGTTGTTGTTTTAAAAAAAACCGTTTTTTATCAAAATTTAATATACCGTACAAAGCACCTCGCCGCCCACTTTGCGTTCGCGAGCTTCTTTATCGGTCATCACGCCTTGCGAAGTAGATACAATAGCGATACCCAAGCCGTTGATAACGCGCGGAATCTCGGTAGATTTGGCATATTGGC
>CXWK01003042.1_pt2 | contig 14120 bp, 12 predicted proteins | sample 590851 | NCBI WGS metagenome assembly CXWK01 (sample SAMEA3498364, study PRJEB10139) | wastewater metagenome | biome: wastewater treatment plant; material: activated sludge | place: Denmark | collected 2014-08-01 | reverse complement strand
CGGGTCACTCACGTCCAGCGCCAGGAACTCCACCGCCAGCCCGTCGCCGGCCAGTTGTTGCACCGCCGCTTCCCCCTTGCGCGGGTCGCGGGCCGTCAGCATCACGCGCAGACCGCGCCCGGCCAACTGGCGGCAGACCTCCAGCCCGATCCCGCGATTGGCCCCGGTCACCAGGGCGATTTGTTGCTCAGCCATATCGTTGCTACCTGAAGAGGAAGAAACCACAGATTACACAGATTTCACAGATTTGAAGAGTAATCTGTGAACTCTGTGTAATCTGTGGTTTCTATTCTTAAACATAGTGTTCAAGGTTGGCGCGGAAGTAGTCCATCGTCCGCGTCAGCCCGTCGCGCAGGCCGACCAGCGGACGCCAGCCGAGCTTGCTGCGAATGCGGCGATAGTCGCCGTAGTAGTCGCCAATGTCGATGCGCTTACGGTCGTCGGGGAAGGGGCGCAGTTCATACTGGCCGCCGCCGTTGACCTCGATCATCAACCGGGCCAGATTGAGCAGGTTGATCGGGTCGTCGCTGCCCAGGTTATAGATTTGCCCGTCGGCCACCTCGTGGAAGGCGACCATCAGCAGGGCCTCGATCACGTCATCGACGTAGTTGAAGTCGCGCACCTGTAGCCCGTTGCCAAAGATGCCCAACGTCTGCCCCTCCAGCAGTTGCCGGAACCACCAGCCGATGAACGTCTGCCGCGCGTCGCGGATGCGCATCCGCGGGCCATAGGTGTTGGTCAGCCGCAGCGAGACGGTGCGCAGGCCGTAGACCTGGTGGTAGACCATGTGATACCACTCGCCGGCCAGCTTGTTGATGCCGTTGACGTCGGCCGGCTGCAACGGGTGGCGCTCGTCCACCGGCAGATACTCCGGGCGGCCGTAGATCTGCCGCGTGCTGGCAAAGACGACCTTGGCCGCCGGGTTGCCGTGGCGACACGCCTCCAGCAGCGACAACTGGCTGCGGGCGTTGATCTCCAGGTCGGTGTAGGGGTCGATCATGCTGTCGGTGTGGCTGACCTGCCCGGCCAGATTGAAGATCACGTCCTGCCCCTGCACCAGATAGCGCAGGCCGTGCTCATCGCGCACATCGGCGATGTTGACGCGCAACTGCTCCTCAAGCCCGTGGACGTTGAAGACGTTGCCGCCGTACTCCGGGATGAGCGAATCGACGATCAGCACGTCCGCCCCCAGACTCACCAACCGGTGGGCCAAATTCGAGCCGATGAAGCCCAGGCCGCCGGTGATCAGGACGTGTTTGTCGCGGAAGAAGGCGTGGTGGTCAGTGGGAACGGTCGGCATAGGGCTGGGAGTGGGCAGCGACGGCCGTCTCGGTGGGCGCGGCGGCCACGGCCGGGGGCAGCGCGGCCTCCTTGCGCCACACCAGCCGGTACCAGAGTTTGGTCAAATCGCGGGCGACCTGGGCCAGCCGGCGGAAGCGGAAGAACTGCGACTTGCCGTAGGCGCGGTGGAAGTGGTGGACGGGCGTCTCCGTCAGCCGGAAGCCGGCGTCCTGGGTCTTCTTCATCAGTTCGACGCAAATGACGCCGCTGTTGGCCTCCAACTGGACGCTCTCGAACACCTCGCGGCGCATCAGGCGAAAGTCGCAATCCACGTCGCGCAGCCGCAGGCCGAAAGCGGCCTTGATGATCGCCTGATACAGCCGGCCGATGACGATGCGGTGCAGCGGGTCGTTGCGCTCGATCTTCCAGCCGTTGATGAAGTCCACGTCGTCGTTGACCAGCGCGGCCAGGTTCTTCAACTCGCGCGGGTCATACTGGGCGTCGCCGTCGGTGTAGAAAATCCACTCCTTGGCGGCGCTATAGAAGCCGGTGCGCAGCGCGCCGCCATAGCCGCGGTTCTGCGGGTGGTGGATGATGCGCACTTCGCGGGGGTAGACGCGGGCCAGTTCGTCGAGGACGGCCGCGGTGTGGTCGTGGCTGCCGTCGTTGACGACGATGACCTCATAGTCGTCGGTCAGCTCGCGCAGCGTCAGCAAAACGGTGATGACCATGCTGCTGATCGTGCCGGCGTCGTTGTAGGCCGGGAAGAAGGCCGAGATGCTGTAGTCGTTCTTTGCCATGGCGTCGCGCTATCATATCCGTTCCGACCCCGTTCGGCCAATCGCCAGGCCGTCGCCCAGCGCGAACTGGAAGCCGGCTTGCTCCAATCGTTTCATTGCAACACATGACATGTGTTGCATCACAGTGTGCCCGACCAGGGGAAGGGGGTCGGTTGGCTGCCGTTACTGCCGTTGCTGCCGTTAGTAGGATGAGTAGGTGGTTCAATTCCAGTAATCTCACGCGGATCGAGACCATAGCTCCCCGCCCACCGGATCACTTCTTCGAGAGATACATACCATCCTCTCTTACTTGACTTACCTACCCTTACTTGCTGTAACCGCATCTTCTTCAGTGAACGACCAATACGACGTGTCGTTACGTGACTAACATCATAATCAAGCTCCTGAACCTCTATGAGTGTTTGTGCCGCCGCTGTGATTGTGTCAGTAGCAATGAAGTGCCTCATAGATTTAACGGCAGCAACGGCAGCAACGGCAGCCTACTCGCGCTCATCCTTTGCCATCTTGCCTACAATCAGCGCCAGCGCCCGAACGATCAAAGCTGTCAAGTCACTTGTCTCCACATTCGGCCGCTCCCCCTGATACACCTCCGCCAGCGCGCACATCCGGTTATAGGGGGAAGAGGGAGAGGAACGCGGAGAGACGCGGAGAAGAATCAGATCCTTCCTCCGCGTCTCTCTGCGCTCCTCTGCGTCTCTCCGCGTTCCTCTCCACTCTGCATCCCTCCGTGTCCCTCTCCTCTCGCACCGGCCGCGGCCGTGTGTTATCATGCTGGCGAACAGCCATGCACCCAGGAGCAACGCCACCGGGCCGCCCCGCCCCCCACCCCAGCGCCGACACGCCCACGGTTGAACTGACCGTCATCGTGCCCACGCGCAACGAGGCCGGCAACGTCGGCCCGCTGCTCGACCGGCTGGGCACGGCGCTGCTCGGCCAGTCGTTCGAGGTGCTGTTCGTAGACGACAGCAGCGATGCCACGCCGCAGATCATCGCCGCGCAAGCCGCCGCCCGCCCCTTCCCCGTGCGCGTCATCGCCCGGCCGCCGGCCCGCCGCAACGGGCTGAGCGGGGCCGTCGTCGAGGGCATGGACGCCGCCGCCGGCCGCTGGCTGTGCGTCATCGACGCCGACCTGCAGCACCCGCCCGAACTGATTCCCCGCCTGCTGACCCAGGCCAACCGCACCGCGGCCGACATCGTCGTCGCCAGCCGCCAGGCCAACTGGCTGGGGCCGGTGGGCCTCAGCCGGGCGCGGGCGCTGACCTCGCAGACCCTCACCATCCTGGCCCGCATGGTCTTCCCGCGCGTGCTGAAGAACGTCTCCGACCCGCTGACCGGCTTCTTTCTGGCCCGGCGGGCGGCGGTAGACACGGCCGCGCTGCAACCGCAGGGCTTCAAGATTCTGCTCGAACTGCTCGCCCGCCACCCCGATCTGCGCGTCACCGAACTCCACTTCGACTTCTCGCCGCGCCACGAGGGGCAGAGCAAGGCCGATCTCAATGAGGGAATGCGCTTCTTCCGCCACCTGACGCGCCTGCGCCTGACGGTCAACCAGCACCTCATCCGCTTTCTGGTGCTGGTGGCTCTGGTCGTGGCCGGCAATCTGGCCCTGCTGGTCGGGCTGGCGACCGGCGCGGGCTGGCCCGTGNNCGTGGCCGGCGGCGCGACCATCGTCGCCGTCCTGCTGGGCGAGGCGTGGGTCTTCAGCGACCGGCCGCGCGGCCCGGCGCGGCGGCGGCTGGCGGCGTTGCTGCTGCTGGGCACGCTGTTCCTGCTGCTCGTCTATCTGCCGGCCATCTGGCTACTGGCCGTGCGCTGGGGCCTGCCCTACCCGCTGGCCGGGCTGGCGGCCATGTTGCTGGCCGGGTTGGCCTACTACGCCCTGTCGGAACAGTGGATCTGGACACGCGGCCTGATGATGCAGCCGCGGGCCAGCACCACCTACGACATCCACGGCCTCGTCAGCGTCGCCTCGCAGGTTCCGCTGGACGATCTGGCTCACTTCGAGACGGCCGCGCCGCCGCCGCGCATCGACTTGCAACTGCGCGTCGACCGCCACGGCACGCCCAGCCGCGTGCCTGGGGCCATCTGCTACGACGAGCACCTCGGCCGCTTCGGCTTCGGCCTGACCATCATCCCCGGCGACTTCACCGAGATCGTCGTCTCGCCCCTGCTGGAAACGTCGCCGGCCTTTCTCTACACCAACGTCGTCGAGCCGGTCTTGCGCTGGCTGCTGCTGACGCGGGGCTATGCGCTGCCGCGTGCTGGCGGCCTGGTCGCGCCGGGGCCGGGCGACGGGCGGGCGGTGCTCATCAGTGGCCCGGCCGACATGGGCTATGGCCTCGGCCGCCTGTGCGCCGGCGGGCGACTGGCCTTTCTCGGCGACGACCGCGTGCTCCTGGGCCGCGACCGGCGGGCGCGCAGCTTCCCCAAGCCCGTCACCGCCCGGCGCGAGATGCGCCCGCCCCACGGCGCGGCGCGGGCGGCCGTGGCCCTGCGGCTGCAACGCCTGCTCTACTCGCCGCCGGTGCGCCGGCTGGGCCTGTGGCTCAGCGAGCGCCACCTGCCCGCGGCGACGGTCAACACCTATTTGCAGCGCCTCATCCCCCAGCCGAAGCATCCGCTGGACGCGCTGGTTCCCGGCGTGGTCTACGCCGAGGCCGCCGCGCCGGTCGCGCTGCTGCTGGACGGGGGCGAGCGCTCGCTGGAGGCGGCCGTCGAGCGCCTGCTGGACGAGGGCGATACGGCCTTCGGCTTCCAGCCCTACCCGCTGCTGGTGGGCGAACTGGCCCGCTGGGGCGGGCGCGATTGGGCGGCCGAGGAGCGGGCCATCCTGACCGCCGCCCTCGCCGGCTGCGAACGCATCCCCTGGCCGCCGGGCGAACGCTGGTGGGAGCAAGTGGAAGAAGTTATAGCCTATGGACTATCGCAAACCAGCCGTCTTCGGCGAGAACTGGTCACCACAACGTTATAAAGTCCTGCCCTACTTCGCCGCCGAGCGCGAAGTACTGGCCCGGCCCGACGTGCGCCGCATCCTGGAGATCGGCTGCGGCAACGGCTGGAACATGAGCCGCTTTGCCCAGCACGGCCGCGTCGCCTTCGGGCTGGACGCCGTGCCGGAGCGCGTCGCTCTGGCCGCCGCCCACGGCCCGGCGCTGCTGGCCGATGGCCTGCGCCTGCCCGTCGGCGACGGCTGCCTGGACATGGTCTACGTCCAGCACGTGCTGCACCACATCGGCGACGTGGCGCGGGCGCTGGCCGAGGCGCGGCGGGTGCTGCGGCCGGGCGGCGTCCTCTTCCTGGTCGAGACGGTGGAGGACAACCCCCTCATCCGCTGGGGGCGGCGGCTCTACCCCAAATGGCTGGGCGACGAGATCAACGCGCCCTTTACCTTCGCCGGGCTGGCCATGATGCTTAGCAACGCCGGCTTCCGCGTGGCGCGGGCCGGACAGTACAGCGTCCTCTTCTGGCTGTGGGAGGTCTTGCCCGACCAGTTCCCGGCGCTGGAGCGGCTGACCCCGGCGGCGGTGGCCGTCGAGCGCGGCTTGCAGCGCGTCGCCCGCGACCTGAGCGCCCACTGCTACTTCGTCGCCCACAAGGAGACCTGGCTCTGAGCGCGATGGGCGGGTTGGCGCTGCGCCTGCGGGCGGCCGGGCAGCGGCCGGCCATCCAGGGTGGCTTCATGGCCGCGGCGATGGTCGTCGCCGGCGGCTTCGACTACCTGGTCAACATCGTCGTCGGCCGCCAACTGGCCCCGACGGAGTTCTTCATCTTCGTCACCGTGACGGCCCTGCTGCAAGTCATGGTGCAGGTGACCAACGTCATCCGCAACGTCGTCGCCTACTACACCGCCGAGGCCACCGTCGGCAGCGACGCCGTGGCCCGGGTGGGCAGCGTGCTCGGCCGCAGTTGGCGCTGGGCGTGGCGCTGGGGGCTGGCGGCGACGGCGCTCATGGCCCTGCTCAGCCCGCTCCTGGCCCGCTTCCTCCACATCCCCACGCCGTGGCCCCTCTGGGCGGCCAGCCTGGCCCTGCTGCTGCTCTTCCTGCGCCCCGTCACCGACGGCGCGTTGCAGGGCACGCAACACTTCATGGGCCTGGGCGCGGTGCAGATGATCCAGTCGCTGCTGCGGCTGCTCTTCGCCGCGGCCCTGCTATGGCTAGGGATGCAGGCCGCCGGGGCGGTCGTCGCCCTGCCGCTGGGCAGCAGCGTCGCCCTGGTGCTGGCGCTAATCATCCTGCGGCCCTACTTCCGCGCTCCGGCTCCCGCTGCCCCGCCGCGGGCCATCAGTTGGCGCTACTCGGCCTACACGCTGCTCGGCCTGCTGGCCTTCGCCATCATGGCCAACGCCGATGCCATCATCGTCCGCCGCGTCTTCGGCGACGCCGCGGCCGAGGCCTACGCCCCGGTCGTCACCCTGGGCAAGATGAACCTGTTCATCCCGTTGGGCATCGGCCTGGTGCTCTTCCCCAAGGCGACGCAACGCCGGGCGGCCGGGCGCGACCCGCGGCCGGTGCTGCTGCTGGCCCTGGCGGCGACGCTGCTGCCCGGCCTGCTGCTGACGGCGCTCTACGCTCTGTGGCCGGGCCAGATCGTCGCTCTGGTCTTCGGCCCGGCCTACGCCAACCCCGGTTCGCTGCTGGCCCTGGTCGGCCTGGCCACGACGCTCTACGCCGCGGTCAACATCTGGCTCAACTACGCCCTGTCGCTGGAGCGGCGGGGCTACGTCATCGTCCTGGCCGGCATCGTCGCCGCCCAGGTAGCGGCGATGCTTCTCTTCCATGCCCGGCTGGAGAGTGTTGCCTGGGCGATGGTGTCGGCCGCCGTGGCGGCGAATCTGGCCGGGGTTGTCTTGCTCTTGCCGCAGGAGAGCAGGGGGGCGGGGGAGCAGGGGTGACGCTTGTCACCCCTGCTCCCCCGCCCATTGAAGCATACTTAACTGAAACATGATCACCCACTTCCTCACCAAATCCGACTTCAAAGTCGCCCGCACCTGCCCGACGAAGCTGTACTATCGCAAACTCGGCTACCCGACGCGCGAGGATGGCGACGAGTACCTGACGGCGCTGGCCGACCAGGGGTATCTGGTCGAGGCGTTGGCCCGCGCCCTCTATCCCGACGGCCGCTGGGTCGGCTATCGCGATGACGTGGAGTCGGCCGCCTGGGACACGATGGCCGCGCTGGCCGCCGACCCCTGCACGCTGTTCGAGGCCACCTTCATCAGCGGCAGCCGGATGGCCCGCGCCGACATCCTGATCAAGCGCGGCCGGGTGATCGAGTTGATCGAGATCAAGTCGTGCGGCTTCGACCGGCAGAAGAACGACGAACTGCTGCACGCCGGGCAGCCGAGCCTGTTCCACGCCCCGCGCGCGGCCGACGGCCTGCACACGGCCTGGCGGCCCTACATCGAAGACGCCGCCTTCCAGGTCAGCATCCTGCAAGACGTGTTTCCCGACCTGGAGATCGTGCCCTACCTGCTCATGCCCGACAAGAGCCGCCCCTGCCCGGTCGACGGCCTGCACCATCGCTTCGCCCTGCGCTCGCTGACGGGCGCGGCGGAGGGTGGGCAGGGGCCGTCGGCCGAGTATACCGGCGATGGGCGAGAGTTGCGGCGCGGGCTGATTCTGGCGCGGGTAGACGTGCGCGCCGAGGTGGCGCGGGTACTGCCCGACGTGCGCCGGCGGGCCGACGACTTCGCCGCCCACCTGATGCCCACGCTGCGCCGCGCCCCGCAACCGTTGTCAGTTGACTGCCGCCACTGCGAGTATCGCGTGGCCGATGGCGAGCGGCGCGGTTTCCACGACTGCTGGGGCGCGCTGGCCGAGGTCACGCCCCACATCCTCGATCTGTACCACGTCAGCGAGTTGGGCGGGCGCAAGGAGCCGCTGGCCAATCGGCTGCTGGCCGAGGGCAAGGCAACGCTGTTCGACATCCCGGAACGGCTCATCGCCCGGAGCGACGGCTCACAGGGCGAAGTTTCGCGGCGGCAGTTGCGGCAGTACCGTGGCCTGCGCGACCAGCGCGAAGAGATCGACCCCGAACTCGGCGCGCGGCTGCGGGCGCTACCCTACCCCCACTACTTCGTCGACTTCGAGACGTGCGCCCCGGCCGTGCCGCGCTACCGGGGCATGCGCCCGTTCGAGACCATCGCCTTTCAATGGTGTTGCCAGACTATCGCCGCGCCGGACGCGCCGCCACAGCACGCTGAATGGCTCCAGACGGCCGACGCCTTCCCCAACAGCGCCTTCGCCGGGGCGCTGCGGCGACAGGTGGGCGACAGCGGCGCGGTCCTCGTCTGGGGCAGCCACGAGGCCACCGTATTGCACGCCATCCAGCGCCAGATGACCGAACGGGGCGAGGCGGACTCGGAGATTTTCAACTGGCTGGGCGACTTTCTGACGAGCGGCCGGCTGGTGGATATGCACCAATTGGCGCTGAAGCACTACTTCCACCCGCGCATGGGCGGTAGCACGTCGCTGAAGGTCGTCGCCGATGCTGTGTGGCAGAGCGACGCGACGGTGCGCGCCCGCCTGCCGCACTACGTCCAGCCGGCGGCCGACGGCGTTAGCAGCCCCTACGCCGCCCTGCCGCCGCTCCAGGTGGGCGAGCGCTCGCTGTCGGTCGTCGAAGGCACAGGGGCCATTCTGGCCTACTACACCATGATCGAGCGCGCCGCCGCCGGAGCCACGCTGGAGGCCGAACGCTGGCGGCAACTGCTGCGGCAGTACTGCAAGCTCGATACGCTGGCGATGGTCATGGTCTGGTGGCGCTGGCTAGGGGCTAGGGGCTAGGGATTAGGGATTAGGGATTAGGGGAAGAGCGCTCTTCCCCTAGTCCCTAATCCCTAATCCCTAGCCCCTGTTTTCGCACAGCCACTGCTTGAGCAGCAGCCCATCCACCCACGGCTGCTCGCCGGTGATGGCCACGATGCCGTACTGGTTGAGCCGGCGGACGGCGGCGGCGATCTCGGCCTCGCCATAGGGCAGACGGGCCGGCGGCTTCTCCTGGGCAATGGCCCGCAGCGTGTCGCGCTCCACGTCGCTGAAGTTGCGCCACCACTGCTCGAAGTACGGCCCCATCTCCGGCACCAGCCGGGCAACCACGGCGCGGCGGTCGGTCGCCTGCCCGGCCAGCTTATCGGCCAGCCACACGGCGGCCGTGGCCTGCACAAAGAAGGGCAGCGAGCCGGCGATGGCGCGCACCCCGGCCACGTCTTCCTCGTCGGCGGCGATGCCCACCCGCCGCGCCGGCACGCGCACCAACTCGTCCAGTTCGGCCGGGCTGAGGCCGGAGAGGTAAATGGGCGTGGGGTGGAAGATGTTGTAGAAGGGGGACGTGACCGGCAGGCCGACGAAGTTGCCCAGCCGGAACAGGTCCCAGTAGGAGGCGGTGACGTAGCCCAGCTCGAACTCCCACACCCCGGCCAGGGCGCGCAACTCGGTCAGGAACTCCCCACCGAACCCGGCCGTCCGCAACTGGTCAAACTCGTCCAGCAGCAGCACCACGCGCCGGTCGGCCAGCTCATAGAGCAGCGACTCGACGGTGTAGACGTCGGCCTCGGCCGGGGCGTCGGGGCCGGCGGCGCGCGGCGACAGCAGGCCCTGCAAGCGGCGGGCAACGCGGCCGTAAAACTCCCCCGGCGCGCGACAGGCCGACACATCAACGTAGATCATGGCGGTGCGCGCGGCGTCGCTCAAGTACCCGGCCATCACCTCCGGGTGGGCGACGTGTTGCAGGAACGACGTCTTGCCCGCCCGCCGCAAGCCCAGCACACTGACGCACTGCACCTGTGGCCCGGCCAGCGTGTCGAAGAACTGCCGCGTCTGGGCAGCGCGGCCGAAGAAGTCCGTCGGCAGCTTCACCGGCGGGCCGACGATGTAGGGCATTCTCATGCTGTGGCTCCCACGGTTGACGCCCGGCCGGCCTCGTCCGCGCCCTGGCCCCGTTCGGCGGCCAACTCGTCAATTGCTCGTTGCGCGTCGCCGGCGTCAATCGGCTCGCACTGCCCCTGACGATTGCGTTGGCTAACCAGCCGGTGACAGATGGCCTGGATGGGCAACGGCCGGCCGGCCGTCTGCCGCCAGATGTACTCCACGGCCGCCTCCTCAAAGGCCAGCTCCCCGGCCACCGGCCGGCGGATGAGCGCCGCGGCCGAATCGAAGTCCAGTGGCCCCAACTCAAAGCGGGCGGTCAGGTCAGTGAATGGACGCCAGGCATCGTCGAGCAGGCCATAGCTGCCGCTGAAGATCAGCGCCAGCCGCGGCCGGTGCTGCACCTGGGAGCGCAGGAAGGGCACGACGGCCTCGTCCAGCAGCCCGGCGTCAATCCCGGCCCGCAACTGCTCCAGTTCATCCACGGCCAGCAGGATGAGATCACCGGCCGGCAGGTGCTGCTCCAGGTGGTCGAGGGCGCGGTCGAAGGCGGCGTAGGCGGAGTTATCGCCGGGGCGGCTGCGGGGCATGGCCCGGCTGAGGTGGTGCTGGGCCATCTGGCGATAGATGTCACGCGCCAGCCGTCGCAACCACTCGTCGGTGCGACAGCCGGCCAGGCGCTGCAAATCGACGAAGGCCGGCCACAGCCGCCGCGTCCGCCCCTCGCGCAGCGCCCGGCCACGCTCCCCCTCCACCAGTTGGTAGAGGGTCGAGGTCTTGCCGATTCGCCGCTCGCCATAGAGCAGCAGGACGTTGGGCGGGCCGGCGGCGGTCAGGTTCTCAGTCAGCCAGGCAAAAACGTCTTCGCGACCGGCGTAGAGCGAGGCCGCCGCGCCGGTCAGCGGCCGGCCGACCACGTAGGGGTTAGCAATCCCGGTGAGGTTAGCAACCCCAATGGGGTTGCCCACCACAGTGGGGTTGGCCGGCGTGGCGACGCGCTCGTGCGCCGCCGCCAGGCCCATTCCGCTCACGGACATCTCGCCTCCAGGCAGGTCACGCCGGCGCTCGCCGGTCGATTAGCCGGTGGCGGGCGCGGCCGATATGGGATTGTGGGTACTTCTAGATTCGCTCGTTACTCCGGCCCGACGGGTTGCGGGTCGTTAGACGCATTATAGGTATAACGTCCTAGGGATGCAAGTGTGGCGCTTATGTGCGCGGAGTCCGCATCCTCAGATGCGGGCGGGCCAGCGAGGCGCATCTGAGGATACGCACTCCGCAGGGTAGGACGGGCTGCCCAATGCGGAGTCCGCATCCTCAGATGCGGGCGAGCAGCCGCTCATACAGCCCCAGCAATTGCCGCGCCGCCGCCGCCCAGGTGAAGCGCGCCGCCTGGGCCGCGCCGGCAGCGACCAGCCGCTGCTGGGCCGCGTCATCGGTCAGCAGACGCAGCATGGCCGCCGACCAGGCCGCCTCGTCGCCCGGCGGCAACAGCCACGCCGCCGGCTCGCCGCCCGTCGCCGCCACTTCGGGCAGACTGCTGGCGTCGGAGCTGATGACCGGCACGCCGCAGGCCATCGCCTCCAGCAGCGGCAGGCCAAACCCCTCGTAGAGACTGGGGAAGACGAACAGGTCGGCCGCCGAGTAGAGCGCCGGCAGATCGGCGTCGTCCACAAAGCCGGGCAGAATCACCCGGTCGGCCACGCCCTGGCGCGTGATCTCGGCGTCCAGCCCCTCGGTCAGCCAGCCGCGCCCCCCGGCGATGACCAGGGCGTGGGGCGTCGTCCGGGCCACGGCGCGGAAGGCGCGCACCAGCATCTCGTAGTTCTTGCGCGGCTGGACGGTGCCGACGGCCAGGATAGTGGGCCGGTCGCCCAGGCCGTAGCGGGCGCGGACCGCCGCCAACGCCGTCGCGTCCGTCACCGGCCGGAAGCGGGTGTTGACGCCGCTGTAGAGGACGGTCACTTTGTCGTCGGGCACGCGCCACAGGGCGGCCAGATCGCGCCGGGTCGATTCGGAGTCGGCCAGAATGTGCGTGGCGCGAGCCACCGAGCGGGGCACAATCCGGTTGAGGTAGGCCACCAGGTTGGCCGGAAAGGTCGCCGGATAGTGGACGAATGACAGGTCGTGGACGGTCAGCAGCGTGGGCACGCTGCCACGCACCGGCGGCAGCACGAAGTCGGGCGAGTGGAACAGGTCGATGGCTCCGGTGAACAGTTGCACCGGTAGGGGGACACCGGCGCGATACCACAGCCGGTAGAGCCAACGCTCATCGACCGGCGCGGGCCGGTGCGCCACGTTGGGCGCGACCGGCAGCGAGTCGGGCACGGGCAACCGGGCCGGCGGCCGGGCCGAGAAGAGGGTGAAGCGATGGCCCGGCGCTTCGGCCGCCAGGGCGTGAATGAGTTCGCGCGTGTAGCGGCCGATGCCGCCGCCCTGCGTCAGCGCCGCCGTAGCGTCGAAGCCGATGGTGATGCCGCGACTACCGGCCATCACTCGACGTCGTTGTAGGTCCAGTGCCGGTTGGCAAAGAAGTTCCAGAACAGGACGACGACGACGGCCACCATCAGCGACAGGTTATCGGCCAGGCGCGTGGTGTAGGCCTGCAACGGGCCGATGCCGGCCACCAGCGAGCGGAAGAGCGGCGTCATGAGGAAGACGATGGGGATACGGATCAGAACGCCGACCACGCTGACCAGGAAGAACATGGTGAACTGCCGCCGGCGCGAACGGGAGCGCGAATCGGGGTACGTCCAGTAGCGATTCCAAAGGAAGTTGCTGACAACCGCGGCCACGAACGAGATGGTCGAGGCGATGGACGGGCCGAGGTGGGTGATGAAGTAGTCGCCGAAGCCAAAGCCGGCCAGCAGGGTATAGAGCCACTGGCCGGGCGACACCCAATCGTTGACCGGATTGAGCAGCAGGTTGAATATGCCGAAATCGACGACGAACCCAATAGCGCCGACGATCAGGAATTTGACGAAGCGTTTCGCCTCCTTGGGCTTGACGCCCAGGCGGGTCGATACGACTTCCAGCGTTGTAATCATCCTAGACATCCCTCATCCACCGCTCTTCGCCCCATCCGCGGAGCAACGGCCGATCCAGCACTGTTCACGGCTCAGCCGTGGGCGAAATCTGCGTGATCGGTGTAATCTGTGGTCGCTCCCCATTCAAACCGGGCGCGCTTAGCAATTGTAGCAAGGCCAGCATCGCCCCCAGGTGAACGTAGATATTATTCACATATAGTTTATCCACCAGATGGTGGACTGCCAATGCCGCCCAGGCCGCCAATAACCCCACGGCTACCCCACGCTCCGGCCACACCAGCCGCCGCGCCGCGCGAACGGTCTGCCCGGCCACGGCCAGCCACAGGACGCCATAAGCCAACAGGCCGGGCAAGCCGACCTCGGCCAGGAGGGTCAGATAGTAGTTGTGGGCGTGGCCCAGCGCGTCGGGCCAGTTGATGAGCGCGTAGCGCGGATAAGCCGCGGCGTAGTTGCCGAAGCCGACGCCCGTCCACAGCTCATCGCGGGCCATGTCCACCGCCGCCTGCCAGTGGGCCAGCCGCTCCAGCACGGCGTAGTTGGCGTCGTTGATGTCCACCCCACGCACGTCGCCCAGCGCGAACTCGTCGCCAAAGCCGCCCAGCCGCTCGGCCACCGACAGCGCCGGCCCGAAGCCAACGGCCACCCCCAGCAGCAGCCCGCCGCCCAGGACGACCGCCGCCACCCCGGCCAGCCCCAGCCCCAGCGCCAACCGGCGCACGCTGAACAGGGCCAGCACCCCCGCCCCGGCCAGCAGCCCCAGCCACGCCCCGCGACTCCACGAAAAGACAACCGCCAGCGTGGCCGCCGTCGCGCACAAGACAACAAAGGCCAGCCACGCCCATGACCTCAAAGGTCTTCTGAGACCTCCGGGGGCCGACAGTAGCCCAACTGTCGCTCCCGCCGCCAGCAGCGCCGTCAGATTCAGATAGCCGCCGAATGGATTGGGCTGCTCGAAGGTGCCATAGGCGCGGTAGAAGCGCTCCAGGATGATGAAGTGCTCCGGCCCGTCGCCGCGCAGGCCGAATTGCCAGATGCCGATGAGCGCCTGCGACAGCCCGGCCAGCAGCAGCAGGGCCAGCACGGTGCGCCCCACGGCCGCCGGGCCGCTCGGCCGCCGCGTCGGGTCG
>CXWK01004973.1_pt1 | contig 14124 bp, 12 predicted proteins | sample 590851 | NCBI WGS metagenome assembly CXWK01 (sample SAMEA3498364, study PRJEB10139) | wastewater metagenome | biome: wastewater treatment plant; material: activated sludge | place: Denmark | collected 2014-08-01 | reverse complement strand
CCAAGCGGCGTTTCCAGCTGCTCGGCGATTTCTTTCGCCAGCGCCGGATGGGCGCTCCCCGAGAAGACTTTCAGCTGGCCGTGGCTCATGTTCCGTCTACTCTTCCCCTGCCGCTCACCATGAGCCGCGAAGAATTGGTTGGGGCGGAAGGATTCGAACCTTCGAATACGGGTTCCAAAGACCCGCGCCTTACCGCTTGGCCACGCCCCACCTCGTCCGCGTACGCGCACTGCAGAGGAACCCAGCCGACGCCCCGGCCATCATCACCGGGCACTCCTACAGCGGCGCGTCAGGGACCGACCGCAAAACGTGGAGTCTATCACAAGCCCATGCGTCGGGCCGCCTCGCGTCGGGACTGTGTGCGAGCCACCAGGACCAGCCAATCCGGGCGTTTCAGCTGTCGCGCCGCCCTGGCCGTGGCGCTTTCGGGAAACAGGCCAAACACGGCCGATCCGCTCCCACTCATCTGGGCGGCCACCGCCCCGGCAGCCAGACAGGCGTCCACCATCTCGCGGACGGCCGGATGACGCTGGACAACGGGAGGCATGAGGTCGTTGACCAGCCGAACGGATCGGCTCGGCCATCCCACCTCCACCGGATGGCCGATTGATGCGTGCGGGGCCGAAAAGCCGGCCCCGCCGCTGCCCGAGTCCTCGCGGTCGGCATCGAGCCAGCGATAGGCATCAGCCGTCGCCACCCCAAACGAGGGCTTGATTACCACCACGCCCACCCGCTCGACGTCGTCGACCGGGTAGAGGTCTTCGCCGCGGCCGGTGCCCAGAGCTGTGCCGCCCTGCAAAAAAAACGGCACGTCGGATCCGAGTTGGGCCGCCAGGCTCATCAGCTCGCGCCGCGACTTGCGGGCACCCCAGAGCGTGTTGAGGCCTACGAGCGCGGCGGCGGCATCCGCGCTGCCGCCCCCCAGACCGGCCTGCGAGGGAATCGCCTTGTCCAGCTTGATGTGCGCGTCCCGGGGATCACCTTCGCGGCCCATGGCCGACCACAATGCCTCGGCCGCCTTCCACACCAGGTTCGAACGGTCGCCCGGAACTCCTGGCGTTCGACAGGCGAGTCCGAACGGGCCCCGCCTGGCCGAGATCGTGAGCGTGTCGTGGAGCGTGATCGACTGCAACAGCGTGGTGACGTCGTGAAACCCATCGGGGCGACGGGGGCCTACCTGCAGTGTCAGATTGATCTTCGCCGACGGCTCGAGAATGAGGATGCGCGCCATAACTGCTACGGAACCCGCTTCACATCACCGAGCGGTCGCACCGAGCGGAGGTCTTCAAGGGTCATCGGCGTGAACGCTGCGGGCACGGTCAGCTCGAATGCCGCCGGAGGCAGCGGGACGTTGGCGCTGACCTGGCTCACGCGAAACGTCACGAGCAACGGAGTGGTTCCCGGCGTGGCGTCCGACACACGGACATCCGACGGAAACGCGCCCTCTCGCGCACGGTACTCAACCAGGAGTCCGTCACGCGTAGCGGCGTCCACCTGCCATGCGCCAGCCACACGCCGAAGCCATGCGCGCGCGCCCACTCCCAGTTCCACGGCGGCCTGGTCCGCGCCGTAGGCGACCCCGCTCACCGCCGCACCTGGCGTGGTCACGCAGCCCGTGAGCACATTGAGCAGGTCCACGGCGTCCCACTGCAACCCGGTCAAGGCCTCGACGATGTCTCGCGTGGGCGCGCGGAGGACGCGCTCGTCACGCGGCAGGAGCAACACGGCACGCTCCGCGCGGCCGCCTATCTGGACAAACGATCGCCCGGGGCCCGGCACTTCGAGGTAGACATCATTTTCACGGGTGAACGCCGCATGCAGCGCTGCAGAAAACCGTTGGCGCGAGGGCCCAACCCACCCGTCCACCCTGACTTCGGCGACAAACACGCGCGTGGTACTGCAGCGCGCGGTCACGGCTTGCCAGATGCCGGGCGCCTCATCAAACGGCACACCCGGGCCAACCGGTGGGGAGTACAGGCGGGTGGCACAGGCGCCGGTGAGCGACAGGCCGATCGCCAACCACGCGCCCGCGCGCACCCGCGCTTGTGGCGTCACAGTTTGCCTGCCAGCGTTCTGGCCCTGTCGCGTTTGCCCGTGACGTCTTCCACGTTAATGCCCGTGCGGTCGCCGGCGAGCGCGCGATCCCACATCGCCTGAGCCTCGCGGTAGCGCTTGAGCAGGAACAGCGACTCGGCGAGATGGTCGAGCGTCACAGAGCGGGTGGGCAGCGCTGCGGCGGCGCGTTCCAGCACGGCCCGTCCGTCTTCCACTCTTCCCTGCTGCACCTGCGCCCAGCCCAGCCCGTCGAGCGCGATGCCATCGATGGGATCGGCGGCGAGCAGTTCCCGGTACGTGCGCTCTGCCGCCGCGGGATTCTTGTCGCGGCTGTACGCGGCCGCCAGTGCGTGCAGCAGGTCGAAGTCGCGCGGCGCACGGTTGCGCGCGTCTTCGAGCACACGCACGGCGCGCCCCGCGTCGTCGCTATTCTGCAGGGCGGTGGCGAACGCCGTGGCCACCTCCGAATAGGCATCGCCGGCCGGCTGATCGCGCAGCGCGGCCAGCACTGGTTCAAGAATGGCCACCGCACCTCGGTGGTCACCTCGCGCCACACGCGCTTCGGCCAGCGCCAGCGGCCCACGAGGATCGGCCGGGTCAATGTCGGAGATCTTCTTCGCCGCCGCGTCTGCCGCGTCGTGCCGGCCGGCGCGGCTTTCCACCTGCGACAGCAGATACCAGGCGTCGATATCGCGCGGCGCTTCGCTTGTGAGCGACGACAACTGCTGCCGCGCCTCATCGATTTGCCCGCCGTTGGCCAGGGCCGTCGCGTATCGGGTGCGCAGCGCGGCATTACTGGGATTGGCCCGCGCCAGTTCGGCCCAGTGCGGAATGGCGTCCGCGTTGCGGCCAGCGCGTTCGTACATCTCGGCGAGCCTGGCGCGCGCCGGCACCATGTCCGGCTCGTCCCTGACCAGGGGCTCCAGCAGATTCACGGCCTGCGTGAACTGGCGTGTGGCGTCGAGCGACTCCACCAGCAGCAGCACACCCTCCGGATATCCCGGCTGGTCGTTCAGAAACGCCTGCAGCGTCGCGATGGCCTTGGTGTGCTGCGCGGTCCGCACATACAACCGGCCGAGTGACAGTTCGACCCCTGGGTCGCGCATGCCTCCCGCCAATGCCTTTTCAAAGTGATCGATCGCCTGGGTCACGAGCGTGGCCTCAAGCGCCGACGCCCCACGCCCGCCCTGGTTGTCAGCCAGCGCCGACCGCACGAATCCGAGGATTCGATGCGCCTCGCGATTGGCCGGGTCAGCTTTCAGCGCACTCTCCGCTTCGGTGATCGACTCGGCGGCCCGACCCTCGCGCGCGTACAACCCAGCCAGTTCTGCGCGCACGTCGGCGGACTGGGGCATGAGCGCGATGGCTTTTCGATAGGCGGCGATCGCGCCGGGCACATCGCCCCGCCCTTCAAGCGTGCGTCCCTGGATGAACAGGAAATACGCCTCGCCGGTGGCGGCAACCGAAGGCGTCGCGGCCTGAGTCCGGCTCGCGGCCGGCACGGACGTAGTCTGCGCCGACGCGGGAACGGGTGGCGGTGGAGCGAACCAAATCATGAATGACTCGTGAGGTAAGAAGATGATTGTTTCACAGTCGACCTGTGGATGGCTTATATTCGCGGCATGGCCCTTGACCCCGCGCTGCTTGAAATCCTGGTCTGCCCTGAATGCAAGACCCCCGTCCGACTGGTGAAGGACGGCGCCGGGTTGCAATGCGGCACCTGCCGCCGGATCTACCCGGTCAAGGACGACATTCCCGTCATGCTGGTGGATGAGGCGGAGGCGCCCGCCCCCGGCCGTTGACCATTCTCCTCATCAGGCTTCGGCTCATCGGTGACGTGGTCTTCACGACACCGGCGATTCGCGCCCTTCGCTCGCAGTATCCCGACGCCCGGCTCCTCTATCTCGTGGAGTCTTCGGCGGCGCCGGTGGTGGCGCACAACCCTCACTTGTCGGACGTCATCAGCGTCCCCCACTCGCGCGGGTGGACACGCATCAAGGACGACCTCCGCCTGGCACGGCGCCTGCGCGCCGAGCGATGTGATCTGGTCATTGATTTTCACGGTGGGCCCCGGAGTGCGTGGCTCGCCTGGGCCTCTGGGGCCCCGCGCCGCGTGGGATACGACATTCAGGGACGCGCATGGATGTACACCGACGTGGTGCATCGGCCGCCCGGCCTGCACCCGCGTCACTCCGTTGAGAACCAGTGGGACCTGCTGGCTGCCGTCGACGCCGCGTTTGCGGACGGGGCGGACCGCACTGCGAACCGGGTCGAGATGATGACGACGCCTGCGGCGCGGAACTCGATGGACGCGCGCCTTGCGGCACTTGGCATCGGCGCCCCCTCGAGCAACACCTCGCTCATCGTCCTGCACGTCAGCGCGGGCAATCCATTTCGGCGATGGCCAGAAACGGCATTTGCCGACGTGGCCGCCGGACTAGTGCGACAATCATCGGGCCGTCGGGTGCTCGTCACCGCGGGTCCGTCCGACAGGGCGGCGGTGCAACGGGTGATCTCAATGGCACAGAGCCGGGCAGGCGACGACGCCGCGCGAATCATCGACGCGCAGGACTTTTCACTGGAGGCCCTGCGGACGGTGCTGGATCGAAGCGCGCTGTTTATCGGGGGTGACAGCGGACCTCTGCACATTGCGGCCACGTCCGACGTGCCGATTGTGGGACTCTATGGGCCGACGCTGCCCGAGCGTTCGGCGCCCTGGCGCCCACCGCACCTGGCGACCGCTTCGGTGGACGCGGGCGAGTTGCCGTGCCGGCCGTGCGACCAACGCGTGTGTGCCCCGGGCGATTTCCGGTGCCTGACGACGATTTCGGGAGAGGCCGTATTGGCCGCCGCAGAGAGGCTGCTGGAGAACGGGCGATGATGACGACACCAGATTCGGGACTGCATCGCGCGGGATTCGTGCTTGTCGCGTTTTCCCTGGCGATGACACCGTTAGGCCTCTTCTATGCGCAGGCTGGGTTGTACGCGGCTGTGGTGTTGTGGCTGGTCGTCACCGCGCGGAACGGACGCTGGCGCGACCTTCCCGCCTTCACACGTCCGTTGGTGGCGTACGGGGTATGGACGTTCGTCAGCGCCGCCGCGTCGGTCAACCCGATGGCGAGTTTCGCCGACACCAAACAACTGCTTCTGTTTCTCATGGTCCCGGCTGTCGCGACGTTTGCGCGAGGCAGCCGTGCAACGCGTGTCGTGGACAGCATCATCGCTGCTGGTTCAGGCGCCGCGCTCTATGGCATCGTGCAATACAGCCTGCTTGGCTACGACACCCTGGAGAATCGGGCGGTGGGGTTCCTCGGCCACTGGATGACATTCTCGGGCGTCCTCATGCTCATCACGGGCGCCGCCCTCGCGCGCCTGCTTTATGCAGGCCGCGAGTGGATCTGGCCGGCTATTGCCGTCCCTGCGTTGGTCGTGGCGTTGTTTTACACCTACACGCGTAACGCCATGGTCGGCCTGGTCGCCGCGATCGGGGTGCTCATGGCCGAGAAGAACTGGCGGTTGCTGCTCGCTCTTCCGGTGCTGGGCCTGATCTTTCTTGTGATCGCGCCCAGCGCGATCATCAGCCGCGTCCAGTCCATCGGCGACCTGAACGACCCCAGCAATCGCGATCGTTTTGCGATGCTGCGGTCAGGCGTCCGTATGGTGCAGGATCATCCCCTGACCGGCGTCGGCCCCGACAGCGTGAAGCTGGTCTATGCACAGTATCGCGACGCCATCTACGCGGTGGATGATCGGATCAATCCCCACCTGCACAACGTGCCGATGCAGATTGCGGCCGAGCGTGGCTTGCCGGCGCTCGCTCTCTGGCTCTGGTTCGTCGTGGTCGCCTCACGCGACCTCTGGAGGCAATTGCGCACCGGGGAACACCGGGCCGTGGCAGGCGCCGGTGTCGCGGCCATGGTCGCGATGCTCGTCGCCGGCCTGTTCGAATACAACTTCGGGGATTCGGAGTTCCTGATGTTGTTCCTTGGGCTCATCACCCTGCCCTACGCCGCCGCTTTCGACGCGCCAGCCGCGCGCGATACCTCTCTGGCATCGTCATGACCTCACTCGCGTCCGTGTTTGACCTGTTGCCGGGAACGACCGTCGCCGTCATCGGCGATGTGATGCTCGACCATTTCCTGATTGGCCGCGTCGATCGGATTTCGCCGGAGGCGCCCGTCCCTGTCGTGAGATTCCTGCGCGAGGAGTACCGGCTTGGCGGCGCGGCCAACGTGGCCGCCAACGTCCGGGCGCTCGAGGGTGTTCCGGTGCTCGTCGGCTGTGTGGGCGCGGACGAGGCCTCGGCCGGACTGCGCCACGCGCTGCGTGAACGCGGCATCGCCGACGACCGCCTCGTCGTCGACGAGACCCGCCCCACAACACGCAAAGTGCGGGTCGTCACGACGCGCAATCAGCAGGTGGTTCGCCTGGACTACGAGGATGATGCCGAACTGGCGCACGCCACTGACCAGGCCTTGCGCGCGGCGGCCAGCCAGGCGGCGATCGGGGCGAAGGCGATTGTGCTCTCGGACTATCGCAAGGGCGTCATCACACCGGGCGTGATCGCCGCAGCCGTGGCTGCGGCGGCGGGCGCGCCCGTCGTGGTGGACCCCAAAGTGCCTGATGCCACCCGGTATATCGGCGTCACGTTGCTGACGCCCAACCATCACGAGGCGGAACTGATGACGGGCACCCGCATCATCACGTCAGACGACGCGCGGCAGGCGGCGCGAGCGCTCCACGAGACCACACATGCGAGCGTGCTCATCACCTGGGGCGAACACGGTATGTGGCTGCTGGATGCGTCGGGGCCGTCGATGGTGGAACTGGCCATCCCGGCCACCGCTCGCGAAGTCTCCGACGTCACGGGCGCGGGCGACACGGTCGTGGCGACGCTCGCCCTTGCGCTCGCTTGTGGCGCGTCACTCAGCGACGCGGCGCGCCTCGCTAATCACGCCGCGGGCATTGTAGTGGGGCGCTTCGGAGCCGCGACGGTAGGACGCGACGAACTCCTTCGCGCGCTGTAATGGCGAAATGTCACAAATGTCCGAAATGGCGAAATGCGGACAGGGCAATGCGGAGCGATTTGCACTGAAGAATGTTGGAATGTCCAAGGCGCACAATGAACGAATGACCTTGGAGCAGCAGATTCAACCACTAGTCACCAAGGACATTCGAGCATTCTTCCCTGCAATGGTTGTCCGCATTGGTTTGTCCGCAGTTCGCCATTTCGGACATTTGTGTCATTTCGCCATTACGCGCGAGGCGTGCGCGGGGCGCATGCCGTCCCCGTTCCGACGAGATACACCTCGGGCCACGGGACGCCTTCGAGCACGAGTTTCAGCTTCGCCTCGAACAATGTCTGGCGCTGGACGATGCAGCGGTCGATCGACTGCGCGCGGGCGGCGTGATCGAAGTCCTCGTACTCATGCGGTCGCATGAGGATGTACATCTCGGGCACGGTGCGCGCGCGCTCTATCAGCGGCGGCAGATCAAAGTACCCTTCGACCGGACGTTCCAGGTAGTACACGAAGCTCGGCAGTGACGTGATGTAGTGCGCCACCACGGGAGGCGCGCCCGAGCGCGTACGCGCTTGAATCGTCTGTACCATCGGGAGCACAGGCTTGAACGCCTCAACCGCAGGCAGCGACGCGAGCACGAAGATGTAGTTGGCCACCACCATCGTTGCGGCCAGGGCCAGGGTGGCCGCCTGCACCCGCTCCTTCAAGGCCATGACGATCACGATCAGGCCGCCGGCGACGAGCGTCGCGCCGAGTGCATTCGCGCCGGCGATGTGGTGCGTGGGCGCCAGAAACCCGAACAGCGAGGCGATGCCGGCACCGCCCAGGATCAACAGCGCCGCCGTGGCCACAAACATTGCCTGCAGGCGTGCGCCCCCGCGATTCAGGCCGGTGAGAATCGCGTCGGCGCAAAGCGCCGCGAGCGCAGGGATGATCGGGAAGATGTACAGATCCTGTTTGGTCTCGGAGAACGAGAACACCCCAACCAACAGCGCCACCCAGATCATGAGGAACCGCTTGATGGCGGGTACCCCTGAGTCGGCATCCGGGCTCGCGACATTGGCGTGGCGAACGCGCGCCCACAATGCTGCGGCGCCGGTGACCAGGCCGGCCATCACGAAAATCGACCACGGGAACAGATCGCCAATCACCACGGGCACGTAAAACCACATGTCCCGTTCGCCCGGCTGCATCGGCTCGGTGTATCTGCCGAAATTTTCGCCGAGCCAGAATGCCTGCAGTGGTTCCATGCCGTGTTGCGCGTAGATCGCGCCCCACCAGGGCGCGTTGATGGCCAGCACAATCAGCGCACCAGGCACGATCCAGAGCCGCTTGATGTCGCTGAGTCGCCGTTCGATGAGGAGCCACGCGCCGATGGTGGCGACAGGAAAGACCAGCGCCACAGGCCCCTTGGTCAGCACACCGAGACCAATCGCGGCATACATGAGGCCCAACCACAGGCGCCGCCGCTGGGGAAACGCTTCCGCGAGCAGGAAACACCCGATGCTCAATCCCATGAACATCGTGACCCAGATGTCGATGAAGATACGCCGCGAGAACATCACGAACCGTGGCGCCGTGACGACGATGAGGACCGCGAGCCAGCCGGCGAGCGGAGAACGCATCGCGCGACCGCAGAGGTATGCAGCGAGCAGAATGCCGAGCGCACCGAGGGCGATGCCAAATCGCTCGACGGTCAGTGAGAGACCGAAGACCTTGTACAGACCCGCGACCACCCAGTAGCTCAACACGGGTTTGTTCATCCGGGCTTCGCCGTTAAAGACGGGGTTGACGTAGTCGCCCGACAACACCATCTGCCGCGGAGTGTCGGCGTAGAACGCCTCGTTCGCGTCCCAGATGGTATTGGCACCCAGGCCGAGGAACAGCAGGGCGACGGCAGGAATCAGCAGGAGCCGCAGTTGCCCCATTGCTAGTGGCGAAAGTGTCGACGCCCCGTGAAGACCATGGCGATGCCATGGGCGTCGGCTGCCGCAATCACTTCATCGTCGCGCACCGAGCCGCCGGGTTGGATCACCGCCGTGGCGCCGGCCGAGGCCACCACATCGAGGCCGTCCCTGAACGGGAAAAACGCATCGGACGCGGCGACTGAACCGCGCAGGCGGTCGCCCGCCTTCATGACGGCTGTCCGCACGGCGTCTACCCGGCTCATCTGCCCGGCGCCAACGGCCAGCGTGGCATCTGCCGACGTGAAGATGACGGTGTTCGACTTCACGTGTGAACAGACCCGCCACGCAAAACGCAACGCCGTCCACTCAGCAGGCGTCGGCGCGCGCTTGGTGACCACACGCGGGCCGTCCTGAGCCGGCCACTCGATGTGGCTCTCGACGACGCGGTCGCGGTCCTGCACCAGCCACCCGCCGAGAATGGAGCGTACGTCACGTTCCTGATCGAGTCCCTCGAACGATGCGGTCACCACGCGGAGGTTGGGCTTGGTCGCGAGCACGGCGCGCGTTTCCTCGTCGGCAGACAACCCGGGCGCAATCACCGCCTCGATGAACGTCGACGTCAGCACGTGCGCCAATTCCAGATCGATGGGCCGGTTCACGCCCACGATGCCGCCAAACGCCGAAAGCGGGTCGGCTTCCCGAGCCCGCACGTACGCATCCGCCGCGGTGTGGCCGGTTGCCACGCCGCACGGATTGGTGTGTTTGATGACCACGGCTGCCGGCTCGGCAAACTCCAGCGCAATGCGCGCGGCCGCGTCGAGGTCCAGGAGGTTGGTGAATGACAGTTCCTTGCCCTGGTGCACCACCGCGCCGCCGAACCCAAGCGGGCTCATCGAGTACCAGGCCGCAGCCTGATGCGGGTTCTCGCCGTACCGCAAATCGCGCACCTTGCTGAGCACCGGCGTCCAGCGGCTGCTGGTGGCACCTCGTGTGAAGACACCGGCGGCGTCCACTTTCACCTCGCCGAGGGTGGCCGCGATTGTGCGGTCGTAGTCGGCCGTGTGCCCGTAGGCCTTTCGCGCCAAATCAAAACGCAACGACAACGAGCCGCCGTCGGCCCGCAGCGCGTCCACCACACGGGTGTAGTCCGCCGGATCGACCGCCACCAGCACATCGCGGAAGTTCTTCGCAGCCGCGCGCAGGAGGCTGGGGCCACCGATATCGATTTCTTCAATGAGGTGGTCAAACGGCAGGTCCCGCTTGGCGGCGGCCTGCGCAAACGGATAGAGGTTCACCACCACCAGGTCGATGAGCCCGATGCCGTGTTCCGCGAGGGACGCCAGATCCCCAGGGACGTGGCGTCGCGCAAGAATCCCACCGTGGACCTTGGGGTGCAGGGTCTTGACGCGGCCGTCCATCATCTCGGGAAAGCCGGTGACATCCGAAATCCCGATGACCGGCAGGCCGGCGTCGGCCAGGGCACGGGCGGTGCCCCCGGTTGATACCAGTTCCCAGCCGAGGCCTACGAGGGCCTGGCCCAGGGGAACGAGGCCGGTCTTGTCTGAAACGCTGAGCAATGCACGCTTTGGCACTATGAGTCCTCTGAGGCCTTGACACGGCCCATCTGCCCGACTAGGATTGTCGATCGACGTTGGGCGGGACCATCGTCGACGTAGAGACCGCATGTGCGGTCTTTTTTTTCTAGTGCGGCGGATTCACCGCCGCCGTTCTCGCAAGGCAGGCAAGTACGATGCGTATTACGGGCAAGGTCAAGTGGTTCAACAACGCTAAAGGTTATGGTTTCGTCGAGCGCGAAGGGGGCAACGACGTGTTCGTCCACTTCTCCGCCATTCAGGGCGCCGGTTTCCGGACCCTCGAGGAAGGCCAGGAGGTCGAATTCGAGATTGTCGACGGTCCGAAGGGACCCCAGGCTGGCAACGTTACCAAGCCAAGCTAGACCACACTCAAAGGGCCGGGACGCCGCGTTCCGGCCCTTACCTTCCACATCCCCCGACGTTACTTGATCAAACACCAAGCCTCTACTTGATCAGACACCAAACCAGGGGCAGCCACAACTCACGCGCATACGGCAGCGGTCTGTCGTCAATCAGTACCTCGGTCCCGGGCACGTCGGCGATCAGCTCATACAACTCGCGCACCTTCAGCGGCCGCTCACCCGGGAAAAACCGCGCGCGGTAACGTACGCCTCGGGCGGTCGGCACTTCCTGAAATTCATCCGACCCGCGCGCCAGTTCCACGGCATGGGCGAAGGCGTCGCCTGAAAACTCAGAAAAACCCAGCGTGATCGAAAACGGCATGGCGTTCGCCCCGAAAAGCGCACGTCGCAGTTCGGGATGAATGGCCGCCAATTCCTCTTCGCTCGGCTGCTCCGGCAGGTCTGCGTACGGCCAGAACCGCTCGAGCGGACGATGCGTTGGATTCTGGGGCAGCACGGGTTCTGATGGCTTCGACACGACGGACGCTGATGCTATCCTGTCCCGTCGGACTGTCGCAACCACGCCATGACCGCCCGAAACATTCCCTCAATTGACGTCCTGCTGCGGCGGCCCGCGATGGCCGCGAGAGTGGCCGCCGATGGCCGGGTGCTTGTCGTCGACGCCCTCAGAACTGCCGCCGATGCTTGGCGGGCTCTGCCGCCCGCTGACGGGAACGCCGCCGAGCCGGCTCCCTGGATCGTGGCCCGTGCGCTCGAGGCCCTTGACGGGGCCCAGGCCCCGTCATTGCGCCGCGTCATCAACGCCACGGGCGTCCTTATTCACACAAACCTGGGCCGCGCGCCCCTGGCACGGCAGGCCATCGCCGCCGCGGCCGACGTGGCGAGTGGATACTGCAACCTCGAGTACGAGCTGGACACCGGCACCCGGGGCCATCGGCATGTGCACGCAGAACGCCTGGTGTGCGCGCTGACAGGCGCGGAAGGCGCCGTCATCACCAACAACAATGCCGCGGCCACCTGGCTGGTGCTGGCCGCGCTGGGGGCAGGGCGCGAGGTCGTCGTCTCGCGGGGCGAACTCGTCGAAATCGGCGGGGGCTTCCGCGTGCCGGAGATCATGGCGCAATCGGGCGCCACCCTTCGCGAAGTGGGCACGACCAACCGGACCCGCGCGAGCGACTACGGGGCCGCCATCAGCGACCGGACCGCGTTGCTCCTGCGGGTGCACCCGTCGAATTTCCGGATCGAGGGCTTCACGGCGCGTCCGGACCTGGCTGAGCTTGCCGGCCTTGCCCATCAGTTCCACCTGCCCCTGTTCGAAGACCTGGGGAGCGGCTGGATGGGCCTGCCCCAGGAGGGCGGCTGGCCCGACGCCATCCGCGACGAGCCCTCGGTGCGCGACAGCCTGAAGGCCGGTGCCGACCTGGTGGCCTTCAGTGGCGACAAACTGCTGGGCGGCCCCCAGGCGGGCATCATCGTCGGCCGCCGGGCGCTGGTGGAGCGCGTGCGGCGTCACCCCCTGATGCGGGCGGTGCGCGCTGACAAACAGACGTACGCGGCCCTGGAGGCCACGCTGGGGCTCTGGCAGCGCGAGGCGGCGCGGACCGAGATTCCGGTGGTGCGGATGCTCCTCGAGCGCCTGGAGAGCCTTGAGGCCCGCGCGAGGGCGCTGGTGGCGCGAATCCAGCAGATGGGTCCAGCGGAAAAGACGTCGGGTGTCTTTTTGGCGGTGGCAGACAAAAAGACACCCGACGTCTTTTCCGCCTCAGAGGTCGTTTTGGACGTTGTCGACGGCCACTCCACCATCGGCGGCGGCAGCGCCCCCCAGTCGGCAATCCCGACCCGACTGGTCTCGATCAGGTCGGCAGCCAGAAGCGCAGGCGAAATCGAATCGGCACTTCGGGCGCAGAATCCGCCAGTTGTGGCGCGGATTCAGCACGACGCCGTGTTGTTGGATTTGAGAACGGTGGCCGCGGAGGACGACGCGTATGTCGCGGCGGCCGTGACCCGGGCCCTGGTGGGACCAGCGAGAAACGACCTCTGAGGTCGTTTCTGCGGCGTAAAGTCTGGAAACGACCTCAGAGGTCGTTTTTCTGTCGCCTGGACTCGGGACTCTGGACCCTGGACCCTGGACCCTGGACTCTGGACCTAGAAGATTGACGCGACCGACTCGGCGGCGATCTTCAGCAAGCCGCCGGGGAGCACACCGAGGTAGAGCACTCCGGCGAGCGCGATGAGCAGCCCCGCCGTCGTAATGGCCGACACGGCCGGCCTGTGCTCCGGGGCGGTTTCGTCACTCATGTACATCATGACCACGATGCGCAGGTAGAAGAAGACCGACACCACGCTGGTCAACACGCCGAGAATCGCAAGGGTGTAGAGGCCCTCCTGTATCGCGGCGTTGAAGATGTACCACTTGCCGATGAAGCCTACCGTCGGCGGGAAGCCACCCAGCGAGAGCAGGAACAACGTGAGCAGCGCCGCAAGGCCGGGTCGCTCTTTCGACATCCCCGCAAAATCCCGCACATCGTCATGCTGGCGGTCCGGCGTCACGAGCGCGGCCAACACGCCGAAGGCGCCGAGGTTGGTCACGCTGTAGGCCACGAGGTAGAAGAGCATGGCGGCCTTGCCGGCAGAGCTTGCGGCCACCAGGCCGACAAGCAGATAGCCGGCGTGCGCAATGCTCGAATACGCGAGCATACGTTTGACGCTCGTCTGGGCCACGCCCACGACGGTGCCCAGGATCATGGTGAGGGCGGCGATCACGGTGACGATCGGCACCCAGTCCAACCGCAGCGGCTCAAGCGCCGACAGGAAGACGCGGATGAACGCGGCGAAGGCCGCGGCCTTGACGCCGGTGGACATGAAGCCCGTCACCAGCGCCGGCGCGCCTTGATAGGCATCGGGCGTCCACATGTGGAACGGCACGGCGCCCACTTTGAAGGCGAAGCCCACGAGCAACAACACCATGGACAGGATGGTCAGGATGCCGGGGTCCAGCGCCGACGACGCCACACGCATGCCGATCTCGTCGAGCCGCGTGGTGCCGGTCACGGCATAGGCCATCGCAATGCCATAGAGGAAGAAGGCGCTGGAAAACGCGCCAAGGACAAAGTACTTAAAGGACGCTTCGGCCCCTTCCGCACTCGACCGCTTGATGGCGGTCAGGACGTACACGCCGAGCGAC
>CXWK01020678.1_pt1 | contig 14132 bp, 16 predicted proteins | sample 590851 | NCBI WGS metagenome assembly CXWK01 (sample SAMEA3498364, study PRJEB10139) | wastewater metagenome | biome: wastewater treatment plant; material: activated sludge | place: Denmark | collected 2014-08-01 | reverse complement strand
TAGCCATCGCGCGATTAAAACGATTCTGTCCTTCTTCACTACCTTTGAAGTAAGCAGTCAACGCTCCAATGGCGGCAGCCACAGCAGCAATGGCAAGACCTATTGGAGTAGCAAGGAAAGCCATAGCGGCCTTAGTCATTGCTATAAATCCTTTCACTGCCCCGGCTTGTGCTGGTGCTAACTGATCAAGCGACTCAGATGTTTTCTTAAATGCCGATGCAGATTCCTTTTGTGTTTTGGTAGACTTCTTTACAGTGTCATCCAGTTTCTTTTCTGACTTATCAAGCACTTCAAGATCAGCCGCGAGCTTTTTAGTGCTTACACTTGTAGCTTTAGTAACTTCACCAGACTCCTTAAAAGTCTTTTCCATGCTCTTACCGGACTGCCGTAAGTTGTCAAGCGTACCGAGCACATCTTCCAACGTACCTTGTAACTCTTGAAGCGGAGCGGCAAGATCACTACCAAAAATATCTTCCCTGTTAATCTCAGCCATTGGTGTTTTTATTTTTCTTAGCTACAATTTTACTGTACTCATTAAACCTTGCCAGTGTTACGTTATCATCAATCGCAAATCCAAGTCCTGCGCTTACCTCTGCCAACATCTCGTCTGCTGTCTTACGTTTCACCTGCTTTGCCATTTCAATAATCTCATCCATTTGTGAACCAGCCAATCCTATCTTTGTTGTAAGGTTGCTGACTCTACGAAGTCCAGCATTGATTGATGCAAGGTATTTTTTATTATCACTTGTGTCAATCTTATAACCGCGCAATCTTAAATCATTTATAATTAACTCGTCAATCTTTATTGCTATCATAAGTAACGAAGACTTTTCAACTAAGTACTTCGCTGCGTATGCCGATTTCTTTAAAAAAGTTTTGGTATAGAAATTGAATTGGTGATTGTCGGTTGCCTCTGCATTGTCTTTTATTATTTGTAACCATGCTTCGTTATAATTTAAACCGCCCAGCAATTCAGTCTTACCACTATTAACAACTTCAATGAACAAACGAAATGGAATATTATGATAAGTCCAATTCGTCTTTAATTTTTTTAACGAAAGCAGGTAGTATGTGATCTTTAGCCAGCTCAGCAATTGCAACTTTATCAAGACCAAATATTGTTTCACCATAACGCTCTACTAACATATCTCTTTTATCATCTCCAGAGTTAAGCACTATTGGAAAACTTCCTGTGCGCTCAACATAAAACCCTTGATAGAAAAAACCTTGATCGTACAATCTAATCTTTCCACTCTTACGTGCGTATGGTGGCATATCGCTTCCATCGCTTTTCTTTCCTTCCCATAACATTGACTTGTTAGCTTCTGTTATCTCTGCTTCCAAATCATAAACAACTTCAAGCTGCAACACAGTCAAGTCCTTACCATACTGAACTTGCAAAGAAAGTAACTGCTGATGAAATTGTTTTAAGTTCATAAAAAGTAGGGCCGATTGCGCGGCCCTAGTTATTAAGGTATATCAATCGCGATAGTGTTCTCCGCTTCGTAAGCCTCCACGCTGATGGATGCCGCAGGTACTAATGATAGAGTACCATCTACAAAGGAAGTTGAGGCCGTTAATGTATAACGCCCTGGCACAGTAGCTGACTCTGCTGCCGTCTTAGTCTGTGCTGCCCCTGCTGCTGTAAGCAACAAGAAATCAGCTGCAACTAACCCAGACAATGGTGAGTCATCACAAGACAACGCAACATCAACCACAATGGTAGAAGCACTTTCAGTTCCTACTTTAGTTAACGTTACATCAACAATCGCATTGAGTTCATTAACCAAGTCTCCGTCAATCATGATACCGTTTTTGTCCAGCTCAAGATGATCTTTAAGAACAAGATACACCGGAGTATAAGACGCAACACTACCATCACCAATCTTAAGTTTCTCAGTGTTGAGTAAACTCATTTTGAAACCACGAATATTTCCGCTGGTCATTGCTGTACCAATCAAAAAGTTTTTGCGGTCCCAAATAAATACGCGATCGCCTTTACCACTATGGGTAAACATTGCTTTGTGCAAGCACAAGTTCTGGCTGATCATTACTCTCCACTTGTACTTACCTTGATCAGCAACGAGGTCGCTCAATACTGATTCATCATAGGCTGCTTCTGTTGAAACATCCTCCACCTTATCAAACTCAGGCCACAAATAGATACGGGTACCGGGAGTCAACAAGAGTTTCGTTTGCCATACTGCCACATCAGCGGCTTCGGTAGGCGTTAACGAAAATCCTGGAGGTGTGGTAATCATACCCTTTGGCATGGATGGGAATTTGTTGCATCGAACAACTCCCAAATTCTTTTTAGTTACACACTCATCTGCCATTTTATATTAGCATTTATTGGTTGAATTAATTTTTAAATTCGTAATCTCAATACCATCTAACGGATCATTGAAAATTTGTTTTGAGTTTCCTTCCGGCCCAGTGATACCATAATAGTGCATATCAGTCTGATCATGTGGTGGATACTTCTGATCTCCAGTCCATTCAAACAATCCAGAGTTTTTTAATTGCTTAAGAAACTCTAAGTATAATGGATGAAGCACAGGACGAAAAATTTTATCCATGCGTAGCTCTTCCGTGTACTGTCCTTTGGTTAATGTTGCAATGATAATTTCCAAATTGAAATGCTGTCTACCATCTACCACGTTAACAGTAGTAGGCAAACGCAAAGCGATCATTGGATATTTTTCTGTGCGGCTATTTAAACGTGTGGCAACTGATCTGCGATGACCGTAAATATATTTTACAGAGTCAACGCCTTCAATCGCGCTCACGTCCATTGCAGCAACAACAGTTCCAATATCATCAACAACATACCTCATAGACCGAAAGAGTTTATAGAGCCTTGTGGTGTGTACTCGTGTTCTGGGTAATCCTCTTCATTTACATAAAGAAAACCATACAAAGAATTCTCAATACAATAATTACCACCAGCTAACTCACTGAACTTATTAAACGCGTTGGAGATTCTAAACGCAGGACTTATGTCTGTACCGTTTTCATTCATTGATACAACCATACCAGCTCCTGTGTGATTGTCATATGTATCGCGCACCCATGCTTGGTAAATGTATGGCTTAAGTAATTCAACCATGCCAACCCACTCATAAGTTTTATCCACATATACATAGTCAGCACCAAAGAACAAGTTTGCCCAAACGTTATCTGTTACCTCAGTCCACCATGCACCTTCAGCAGGAATGTTTGCAGTGTTAGCTGCTTGCAATGATCTCCATAGCTTACGGTTATAAGTGATCTCATCGCCTACACCATAAACAGTTGCAGACACCCAAGCATCAAGCAAAGCAAACTGATCTACCACTTCATCATAGAATGCTTTACCAAGCAACTTCTTGAGAATGTACTCTTCCTTCTCTAGCATGTAGACACTGAACTCAGACGCTATGGCTGTAGCTTCATCAGTTGTCTCCTCTATGTTAGGAAGTTTATAAGGCAGTCTCGCAAAGTCGCTTGATAAAACAAACATAATGTAATCCGTTAGATAATAAATTGACTACTTACTCCTATGAATCTTTGCCGCTATGGTCGTCACCATCGTGCCCGTACCAACCAATTGCACTCGGTAGTATGGAAAGGGTGAACCATTAAGTCGCCAATGATAAACAGCAGTAGCGTCCGCGATTGTATAAGTCGCAAGAGCCGTTGCAGTTTCAGCAGTGGTGAGTGCCTTATAAGTAGTACCATCAACACTTCCAAGAAGTGATAACGTTCCACCAGTTGTACCACTCATATCAGTTGCAAGTACAGCAATAACCGTACTGGAGTACGCTTCACCATTCTGCTTCAACGGAACAATATTTCCAACCGTTGCTGTACCAGTGTTAGTTGCTGTATCAATAGCTAACGTGGTATAGGTCGAGTTGTACATTGCAAGCGTCTGAGCTTGACCAACAATCGCAATGGCTACCAAAGCGATTGATAAAAGAATGTTATAAAACTTTTTCATCTTTTTAATTTTCAATTTTTACTTCGTTCAATGATTAAGGAGTTTCGATGTTAGCAATTGCAGTTGCAATGTTTGACACCTTAAAGAAACCACCCTCGTTGACAGTTCTGATCAACAACATCGTGCGCTTACGAGCCTTGATGGTCATGGTGTCTTTAGTGAACTGATCGTCAACATATCCAATCTCTAATTCAATACCACCATCATCATAGATAACACCGTACTTGGAGTCAATAAGAGCAAGCGTGTTAGCAGTTACCTGCGCACTTTCAATTACTCTCATACCCATAATGGTATCGCCATTAGGCCCGACAAATGGAGGCAACAGATAATGACCGTCAGTTCCTTTCAACACCTTGAACTTGAAGATGTCTACAGGATTCATCAACACTGCTGTTGGTGAATACTTCTTGTTACCACCCATCATTGCAGAACGCAAAGCAGCAATCAAGTCATACACGTTTGCGTTGTCAACAGAAGCATTGTAGCTACCTGATCCAAACAACGTGTCGGTTGCAGAAGTGTAAAGTCCTTTCAAGTTAGGAGCGTTACCATCACCGGAATACAGTTGGCTATCCTCTTTCAGAGTTAAGTTAACATTCAATAAAGTGTTAACCTCGCCTTCAATGAAGTTTACATCACGGAAAGACTCCATTGATACAGGAATGCTATCCATGATTTTACGCAACGTTGCAGTCCGCTCAGTCCAGGCAATTACAGACTCAGGAGCTTCCGCAGCTTCTGCTTTTGTATCTGCATTACGTGTTGCAGTGCTCTGATCAATGTAACGGATGATACCGTTAGAGTCAGGGCTGATTGTTACAGCGCGGAACAAAGGACGGATAACAGGGTTCAAATAATCAAGCTGTCCAATTTCAGGCAGGCGCATCGCTTGCGTAGACGAGCCAACAGCAGAACGCTCTACCAATGTTTTCTGAACTACTTCACGCGGCAATGTAAGTTTGAAAGCTGCTTGACGTCCTTGAGTGGACACAGCTTGAAACTTTTCCTTGTGCTCATTCAAAAACTCACCCATGGTTTTCTCAGCGCCTTTCTTACCTTCTAAGTAAGTAGAAAGCTCCAAGCCTTGCTTCTCAATCGCAGTCTGCAACTTTTCAACCAGGACAGGATCAACCGAGATTGCCTTCATTCTTTTTTCGAACTCATCAATGCTGACTACTTTTGCAAGCACCTCAGCCACTTCGTTCTTGATAGTCTCCTTCGTTTTCACTCCGGCAGACGCAAAGAGTTTTTCTAACTCCTTTTGAATTTCTTCATTCATTTCTTTTTCAATTTTGGTTTATAAAAAATTATTTAAAATCGCGACCCTGTTCAATACGAATGGTGGTTGAACATTTTTTGGCTCAATGTCTTCTGACGGTTGAGTCTTGCCTAACGTTGGTGTCAATACATTAGACCCTTCAAGTACAGCAGAGGTTTCCAGCAAAGCAGCTTCACGTATTGCCCAGAAGTAACCCTTCTTCTCAGCTTCAGCTCGGTTGCCAACTTTACCAATAACCTCTTGCCATACTTTATATTCGTTTGGATATTCTTCTTCATCATTAACTGCGAGTGATACGTTTATGTAACGCATCGCGACACTGTGTTGATCAATCTCACCATTGAGGTAAGCGTCAAACACTTTCTCATTCATACCACGCTTAACTTCTGATTCAAGCACGAGTGCTGTTGTCATTCCAGTCTTACCAAGACCAAGCTCGCGCCAAGAAATTTTTCGCTCTGTGTAGTTGAGTGCCTTACCAACTTTACTCAGCACAGAAAAATTGTGATCATATAAATGTGGAGCCGGGCGATTCTTACGCTGCTCAATGGAGTTGGAGAATATACCCTCCAGATGCACATCACCATGCGAGTCAAGATAGTTATAAGTATTGGCAATGATAGTACGCTTCAAGCTACCACCATCTTCATCATCCTCATAGAGGTACTTACCCTTTGTTACCTCAGTACTAAGTGATAAAGGATTGAAGCTAGTAGCATCAGCATGCTTAGTTGCTGCCTTCTTAGCATCAATTAACTCTGCCTTATTAGCTACCAACCATTTAAATAACTCTTTGCCTGTGATGTTAGGTGTTTTCATTTCTTTACGATTTGCTTTTCATCAATTTTTTTCGCGCGCTCTTTAATCTCCTGAGCAATGCGTTCCTTAATTTTCTTTTCCATACAATTTCTTGCGCTCCTTGCGCTTTGCGTTTGCTGCCTTAAGCATCGAGCCAAAGGATGACAATCCTTTTTTCTTTGCAACAGTTTTTACTGCGGCAACTTCGCTTTGCTCTACAATAGGCTCAGGATTAAATTCTTCCTGCTCTACTGATTTACTTGTAACACTTTTTTTCTTCGCCATAATATTTTTGTTTAAATTTTAATTCCAAACTTTCTTACCTCGTTCTTATATTCTTCAATAGTCAACGCGCCATCAACCATTGCCTTTGACATTGCATTGAATACCTGAGTCATTGCCTCACCACGTGATTTCAAATCTTCTTGGAAGATAGGCAGGTGCATGTAGTCCATTATCAATTTTGTTTTCGCACCCTTACGATATTTATTATTGATACCACTGATCCACTCATTAGCATCTGGTATAACTGTATCAACATACGCGCCTTTGCGTGCTTGCTTTTGATTCTCATAAGTACTGCCAGCAGTACGCACAAATAATTCCGAGGGCATACCAAATGCGTCAAGTATCTTATTGAAGTCTGCTTCTGTCTCCTGAAACAACCCCATCTTATCAGGACTGATTGCCATTTGTTGCCAGCGAAGATCAGCACTGGTAATAATTAATTGACGCTGACCATCTAGTCCACCATACTCACGTGAGTATTCTTCCTGTACGCGCTCACGTTCACCGGGCTCTAATGGTATTGCTCCAATCTTATCACTCGTTGCGTTACTGAGTATACCAAGCGCGCCACGATTTTTTAATAACACTCCGCGCGTCTCATAAGCCATCTTAAGATTATTCAACGCAGGTGTTAACGCTTTCAACCTCGACTCTCCAGTCAAGTTAGTATTGTTATGATCGTAAACATTATCCATGTCCGCGCGATCATCATTGAAGTGGAGGATGTTTGCGTTAGGAATTTTCTTGAGTTGACCTCTATAACTTAATTCATAGTAAAAACTTTCCGGTGCTTCCACTTCAAAGAAGTATGGTTTATCCTGATCATACCTAGGCTTTATCCAATTTGATGGAATAGTATAGATAGCGGATTTTTTTGCGAGCTCCATATCCACACCAAATGGAAGTAACTCATATATGTATTCATTACCAAAGATACTTCTAAAAATTTTTGTCTGGCGCAAAAACTCCTGCCCGTTCTGCATCCAGTTTGGATTGCGTAACTTCTGCACAAGTGGTGAATCAATCTCCTCACCATTATTATCAACTTCCTTTATTATACCATTACCAAACATACGCGCGCTGGTAGATATAACTGCATTGAGTTCAGGTAGCTCTAAGTATGCTTTGATATAGCTCAGCTCCTCCCACGCGTTGTACTTAGACGCTACATAAAAATACTTACCGCCTTCCTTCTTAACGCGAAAGAGGTTGTTGAATGCTTGTACACCGTATTGCCAGATGGTCATAATATTTTTATTTACCTAAGTAAAATTTGACATAACTAAATACCTCGCGGCATCCCATGCGTGATCAATACCAATGAAGTCTTGCTCCTGTTTGATACCATTAATCACGCGATGCTTATAACTCGTTTGCTCTTTGCGCCACTCAGGACAGTCAACAATATTGAGTCTATAGTTTTTTAACAGTGATACACCATAAGCAACAGAGCCAGCAGGTTTGTTTACTCCATATACTTTAAAGCCTTTACGTCTCAAATAACTGATATGTCCTGCGCTCGCGCTATCACCCCAAATAATTTCATTGCGCTTACCATGCGCGTCAATCATGTTTGCAATTTTATCGGGCGCATCGCATGGCTCATAGAATAATTTTTTGAAGTATATATCCTTTCCTATGATGCAGCCCTGAACAAGTACGGTAGGATCAACACTACCAAAGTCCATTGCATAAAATTGTTTCTCAACATTAGGATACTCAACATCTTTAATCCAGTTAACGTGTTGGAATACTAAACCCTCAGGCGCACTACGTAAGCCCAACCCATAAACATTCCACATGTAGTCATCGGCTGTACCATTAATTATATTAGTAGGGTGTGGTCTGCGTTTAGAGGTAGGCAATTCGCGATCATCGGGATGGGTGGGCTCATAGCCAAGTATCTTGCGCTTCTCCATATCGCTAACGTATGGGTTATCCAAGATCGTTGTCTTAATGAATCCAACATCGCTCCGCTTACACACCCTATCATAGACCCAATGCTCCGTTACCTTTGGGTTATAATCTTGCCACCAGAATCTGCGGCATCGTTGCTCTGACTGATCAAAGACTTGTTGACTAACATCAAGCGATTCATTAATCCAAAAGTAGTCGCATGATACACCATGATAAACAGTATCGCTATCAGCGCCAAGCAAATTAATTTTATTGCCAAATAAATCAAAGCGGGCTACATCGGACCTGTCAACGAATGGCGATGAGATACCAAACATAGGTAGCCTACGATTGAAGTCATCGTATAGCGTTGTCTTAAATGATTTGTATGTTTCTTTGATGATATTAATAGTTGCATTGGTCTCTACTGAGCTGCACAACCATATAATAAAATCTATATCGGCCCATGTCTTACCACTGCGTGAAGAACCCTCTTGCACAACGCCGGACTTACCAGCATTGAACTGGTCAACTAAGTATTGGAGATTAGGGTTAATTACTATCTCACTCACCAGCTTTTGAGTTTGTTGAATGCTTTTACTATACACACAACCACTAAGCAATAGATAAAGACATAGAGCAAAAAATTTCCCATAGCTTTTCATTTTAGGATAACATCTATGTCTTTACGATCCTCCATTTAATTCAGATGATGAACAAATACTACGATTCCTACTGTATTAAAATAACTCTTCCGCAATCCCCATGTCTTACCAACAAACTTGATTGGCTCACCACGCTCAAACACATAGTATATCATTGGTGTGTATGCGAACGTTTCCTCCATTAGTTTACTTGAGTAAAGTTTTATCAATCTTTTTTTGGTTTCGCAAACGGCATTAACTTACTAACTTCTTCGCGCGCTTCAGCCACGCCTGGTATCTCAATCACTTGCTTCGGCTTACCATACAACCTGTCTAATATAGAGTTGCCCGCATGAATGTTCCCTCGCTTGGCAGCAGACGCCATTGCCTTTAATATCTTTCCAAGGTCTGACTTCTGTATAGTAATTGGATCATCACTATCAATCCCAAAAACAGTTGAGAGCAATTGTTGCATCCGGACAATTTGCTTTGGCCTGCCGTTGCGATTGATGCGCGGGTCACCTTTCTTAAATGGTCTTAAGTTTGCCGTTGACTTTGCTCTTGCCTCTGCTCTACTAACTGTTTTCTTCTTGGGCATATGCTGCTTTGTTCTGTCTTACATTTACAAAGGGTGCTGATACCAACACCCGAAAGTAACTAAAGTACACCATTCGTGGTATACATCGACAGCCAACTTTTTTAGGAGAGCGATATACAGACCGTTTGAAACAGACGTTAAAATATCTATACCCTATTATTTTTTCTCTCTACTTTTAAACAATGGCCTTAGATTAGTCTGTATACGTAACTTGTTGATAATCATATATAGTAGAACACCATAATAGTCTGTATAAAACACCCACTTTCGGTCTGTATACACTTTTTGTAAATCCTCCGAGGGCAAAAGTCCGGTGTACCGACCGATATTAGCCTGTGCAAGTTTTTTACAGACCGTTAGTACAGACCGAAAAAATAGGGGTGTTTTCATCATGAAAGTGGTATGGCGTAGTACCAACGCTCCAAGCCATCTGCGCCCATATACTCGCCAAACGGCTCCTCGTGAACATCTCCTCGGATGCCCAACCGTTGTAGTGTTACGCTGCGCATGCGCTTGGCAAACATGCGCTTGGTAAGGATTTTTGTTATGCCCTCATCGGTGCACCAATTGCGAAAGTCTAAGTACATATGATCCAGTCTGTCTTCTTTAGTAACTAACGAGCGCTCACTCAAAAACTCTTTATTCTGCTCTTGGAACTTACCTACTCCAGCTGGATACTTTTTGGCCTTACATATATTAGCATAAGGCTTCTCCAATGGGTGCATCCTTCTGTCCTTGACGTAAGCGATTATGTTATCACCGCTGTCTAACACCGCCATCGTTGACTCCTCGGATTCCATTGATAGCTTGATAGCTCCCTTTGCTCCATAGGTAGTCTTGTACCCTTGGATAATCATATTTAGAAAGGCAGAGCGATCTGGTAGCAGTTTGGTATTAATAGTGAGATCATACTCATCCCTTCTCAGGCTTGCTCCGGTAGGAATGACTACAAGCCTGCGCGCACTGCCTTGAACCGTATCCATATAAGGAGTCTCATTCATACACGATATCAAACGGGCATAGTTAGTTGTCTCAAACGTGTCCTTATATAATGCTTTGACTTCGATTGGTTCTTTGGAAACTATCTTACGCCACAGGCGTGGGTCTTTTATGCGACTGTCTTCCGGAGAGATGCCCAAGACCTTATTATAAATGAAGCGCGCTTGCTTGGAAGAGGTCTCTCCATCCGGATCAGTTAGCTTATCTAAGGAATAGGTGCCCACGCTGCCACCCAGCGTTGCTTGGATAAGGTTAATCAACGTTGACTTACCATTCGCTCCTCCTCCTAATAAGATAAGGAACAACTCAATTTTGTACTCGGTTATGAACGCACTACCTACATATTGAAAGAACGTAGTCAAAGAGTGCTCATTAGGAATAGTACGAGCTAGGAAATTTTGTAATACTTTACTCCCTTCTGCTTCTGGGTCATACTCATAGTCCAAGCAATAGGTAAAGAGATACGAATCAGAGTGCTCGGTGAATGTTACCTTCCCATGTGAAAATTCGATAACCCCATTATCAAGATTGAATCGGTTTAAAGGCACTTCAAAATCGCAAGCAGTTATATCTTGTAACTGCCCTTCCATAAAGTCTCTGAAGCTGGACAGCTCGCATAATCGCGCATCCATTCGAGAGGCAATGGCGCACGCTGACAAAAAATTGCGTAGCTCGGTAGAATGGATAGCCTCCCAAAACTTTCCATTGTAGCGGTATGATACTTTGGTATTGCGGTCGGTCTTAATCAGATAGGCCTCAAATATATTTTGAACCACTTGATATGCCTTATACTCTTGAGAGGATTTTGCATCAACCTGTAATGTAGGTAACGTTATGCCGTCCGTTCTAAGAATAGGCACAATGGTAGCCCCATGTTGATCCGCATAACGTTCATAAACTCTGGACACTATATTTGCTAATGTTTGCTCGCTCTCTTTATGTAAGTGAGAGTCTTTAGAGAACATAGAAGGTTTAAAGTAAGCAACTACATCTTCTTTAGGAACTCCGTTGGAATTGTTTAGGCCTGCCAGCGCAACTAAGTCAACGTAATGCATAGAACCTTCCGTTGTAGCTTTGATTAGCTTCGAGTCATGCGGTATGGCCTGGCCTAAGTAACTACTCACCTCTACCTTAGTACGTTTTTTCCAAAGGGTAGCATCCTCTCTAATAAAGACATCAGTAGTTAATGAGAAGTAACGTATCTCATTGACTGAGCTGACTGCCGCATCTACTTTATACTTAGTCTGGCTGAAAAAATCGAATAGGGCTTGCCAATACTCATCATAGTGCTCTGCTCCCTTAGTCCTTACCAGCAGATAAAATCCTTCTCCACCGCACGATTGACCAGCGACTGCTATCCAACTGTACTTATTGAATAAGGCTTCTACCTCCGAGCGTTTTACAGGCATATCAAAATCAAGCTGGACCATTCCAGTCTCTACCTTCAAAGCATTCTTAATACTACGTGACACATCCTCTCCATAATCTCCGGAGGGCATAAATGCTTTAATCCTTCGCTTTAAATCTTTATCACCTTTCGGATTTGCTTTTGTTTTGGTTGCTCTGTACTCCAATATCTTGGTGTCCTCATTATGATTTTTAAGGACGTGGAATAATGGGCGTACAGATTGTCGTATGTATCCAGTGCCTCGTGTAGAGGGCTTGTATACTGCGACCATTAATGGTTGGGGGTCTTTCTTTTGTCTCATCCTATTCTCTTTAGTAAAATTTCAGTCATATCACCTTGCCTCTTCTCATTGATAGAGACGAGTCCAGGAAATTTTTTTATAAGGTACTTGGAACATCGCAGGGATTTTTCTTTTGTTCTGTAATTATTTTCTTGTAGGCCTCCTTTAGTCTTATAGATGACCGAGGTAAATCCAATGCCTCCAAAACGTATTACGCTTCCAAACTTTGTATAATACAGCAACGTCCGTTCATAATCTTCTTTGACGTCTTGAGTAGTATGTAACTTTGGATCACGGTGCGCAATAAATCCGTAGCATGTTCCATCTATAAAGCGCAACCCAGTGCTAATGCCCTTACCAAAATTGTAAAACGGGTTATCGGTAGGGGCAAATCCAAATAGCTGCGTGCCTGCTTGACGAGCAAAACCAAATCCACTTATTATTATACTATGGAGATCAGTAACCTCTTGAGCTTGCTTAGTAGATACAGATTGTACTATTGACTTGATATCATCTTCCATAGAGAAGATGCGAGTGCCTTCCGGATAATGGTCATTGATAAATCTTCGCTGGCCCTTAAGCGTTGGCACTCCGGCAATAATCTTAATGCTTGGGAGCAACTTTTTATACTCAGGCCATTCCTTCTCATCCGATAGGAACACGGTTACACTGCGCAGGTCTACATTTGTCCTCTTAAGGTAAGGGATAGTTGTGCTGCTTAATATTTCTGCCCTCCTATAAGAAGGAATAGCAATTTGGTAGTTTGGCTTATTCATACAACGTGTCTCCTTTCTTTCTATGCTTGGCCTTGTTTAACTCTTGTTTTAAGCTGCCACACTTGCGCATGCTCTCGCGATAGTACATAACCAAAGATAACCGAGTGGCATTTGGGTCATCATAATGTATAGGAGTATTAGCATGCCATTCGTGAACATCCATTAGTAACAAATCTCCGTTGCGAATGTCTATGCCCACCCCCCAACGAATCAAAGTCAAGTATCCTCCGGTATATGTACCGTTGCGAATAGCAACCAAGTTTCCATAGCCCTTACTAAAGTCTCCAGCATCTTTGTGCACTCCGGTCTGATAATTTTTGTTAATGGTTATCGTTGTGAATGCTGTATCCTTGATTTTGAAATCCGGAGAGGTCGCATCAGCCTCCGCTCTTTGTAGCTTATACTCTTTAGGCATTAGTTTTTTGTAGTAGCTATCTACAAGTTTGATTATCGGGTAAGCATTAACAAACTTGTCTAAGTGCTGCTGAGTAAAAGCAGTTGTTCTACAAAATGGCATTCGAGCATTAGCATCGTAATATCCCGCTAGTCCGGAGTAGACTGGAGAAGTAGCTTCCAATGTCTTCGATAACTTTCCATTTGCCCTTATCTTATACTTTGCTCCTTTACCTCCTGCTGTTCCGCGATTCATTGAGGGTTTGGCTGCTAAGAGTAAGTTCTCATACGTCCCAGCAATCATCTCTGGAGGTATTACTCCGGTGCGCAGTTTTGCTAGCACTCTACCACTCTCCGCATCTACAACGTCCACGTCCTCTCCTCTAATCAATTGCTTAACATAAGAGGAGTCAATAAACTTTCCGCAGGTAGCGTCTGCCTCTTCAACAGACATGATTGGCTTTACTTTTAATACTTTAACTTTTTTCATTTGCTTAGGGATTTGAATACTTTGAACACTAGATCACTGATATTATCGGTCTTGAACTTGGGGTGCAGTTTTGCTTCGATACTTCGGAACTCTGCTTCTTGCTTAGCAGTAAAGAAAAGCTGAACCATTCGAGTATCAATAGTAGAAATTTTTTGCTCTAATGCCCGAACTTCTGCGGCAGTGCTCGCTCCGGTTATAACTGCCTTGCCTCCTCCCTTTCCTAATTTATTAAGAAGGGATATGGGCACTTCCAAATTCCATTTATCGTAAAACGCTTTGCTAGAACCTAGATCAGTTT
>CXWK01007015.1_pt2 | contig 14136 bp, 27 predicted proteins | sample 590851 | NCBI WGS metagenome assembly CXWK01 (sample SAMEA3498364, study PRJEB10139) | wastewater metagenome | biome: wastewater treatment plant; material: activated sludge | place: Denmark | collected 2014-08-01 | reverse complement strand
TCACCACCTGCTTTTTTATTACGAAATGACTCCGATTGCATTATATAGTTAATCAAGTGTGTAAAGTCTGTAGTGAGTATAATTTTCTTATCAGGCATATAGTCATTAACAAACTTCTTAATACCAGTATAGAATTTAACTTCACTACATATTACATAATCACCTGTAACTTTAATCTTTTCTTTAGGTAATCCCGATACAGATAACGCTGCTAGTAACTCACCTTCAGATCTGAAACCCTTAGACTTCATAATAGCATCATTGCCATCTCCCACACCCTCAACTACTACATTAATTGGTGTAAACATACTACCATCTGATCTACGAGTATGAAGTATCTTCATACTAGGACATATAGCAAATACGTCATCTCCTTTATAAGAAGACCAACCAAAAGATTTACCTGTATTTGGTAAACCTGTAACACCTACTCTAAACGCCATATTTTAGTATATTTTTTATGTCATTAATGTGTTTAATATTTCCCTTCATAGCGTATTTAGCTTTATAATATAGTATATCACCCATAGTCCTCTTTAAATCAATACCATGTAAAGCAAGTCCCAACCCACCAGTAATAATACTATTCTCTGGGAGATATTGTATTATTTTGCTCAATTTGCCTAGCATATCGTCGTTTTAGTAATCCTTCTAAAAGGATTAGGTAACAAATAGCATCTTGTATCTTCTCTTCAAATACTTGCGGATTAGGACAATGTGGTAAATCATTTACTATATCGTCAATGGATATGAAATGTTTCTCCGCAAAACCAAATAGTACTTGTTCAGGTTCTTTACTACTACGAGAAGCTCCTTTATCAAAGTTATGAAACGGATTAGCATTTCTACTATATTCCAATGCTTTGATATCTAGTGTTTGCTTAATCAAGTCTAAACGAGGTAGTACTACTCTTTGGATAAAATACTCACGAGTTTCATACTGCGGTTTAACTATAACACCTTGACCCAACCATTTCATTGCTTCGTCTGCACGTATAGCAGCTTCAGCTGTTGTTTCAAATTCTCTATCTAACATATCCGTTTAAATTATCCCATAATAATCTATCGTTGTCATAAATTTTAATAGTCGGCATAGAGTTACTATATGTAGATAAATCTTGTATAGTGTCTAAATTATGACTATCTTCTTTTACTAGATTGTTTATAGGTTTGTTATGTAATATTTTGAATACTAAATCACCAACATCAACTTGATCTATCATATGCTGGTGAAATGTAATTACTTGTTTAGTTTCTACTCGGATCATTGCTAATCTTTTTTAAATGTGGCGCGGGCCATACCAACTATGATACAGCCCGCACTAAACCAAAATAGAAGTTCCATATTAACTATTATCTTTTATATATTCTTCACATTCTGTTTCAGTACCTTTAAACAAAGTTTCATACTGTATCATCTGCCAGAATGCTAGCGTAATAAGTTTATTATTATATCGTATTACTTTATACATCTTGTTTTGAATTTTCGGATACCCATTGACGACACTCGTTGTGAGTACCAATGTATCTAATATGAAATAGGTTTATTAACATAGAGTATCCTCTTATTGTAAACGGTGGTTTTTTTCCAGTTACAACATGACTATGTTCATAACTTGGTTCTGGTAGTTTACCGCCTGTGTATATCATTCCCATTATTTACTATATTTTGAAATGAATGTTTAGCTTTTTGGGCTACACAATAAAAATAGTTACCTTCACAAATCACGTCTTTTTCGTTATAAGCATATACACCCGCCTTAGGCCAGATGTACAATCCTGTTTCTGTTTTTACTAGTACACAAGTCATATTTTACCTTTTAATTCTAACATTTTAAGATGACACTGTATATAACTACCTATTTGCTTTACTGCATCACCCATTTTATTAGCATATTTTTCATCATACTCATATATTATATATTTAAAAGTACCGTCTGTAGCTGGTTCTTGGATTAACATATGAGTTTTCATAATAATATCTCTTCATTAGATACTGTATATATTTTAATATGTTTAACAGTATGAATATCATGTGGTAATATACCTATCAAATATTCATATTCATCTTCTGTAATTTTTTCTTCCTCCACATATCTGTATGCAGATTCATCTTCGTTACTCCACTCTGCTATATTAAAGTCTCCTTTGATTTCTACTAAAAAATCTATTAATTTTTTAGATTGTTCGGTTTCTTGGTACTCTGCAAGTAATTCCACATAATCTGCATCATTGGTATCACCTTGAATCCATATATATTTCTTGTCCATATTATTGTGGTGTTATTGGTATAGGCATACCTATTATACGAATTGTAGTCTCTTCTTTACCATAGATTTTAGCAGTTACTTTAACTGTTTGTTTAACATAAGCTTTATCAGTAGTTAATGTTTTAACTTGATCCAATTCTTCTTTGGTTAGTTGTTTCTTTACCATATAAATTCATTTAATGTTTTAGATCCTATGTAAGACATAGCTGATTTTAACATATTAATATAACCCGGAAGTTCATCCGTATTATTACCATGTAACCAATCTTCTAATGTCCACTTAACAGGAATTTTTAATGATTTCCCTTCACTTGGTTTAACATCTTTAAGATACGTCTTTTGACCACGTATAGATGCCATACCATAGTAGTCAGCGTATAGTTTACCATCTTTAAAGTGCTCATGTAATGCTTGAGAATCACGATTCATCTCTGTTATCCAACTTACATCGTCTGTATAACTACCGTCTCTATGTTGTATATACTTGTTAGTATCTGCCTCTAAACATTGTGCAAATATTTTACCAAGCATTACATAACTAGCGCCTTTATATAGTAATCTATTAATAGCAGCATAACCGTTTTCTAAACATTCTTGTTTAGAAATTAGCTTGTTCATATAAGTAGTAGTACCATCAGCTATTATCTGTGTAGGATAATCATAATAAAGAGTATTATCAGCACAAGCTTCTACTAACTCTTCTAAATCTACTTGACCTACTCCCGTCTGTGTAGAAGTATTGCAAACCCCTGACCCACCTATACCTACACGTATCATATTACAACCAGCTCTAGCTAACTCTTTAAATGCTGGTAAGCTGGATACATTACCAGACATGATAACAATCTTATCACCATGTTTAGATTTACCTTCTCGTATAGCAGCGTGTAGTTTTGGATTATTACCATTAGCTATGTCTATACACACTTTAATAGTAGTATCTATATCTCTTTGTATCAGTTGTTCAAATTCCTCTAAGCTAATAGCTGTAAACCATTTATCTGAATAAACTGGTCTATAGTTTCTTGGCATTACATATTGTATCTTATGCTTCTCTAATACTGTAGGAAAATAATCTCCTACTACTGCACTCATAGGTGCCGCTATGAGTGGCAAATATCCACTATCATAGTAAGGATTAGCATCTTCTCTAGATGCTAATCCTACTCCTGCTTGTTGAATCATCTCCAATACCAATTACTTATTTTGTTATCATCTTGCCAACGTCGTCTACGTNNCACGTCTATTAAGTAAACGTTTAATACGTTTCTTTAACTTAGTTCTGGTATTTCTCTTACCATAACGACATTGCTCACAAGTACAGATTTTAACTATCATTTTACTTAATCTTGAACCCCACTACCATGACACTTAGGACAATCTTTAGTTTCTCCTGTAGAAACATCTACTACAATAATTCCAGCACCCCTACATCTAGTGCATGTTGTAAGATTGGTTAGCTTTTGATATACAAAAGTATTCTTGTTTTTATTATATATAGATTTCTCTATAATCTGTTCTATTTTTTTAGACATAATTTAATGTTTTTATATGATCTAGTAATGGTGTTACTTGATTAGGATATGGTGCTGTACGCACATAGTTAACCTTACCATCTAAGAATATAGGTAGTTCTCTATCTGGTACTTGACCATATCTTTGCTTTAATATTTCTATGAATCTAGNNCCTTCGTGATTTTTAATTCGGTATCTTGATGGATTACCAATACTTATTACTGTTAAATAGTCTCTACCCACACGTTTATTGTCCAATTTGTTACCTCAAGAGTTTTTTATCTCTTGACTCTGCATCTTTATTTATACATGCAGTTCAGCATATATCATCACTATAAATAGTGTCGGGCGCTCGTGGATGGGTTATTGTTAGGCTCACCATCTATGCGTTGCTCTTTCTAAACTCCTTTATCCTAAGTTTAGCTTAGATCAGGATTATCCTGTCGGACTTCCCCTGAATTCACCCGATTTTACTTGTCCTATATTTTATATAACACACATTCTGGTGCGTATTTGGATATAATATCTCTAAATTTAATAGCCTCTCCTCTACTAAAAGAAAATGCTACTTTTTGTATAGTACATTCCAAATCAAATTTATCTTTCAGAAACTTTTTAAAAACAACTCTAGACTCATGATCAAAATCATAATTTACAATTCGATATGATAAACCACCTTTTGTTAATTTATAACCATCATCAAAATAAAACAGTGCCAAAGATAATTCAGAGAAGTATTGTAATAATTCTTCTGTAATTACCTTTTTACCATTTTTATACAAAATTTGATATAGTTTATATAAATAAGGAGATGATTTAAATCCCATATAATAAAGCTCGGAAGGTTCTATATAATAAGCATTAAGATGTTGTCCTTTAGTCTTTTTATACAATATTCCTCCTTTAGTTACTATATTTTTAAGTAAATTATATTTATATTCTAAATAGCAATATTGTTTAGGCGAATGGCCAACCCCGCCATGATATGAGTTAACACTACTTTTTGTTAACCATCCATCACCAAGAAGTGTACCAATTAAAGGATAAATTTCCTCCATTTCAAATATATTCTGGTATTTGAAATTCAAGGCTTGACTCCTTTTTTGATCTTCCACTGATTTAACAATTCCTAGTTTGCGTCGTCTTTGTGCAATATTACTACTACTAATGTTAAATAACTTGGCTATATAGCTATCTGAATAACCTTGAGTTGTTAATAAAATTATTGTTTCTGAAATATCCATATGTGTATATTAATTTGGTCAGACAAACCTTGTAATGTAGGCATCCATCTCTTGTTTTTTACATGTTCTAAGTCTTCTGACTCTGCCATTTGTTGATGCACTACTACTACACAATAATTAAACTTCTTACTAGCTTTGGTACGTAAATACATACTCAAATCCTGCATAGCTAAGTCTAACTTATTCATGTGTTTTACTTCTGGTGAAAGTAAACTAAGGTGATCAACTACTACAATTACAAATTCGTTGGGATTATTAGGAGTATAGAAACTCCAATTCTCATCTTCATCATGAGCTTTGTCAAATGTACCTCTTGTATCAGCAAAGTCACGTATTAACTTATATATCCCAAAAGGATTATAAGTATTATCGTGATAAGTAATGTATGATTTAAACACATTAAACTCTTCTGATACTTCTTTAATATAACCAAGTACTTCTCTTGGAAGTACATCTTTAATAGACAAAAAGTCTATGATATTATATCTAACTTTAAACTTCTTATAGATTAGATAAGCTAAAATAGTATAATCAAACTGTTCTTCTGATTCTTCTAAACCAAAATATAGTATCTTCAGATCAATACCAGTTTGTATAGCATATTCTATACTATCTATAATGGCTATTTTCTTCATCAATGTAGTTTTACCTGATGAAGTGCTGCCTGTAATGCAGAGATAATCTCCTTTTAATAAACCTGGCCATAAGTTATTAAATCTTTCCAGTGTACACGGAATAGCTTTTACTATACCATTTTCCCTATCTTCACGATTTTTAATAACTCTATCCAGTATCATATTAATCGGGTTTCATCTTCTTCAAATGAATCATACTCTAACAGACAAGACGGGCCTAAGAATTTACTTAATGCACTTGCCTTCTCTGTTTTCTTGTAATAGGCAGCTATCACAGCAGCTAGTCTATCATAGTCGACATTTGGTATAGACGCTAACATGCGCATATACTGCTCTTCAGCATTATCTACTATTTTCCATGCCATAGGATTATCCCTATGTCCATTAGCTATCATACCATGCTTCATTAAGTATTGCTTAACAAAACTAGGATATGATATAAAACTATCATCATTTACATATAGCGGAAGTCTAAGAGCTACTTGTCCTTCTTCATCAATAGTACAAAAATGGAGTCTAAATACGGGTTCATTATCTCCGTCTAGTATATCCATTTCTACTAGTAGATCTAATAAATCATAACGAGGTTGTGAAACAGCAAAACAGAATAGAATACCCTTACGAGAGTCTAGTCCATGCTGTTTACAAACCTCTGTTATCTTTGGGTTCACTAACATTGTTTAAATTTTCGTCCAAAAAGATAAACTCTTGTTTAACTTCTTGAAATAGTTCGGTAAAGTTATCACTATCTCTTGTAAATGGTATTCTTATGAAGTATACTTCAGGAGAATCACTTCTCCATACTCTACCCATACGTTGAATAGAACTTAATGGTTTACCATCTATGGCAATTATAAGTCCTGCTTCAATATGAGTTAGATTCATACCTTCATTTAGTACTTTAAGGTTAAATAGTTTGTCTGTATTTCCTTCGTTAAAATCTTGTATAACTTGTGCATTACGTTTCTTACCATGTTTAGAGTAAACATAGTCAGTAGCACCAAGACTCTCTAATTGGTCTTTAGAATGTCCAAATATTACTGTTCTTTTACCTTCTAGTTTACTTAGTATCTTTTTAGCTATACCGGTTTTGAGTTCACTTAACCAATTCTTACGTTGAGTAGCTTTATGCATCCAGATATTCCTACGAAATACTTGTCTGGTTCTGATATAAGACTCTTTAAGCTTATCTATATCTTCACTTAGACATTGATAGTACTGATATTCAGTACATTGAATAAGTAAAATATATCCAAAACTATAGTTATTTCTATTACTAAAAGATACTTTTAACTCTGTATACTCTACATCTTTTTTCTTAGGTAATTTACGTTGGTAGTATAGATGGGCTATACGATTATCAAGATGCTTGTCCACAATATACAGCTTACCGGCGGGCATAATTCCATCCTCTATAGCATTATCTAAACTATATTTGATAGACTTAAACTTAGCCAGTTGCTTGAGTAGTAGTCTCTTATCGTAAGGTAAAGTAGCAGTAAGACAAACCCACTTCTTAGTATTGAGTTGTTTTAATTTCTCAATACGTAAATCAGTACCAGCATGACCCTCATCAAGTATTACTATATCCCATGAAGTCCCTTCTAACTTATGAAGACTATCGTATGTAGATAAAGTAATATCTTTTTGAATATTCCATTTAGATATCTCCCTAACCCATGTCTCGTAATGGGGCGTTTGCTTGTAAACTATAAGTATTCTACCTTCAGCAGCTACTAAAGCAATTAAAGTCTTACCCGTACCTGTACCAAACTCTACTATTGTGGCATCATTATCTTTGATAAACTGAACAGTTTTTTGTTGTAACTCTCCTTGTTTATCTCTATTAATCATAACTTTAAAAGTATTACTTCTCCAAGACAACCTTTTTCAAATAATTCATCGTGTACAAATTTAGGTATAGCTTGTTCCATATCTACTTCTATATATCCTGTAGCATATCCTATAGGTATAAAGTGATCTTGAAACTTCTCTGAAAACTCTGATATATCGAATACTTTCATTAGTTTCATAATAGTTGTAGTTGATTTGGTATAGTAATAGAATTTATTAACTCTTTACTTTTATGTATATAAAACTGCATATCCAACCCGTAGTCATCACTTTCGTAATATCTATTAAATATGGTTACTTTCCAGTCTCTTATTTGTCTTCCTTTTTTTAGTGGTGCCTCTACATGCTCTCTAGTACCGTTAGCATATAGTTTATATAGTGTACCACCTTTTTTACTTATAAAGTATCTAACGGTTTTGCTAAGTTTAGTATTAGTTACTTTACCATCTTTAATACTATATAGCTCAAATCTTGCTGCACCACGCTTATCACTTGATCTAGCCCTAATACCGCCACAGAAATCATATATATTCTTATGGTTATAGATAGTATCTTCTACTGGTATATCGTGTATAAAGTAGTTGAACACTGCTCTAGGTATTATACTAAATGATTTATTCTTATGTAGTGGAATATTCTCAAATTCAAATGCACCTTTACACTTGGTGTATCCATTGGTAAACTTGCTCAGGTAGCTGTTGATGTCTCTGGCTACTATAAACTCATATTCGTCGTGCTCTAACTCTAAGTTAGTAAGTTTCTCAAACTCTTTACAAATTTGGAGAAATTCGGCTTCATTATCTCTATGAATTTTTATTTCTAGTCCATCACTATTTAACATTAATAATTGACCTAATTTACTTAATTTTTCAGCTAGCATTAATAGAGTTAGCTGACCATTTATTGTAACCTGGGTCATCACGCGCACATCTCTTAGAAAACTAAACTTATCATTAAGTAGGCCATAGGCCGAGTTGAGCAAAATTTTCAATATATAGTTTTGCGGATCTTTCTTAGGTATACTTATTCTTTTATTATAGTAACCTTCGTAAAGTGGTAAGAACGGGTCTTTTGGTAAATGTTCTGGACAAAATCCATTTCGTATAATTAAGTTGGGATAATATGAACGAAAATCTACCGTTTTAATTATATACTCTTCATCAGATTTATATATACCAGAACTGCCAAAGCTATGTAATCCACCTACACCAAAATTATGTGTAAGTCCACCCCAACTAGTATTAAAACTTTCAAATGTACTATACTTCTCTTGTTTAAATCTATTTAGAACACCTTGTAATACTGGTGTATCAAACTTAATATAGGGAAGTATAATCTCATTAAAGTCTACATCATCTCTATCTGTACCAAGTTGTTTTAATTCTTGTATACTAATACCCATAGCTTCAGATAAGTGCTTTGCAAATATCTTCTTAGCCATATTGGGTTCAGTACTATTAACAAGATTAACATTTTCTAGTTCAGTTAGTGTCTTACGCAACTCTATTTCATAATAATAATTATGATACAAAGCTTTAGTAGCTAATACATCATTTTTGTTGTAGCGGCAGACAGAATCTAGAAAGTCTTCCTCGTCTTTAACTTCCGGCATATCTTCTATATTAGGGAAGTCCATTTGGTACTCACACCATTTTAATGAAGTTCTCTTAGCTTTTACGCTAAGACTTAATGCATGAAATAAGTCTAGATGTGGTATAGTAAACATATGCTCTGGTACATCCATCATACTCTGATTAACAGAAGTAATTCTATCAGAGTATGTGCGTAATTGCTTTGTACTACATCCCTTATGTGTTCTTAGATAATGAAGTATTTGATAATCATAGGTATTGCAATTATACCCAATCAGACCTTGTACTTCAGTATCTAAGAACTTAAACAAAGCTTGTCTATCATCTCTATCCTTGTAAATGACAAAGACCCTAACATCGTCAGAGTCTTTGTCAATAAACGTCGCTGTAAATATGTTCCAAAAAACTTCCAGGTCGTAAATATATATACGTTTCATTTTAGTTTTACAAAACTTACTCGTTCTGAATAGTAACCATTTGATTCACCTAACCAACGAATTGTAACATATCCTTTAATTGTAGCCAATTTATAAAACGTCCATGTAAAACTATCTGGATACTCAATTAGCCCAAAAGTGTCCTCTGAATTTGTAGCCTCTTCAGCTTGATATATAGGCGAGCCTATTAAATCATCTAAGTTACCATTGATATCTTCAATTCTTACATGCTCACAACAACCCTGTGGATGATATGCTACATAAGTATCTCCATCTGTAGTCTTAAAAACTAATTCATTATTATCAATATTTTCTATTGATAATAAAGTTTTTTGTAACAATTCTGTAAACGGATACTCAATATAATCGTCCCAACCTTTTTCTTCCATCATAATATTTTATTTAAGATTATTCCACCATAATTTCCAAGAAGTAAGAACACTTTGTTTCTTATAATCTTTTATCCTTACTTATGTTTTGTCAGTAACTTTATGCCATGTTTCACGAAGTAAGTTCATACAATACGTATCAATATTGTGATCATACATCTCAAAAATACTACTTTGTTTAGGATATATAGCAACTGTTTGTGGATTATTCAATTCAAGAACTAATGATTCATCGCTAGGATAATAACGAAACGTGCCATATACTTCTAGCCAAGAGTAAGTTCTTTCTATGCATTTTATTCCTTTATTAGTAGTTTCTCTCCACCAATCAGGAATTCTAATTACTTGTGTCATGTTCTATATGAGTTGGTTCATAGTTATTAATCTCGTTTAACTCCAATACTATCTCAATAGCTAGTTGAATAGACTTTACTCTGGCATGGTGGTCTGTTTGAGACTTCTCACCGTATAGTCTACTTGATACAACATAGTTATTTAATACGTGACACTGTGCTCTAAAACCCTTTGGTAAAGAAATAAAGTGTGGGTTTATATTGTATATCTTAATAAACCAACTTTGTATTTCTTCGTATGAAGAGAAATTTCCCTTATAGCCAATATCGGCTAATGCTAATCTTGTTTGTGCTAATAGGTTCATATTAATTGTATTTTAAGTTAATTTAATAACACCATGAGTATCATTTCCGTGTCTTTCTGTAGTTGAAGAAACACCGTCTATACTAGTTAAGTAGATATCTGGATATTCATATATGTTTACATATCGTATACTCTTTAACAGTTCGAGTAACTCTGTAGTAGCATGCAGACTAAGTATAATACCAGTAGCATTAAACGGAAGTGCTTCTGATTCTTTGATATACTTTTCTAGTAATTCTGTGTACTCTTTTATCTTTTCTGGTGTCATAATATTTGATTTAAAAAGCAAGAGGAGTTATTTCTAACTCCTCTTTACCAAAAAATGACTAAATTGATTAGACTAACTTTTTCAATTCTTTAGGGTTGTGGCAGAATAAGTGCCTCCCTATTTTTGTATATTGATGTTTCTCGATATATCTCGTCCATTTACTATCAGTAGAAGTATTAGGATTATGAAAATACTGCACTGTAGGTGGTAGTATTCTTTTCCCTTCAAGTATTTCTTCAGCAGCTTTTAAACACTGTTGAAATACTAATTCTTCTCCTTTTTTAGTAGCTTCAAATCGACTGGTTCTAATACCATCAAATTGACCTTTCTGGTAAATTACTTCTTTAAGCGTATATCCTTTACGTTGCATTCTATTTATTACAACGTTAGCTACTGCTAATTTACCATTGAAAGGTTCTCCTCCTGACTCTGAATATACTAGTCTAGCTAGTAAGTGCAGATCTTTATCTGTATAGGTTTTTCTCTTAGCTGTAACCTCAACGATTAAAGCCAAGTCTGGTGTTGGGGCTTTAAGTGTATAGATGCAACTAACTAAAAATAAAATTAAGAGTAAACTTCGACATTCCATTATATTTGATTTGGTGAAAAAATATGTTTTCTTTTTAGAGAAAACAGGAGTTAAAATTACGGCACTTTTTTTAAATAGTGCCAATAATTGAAGGTAAAAAATAAAGAGTACCCCGAAGGGTACTCTTCAATAAATACTATGAGAAAACACTAATTAAGCTGACATGGCATCAAGTACCGCATCAACTTCAGCAGTTGCTTTTGTAGCTTGCTTAGGCATAGTAGATGCGATCCAGTTAGGAAGCCCTACACCAAACGTAAACGTATTCTTGTTACCAAGCGTAGCTTGAGTATGTTGATATACGTTTTTACCTTCATGTACTACTACTTCACCAGTAGAAGGGTTAGTTACCGGACTTTGTTTGGTGCTAAACGGATTAGCCTCGGTACAACGGTAAGCTTCAATTACTACCTTCTGGTCTGTATCAAACAGATCCTCTGCTTTTACAAAACCATCAGCAGCTTCGCTGTAATCTACATTAGTAGGAAGTCCAGAGGCTTCTACTACAGATTTATTCACGGACATAATTGCTGTGGCAATAAATCCTTCACTGAAGTTACTTACTTGAGCAAGTGCTACTAACGGGTTGCTAGAAGTAGCTCCACGAGAATCAGACTTGAAAAAGTCTTGAGGAATCTCGGTACGGTTAACTGCTACAGCAAACTGAACAGTACACTGATTCTTAGTAGATGCTTCGTTTTCCCAAATACGACGTACAAATACTTGACCAATGTTTTCTTGCAAATTTTGATTAAATGTCATGACTTTAAAATTAATTAAGAGTAAATAAATAAATTAAATAAAATAATTAAACGACAGTAATCACTATTTGACTACCTCGTTTAGCCTTTACACTAATAGTGTTATTCTTTGGTTTCCAGTTCTTATAGTATAACTGGCAAATACTACCGGGTGTACCACCAAGTTCTTCTGCCAGTTTCACAAAACTATACTGCTTAACTACGCCATGTCTGTATTGGTCATTGGTATAGTTGATGATGTGTTTAATGCTTTTCTGCATGCCTGAAGTTTTAGTAATCTTAGTAAGTCTATTCCGCTTTTCTCTTTAGTTCCTTTATTTGTTTGATACCTTAACATCAAATTTAATGAATATGGCGCTGCCATTATACTATTCTGCTCTGAAGTGAGTCTTACTAATATAGCATTTGACTTTTGATATTCTTTATTCTCTTTAATTAACTGCAAGATAGTATCTAATACTGCAATGTTTTCTTGCATAAAATTAGTTCTCCATTGTATCTTAGTTTCATTTCTAACATTAATAGGAGAACTAAGTACTGATATGATCTCTTCTTGTTTCTTTGTCATAGTTGTTAGTTTTAATTATATTTCCTATAGCTGAAAGATACTTGTAAACAGAGGTATCTTCCAAACTATATTCTTTGTAGGGAGTACAGGAGTCAAACCTGTGCTAACGGGATAGAAGCCCATTGTCCTATTCACTAAACGAACTCCCCTTAAAATCCTAGTCTAAGAGAAGAGTATGGTTCACATACTCTTCTCTTTAAACTCATAATCTTATTATTATCATTATAACATTTACTTACCTTTTCCATACCTTCACGTAGGGTAACTACGATACTTATATTTATGTAAGTAGGTCATTGATTATAATAACTGTAATAAAATTATCTCTCTGCACAGGTATTATTAATCTGATAGTATATCATAACAAGACTTTTACAGAGCTGCTCTCTACTGGTTCCTCACCCTGATAATCCTAAGATTATACGCGTGTTGTAATTGAGTATGCTGTCAGATGATAAGTTTATAATATAATATACTAAAAATAACTAATAATATACTAGTTCGAGTAGCTTCGAGAAGGTTCTACTCTAAGGTGATTTATATTCATATCCCACGTAGGTTTACTCATAGATATAATATCAAACTGGCTGGTTCTATATCATATATACTTTTAGTACCGCTAAAATGTGACTATAAACTCCTTTACGCTCTCTTTCTCAATTGTGTAATATATCAACTTTTTTCGCTCCCGAAGGCTATTTCAAGTTATTACACATTCTTTATCTTAGTTAATTATAGGAAGAAAAAGAAAGTAACTTTTACCCTCAACTAAGATGTCTATCGGAGATGATAGAACCGAAGTAACAATTTGTAATTTATTGATAGTATAACAACTAATTATTTTTCCTATAATACACTCTAACTATATCCGAGGCCAGTCTTTTATAGTTATTGCATATCACAATACTCGATAATTAATATTATACATCAATTCAACATCTTTGATATTCTCCTTTATCGTTAGATGTTTAATCCCATCGTCCCATAGAGAACTCTTCCCATTCCTTATCTGTCATTTCACTAATAGGCTTACCATTATAGTCTACGTGACCTTGTGGTTTTGTGGGAACAGTAAGTTTCTCATCGGCGATATATTTTTGACCACCTTGTTTAAATCCTACACCATATTGTGCATAAACCTTCTGACTTAACTGTGCTTTAACAGTTTCTTCTGCCCAACTAAGATACTCATTAGGTGCTCTAACCACCTCTACATCCATTTTAACAGAGTATAAGTGTGTATACAACCAAGCACCATGTTGTCCATTCTTATTTGTTATAAACATAATAAAGAATGAGTCTAGTTTAAATTTAGATGTCATACCTAGTAACTCTTGTATCTCTGTTAAATCCTGCT
>CXWK01012789.1_pt1 | contig 14140 bp, 14 predicted proteins | sample 590851 | NCBI WGS metagenome assembly CXWK01 (sample SAMEA3498364, study PRJEB10139) | wastewater metagenome | biome: wastewater treatment plant; material: activated sludge | place: Denmark | collected 2014-08-01 | reverse complement strand
GTCAGGAAGTCGCCCACCTGCTCGGCCGACTCATCCTGATTGATGGCCAGGACGACCAGGCCCTGGTCCGCATAGTCGGCCGCCGCCTGCGCCAACTCCGGCATCTCCAGCCGGCAAGGGGCGCACCACGTGGCCCAGAAGTTGAGCACCACCGGCCGGCCGCTGAAGTCGCTCAGCCGCACCGTGTTGCCGTCCAGGTCGGGCAGGTCAAAGTCGGGCGCGGGGCGACCCGGCGCCGGTAGATCCTCCAGCCCGCTCGTCACCGAGCTACCTTCGGCCGTGTCATCGAAGGCGGGAATGGAAGCCAGCGGCGCGCCCGCACCACCCAGCAGACGCGGGCCAAAAACGACCACCGCCGCGGCCAACAGCATCAGCGCCAGTCCGGCCGGCAACAGCCACAGGCGGCGGTCAAAGGGCTTGTCGGTCGGTTGCGGTTCGGGCGGGATCATCAGCGGTTCAGACCGGACAGCAGCCCGTCTTGCAGTTGCAACATGCGCTCATCGACGACGGCCGACCAACGCACCAGCGCGCCGTTGACCAGCCCCATCTGCCCCTCCAACATCAGCAGCCCCAGCAGGACGAACAGCGCGCCGCTGATCAGTTGCGTCGTGTGCAGATGGACGGTGGTGCGGCGCGATTCGGAGCCGGTGATCGACCACAGCACCGCTCCCACGACCAGCAGGGCGAGGATGCCGAACTCCAGGGCGAGGGAATACTCCACGCCGCCCAGGAAGGCGAAGTTGTCGATGGCGTATTGCATGACGGCGGCGATGATGCGCCAGATGGCCAGCGCCCAAACCAGGGCGACGACAAAGACGCTGGTGTCCCACTGCCACCCTTTGCCGCGCAGCGCCCGCCAGAAGGCGCTCTGGCGGCTCATGCGGCCGAAGAAGGTCGAGACGATCATCAGCGGCAGGCCAAGCCCCAGCGTATAGATGAACAACAACATCATCCCCTGCCACACCGTGGCCGTCTGGAAGGCCAGGGTCAGGATGACGCCCAGGATGGGGCCGACGCAAGCCGACCAGCCGACGGCGAAGGTCAGGCCGAAGAGGTAAGAGCCGCCCATGCCGGGGTTGAACGTGCGCTCGCTGAACGTTGTCGCGCCGCCGAAGCCGCGGCCGAGCAGGCTCATCACGCCCAGAACGAGGATAACCGCGCCGCCGATCAACATCAACACGCTCTGGCTCTGCACCAGCACACGCCCCAGAGCAAAACCAACCGCGCCCAGCAGGCTGAACGTCGTCGCCAGGCCGAGCATGAACGCCAACGTGTTGGCGGCGATGCGCTGCCGGTCGCTCTGAAAAGCGAAGGCGAAGTAAGCCGTCAACACCGGCAGGGTGCAAGGGGAGATGAAGCTCAGCAGGCCACCGGCGAAAGCCAGCACGGCCAACGTAGCGAACGACGCCTGGGGCACACCTAGCGGCGTGGCATCCGGCGTCGCCGGCTGGATGAGCGTGCCCAACACCAGAAAGGCGGCGAGCAACAAACTCAGCCCGATGAGGACGAGTTGCGGCGTCGATAGCTTGCGCCGCAGCGTGGGGGCGTTCAGGTCTGACATAGAGTCTCCACTTCTCCGACGACGTTCTGGCCGCGGTCCTTACCGCGTGGGCTAGACCTGACAGGTGGGCGGCCGCACGTTCTCAGCCAACATGCGCTCGTGGTCGTCCACCCATCACGCCTCATCCTTATCGCCGCGGCCGATCGTGTTCCTGCAACAACTGCGTCAACAGGGCCACATCTTGCTGCAAGTTGCGCTGCCGCAGGTGAAGGGTCAGCATGTAGAGCAGACACAGCGCGGACATGACGACGTAGCCGCCGAGCAGGTAGGCATTGAACTGGTTCGGGTCGCCCGTCTGGGACAGAACCACGGCCGCCCCGGAGGCGATGGCCGCGCTGGTCGGCGGGCGGGCGCTAAGGCGGCCGGCCACGCGCGTTTTCAGTCCGGCGGCGTAATCCATCAGGTTCTGCAAGCGGATGCGCACCAGAATCCACGCCGTGCCCAGCAGTGTAAAGCCAATGACGCTGATGAGCAGGGTGATGCCCATGCGCGCCGAGTCGAGGCCGTTGAACTCCTGCAACCCCTCGGCCGCGCCGGCCGCGGCCTCAGTTGTGCCACCAAAGACCACCGGGTGGATGTCGCGGAAGATGCGAATGCTGATGTAGGTCAGGATGATGGTAACGAAGGAGATGATGGCGTAGATGGCAGCGTAGCGCGCGCGGCGGTGGTCGTCCTCGATTGCCCCGCGCAGCATGAAGTAGGCGGCATAGACCAACCAGGCAACCGTCACCAGCGTCAGCCGCGGACTCCACAGCCACCACGTGTTCCAGGCCGGCTTGCCCCAGAAGGAGCCGCCGACGATGGCCATCGACAGGAACACCAGCCCCACTTCGACCGAGGCCAACGATACTATGTCAAAGATGCGCTGGCCGCGCCACAGGTAGAGCGCGCCACACACCAGGGCCACGCCAAAGACCATTGCCCCCACCCAGGCCGAGCCGACGTGGAAGTAGAACAGCCGCTGGACATTGCCCATCAACACTTCCACCGGCGCGAAAAGGAAGATGGCGCCGATGGTAACCACCATGCCCGCCACGGCGATGATATTCATGATCCGAATGGCCCGGTCGAGCCGCGAGTTACTAATCGTAGCTGGGGTCATTTGTGCTTCACTCCGTGCAAAATATGGAGTGACGAGTGACGAGTGACGAGTGACGAGTTGCTCTGCACTCGTCACTCGTCACTCGTAATTCGTCACTTCTTCACGATTCTACCACATACTGATACGTCACAAACCCGACGCTTAACATGAGTAAATCATAGGCCACGACCAACAGCACCGGAGCCTGCACCGCCGCCCACGACGCCTCGCCCAGCATGGCCGCGGCGATATAGGTCGTCGTCGCCATGGCCGCCGGCAGCACCAACGGCAGCGACACCGGCAACAGTAGCACCGGCAACAGCACCTCGCGCGTCCGGGCCTGGATGGTCATCGACGTGATGAGCACGCCGACGGCCACATAGCCGATCGTGCCCAGGAACAGCACCAGCAGCACCACCGGCAGATAGAACGGCCGATTAAAGAACACCGTGAACAGCACGACCAGCACCGCATCGAGCAGCAACGTGAAGACGGTGATGCTGATGACCTTGCCGACGTAGAGGGCGTTGCGCGGCACCGGGGCGATGAGCAAGGCGTCGAACACCTGGTTCTCGCGGTCGAGGGCCAGCGAGCGGTTTAGTCCCAGAATGGCCGCCAGCAGCACCACGGCCCACAGCAGCGCCGGTGAGACGTTGCGCCCGGCATCGAGATTGACGTTGATCGCCATGCCCAGCCCGAAGTTGAACATAATGATCGTCGCCAGCGAAAACATCACCATGACGCTCAGCGTCTGGCGTGTCCGTCCCTCAATGCGCAGGTCTTTCCAGACCACGGCCCACACGGCCGACAAGTACTCTTTCATTACGCCGCCATCACCTCGGCATACACCTCATACACCCCTGCCGGCCCAATCTCCGCCCGCGTCACCTCGCGCGCGATGCGGCCGCGGTGCAAAATGACCAGCCGGTCGGCCAACCCCAGCCCGTGCTCCAGATCGTGGGTGATCATCAGGATTGTCCGTCTGCGCGCCGCCTCGGCCCGCAACAGATCGTCGAGCAGCCGGCTTGCCTCCTGATCCAACCCCGTGTACGGCTCATCGAGCAGCAACACGTCCGGTTCGTGGAGCGTGGCCCGGGCGATAGTCAGGCGCTGGAGCATGCCACGCGAGAACGTGCCCACCGGGTCGCGCTGGCGGGCGAAGAGGCCGACGGCGCGCAGCGCCTCGAGCGCCCGCGCCTCGGGCTTGTCCAACCGATAGAGCTTGCCGTAGAAGGTCAGGTTCTCGACCGCCGTCAGGTCGCGGTAGAGCAGCGCGTGATGGGAGACAAGGCCAATGTGGCGGCGGACGCGGTCGGCCTGCTCCGGCAAAGGCCAACCGCCGACGCGCACCGTGCCGGAGGTCGGCCGCAGCAGCGTGGCGACGATGCCCAGCAGTGTGCTCTTGCCCGCACCGTTCGGCCCGACCAGGGTTACGAACTCGCCCGGCTGCACGTGCAAATCGACGCCGCGCAACACCGGGTTAAGGCCATACTGTTTGACGACGGCTTCGAGGCGGATCATGGAAGGGAAGAAGTGAACCCAGCTTATACTGATTTGATAGATTCTCCGCCCCTAGGTGGACGGTAAAGTACTGGTGGGATTGTAGGGGAATGGGCGTTTAGGGCAACTTGTGGAGGCATCTGACCTGTCCACCCGCTTGAATGCGTGTCATCCGCCTTACGCTTCTACGTGTATCCCAGCGATACTGTGGTTTCCTGCTACAGTATAGGAACGGCACAACGTAGTCAGGATGGCAAGGGATCGACAGTCGGTGATCGTCTTCCTGCGTACAGGTGACTTGCCCTATTGGAAGTACAACACAGACCACCCAATTGTCGTAACAGGCTACGATAGCGAGGCCAACTATTCGTGCATGATCCATATGCCAACGAAGCGCCTATTGCCGTGACGCAAGGTGACTTTGAACTCGCCTGGTCAGAACGGGACTACCACTTCGCGACCATTACACGTTAACGCTCGGCCACGTACGCCACCCACTCCTTGGCATCATACACCGGTAACCCATCCCACGCCGGATAGACGGCCACCTCGCCAAAGCCCGCCGCCCGCAGCAGGGCCGTCATCTCCTCCACCTCATAGCTCTGGTCGCACAGAACGATCTCGCTCAGCGCCGCCGTCGTCAGGTCGAGCGTCGTGAAGCGCTCCACCGACGCCCGGTCGGCCGCGTCCCACCGCCGCTCGCCCAGGTGCAGGAACGGCCGCTCCCCCCACAGCCCTTTATCGTCGGCAAACCACCACGTGCTGCTCTTCCGGTCGATCCGCACCGGGTCGAGCAGTTCCACTACCAGCCGCCCACCCGGCCGCAGCGCCCGCGCCGCCTTGCCCAGCAGCGCCGCCGCCTCGTCGCGCGGAAAGACGGCCAGTTGTCCGTAGAGAAACAGGGCCGCATCGTAGCTTCCCGCCTCCGGCTCATAGTCGCGCACGTCGCCCTCGATAAACAGGCAGCGCTCGGCCACCCCCGCCGCCTCGGCCAGCCGCCGCGCGTGGGCGATCGACGCCGGGCTGAAGTCCACCCCGGTGACGGCCACACCGCGCTGGGCCAGGGGCACGGCATACAGCCCCGGCCCACAGGTCAGGTCGAGCAGCCGCCGCCCGGGGGCCAGCGCCAGCCGCGCCCACAGCCACTGCAGTTGCGCCGCGCGCTCGGCCGCCCGCCGCGACGCCGCTCCGTGGCTCTCGTCCAGATGTTCGCGCAGCATCCGCGCCGAGAAGATCGGGTCGTTCCACGGTAGATTTCCGCCGTCTTGCCACAGCGTTGCCTGCGGTCGCCGGTAGATGCGCCACAGGGCGCTTGCGGCCGGGTTGGTGTGGTCGTCCATCGCGCGCGATTATAACCCACCGCCCAGTGCCTGGCACTTTCGGAAGTGCCTGGCACTTGGTTCCAGGCTTCNNGTGCGACGCACTCGGCCCGATTTCACCCATCTTTTTCATGCGCCGCCGGCCAATTTGGGTACTCTATAGGCAGCGATTTTCAGCGGAGGGACATGGACGAGCAGGAGCGGCAGAATCGAGCGGTCATGTTGGGGCGAGTGCGATCGGTCTGGCTGGCGGGAGTGCTTGAGGAGTCACTCCACGGCGGAGAGATCATCGACCTCGGCTTCGCCTATCGCCCGGCGGCGCTGGGCAACAGCGGCCTGCCCAGTTGGCAGCAAGCGTCCGAATATGACTATCTGCTCCCCCTGGGCACGAAGATCGACGACGTCTTCGCCGCCGCCGAGCGCGTCCTGCTGGTGCTGGGCGAACCGGGCGCGGGCAAGACGACGATGCTGCTGCAACTGGTCACCCACCTGCTGGCCGCGGCCGAGACCGACGAGACGTGCCCCATCCCCGCCGTCTTCGCCCTATCTGCCTACCGCGACGACCGTCCCCTGGACGAGTGGCTGGTCGATCAGTTGGCCAACAACTACGAACTGCCGCGCCGGCTGGCCGCGCAATGGATCGACAGCGGGCGCTTCGTGCCGCTGCTCGACGGCCTGGACGAGGTCGATCCCGCTCTGCGCCCGACCTGCGCCGAGGCCATCAACGCCTTCCGCCGCCAACACCCCGGCGTCTGGCTGCTGGTGACGGCCCGCAGCCGCGACTATCAGGCCCTGGCCACGCGACTGCACATGGACAAGGCTATCGTCCTGCAACCGCTGACGCCGGAGCAGATCGACACCTACCTCTCGCGGCGCGGCCCGCGGCTGGCCGGGCTGCGCGAATCGCTGGCCGCCGACCAGACGCTGCGCGAACTGGCCCAGACGCCGCTCATGCTCAGCATCATGACCCTGGCCTACCGCCGCATGCCCGACCCCGTATCGTCGGGCGACGGCGGCGAGATGGGCGGCCGCCTGCTGACCTCCACCCAACTTTTTGACGTCTACGCCGAGCGCATGGCCCGCTATCGCAGCAAGGACATGCGCTTCGCCCCCAGCGACACCATCGCCTGGCTGACCTGGCTGGCCAAGCAACTGACGCGCGAGGGCAAGCCAACCTTCTTTCTGGAGGATATGCAGCCCTCGTGGCTGGCCACCGGCGACCGGCCGCGGCTGGCCCGGTCGATGCGCCTGCTGGCCTTTCTGATGCTCGTGGCTGCGGCGCTGCCGGCGACGTTCCTGGCCATGGTCTTCGGCCGCTGGGGGGCGTCGCTGGCGGTGCTGCTGGTCGGGCTGGTGGCCGCGGCCGTCCCCGTCCTGACCGGCCGCTTCCTGCTGCGCGCCCGGCTGCCGTTCGGCCGCATCGAGACGGTCGAGTCGCTTAATTGGTCGTGGCCCTATGGCGCGCTGGGGCTGGGCGTCGGCGCGCTGGGCGGGCTGGCCCTGGGGGCGCTGGTCGGCTGGCTCGACCGCTGGAGCGCTACCCCGTGGGCCGCGCTGCTGGCCGCCGGCGGCGGGGCGCTGGGCGCGGCCGAGGCCGGGCTGCGACCGGGCGACCTGCGCCTGCGCATGTCGCCGGGGCAGGGCGTGGCCCAATCGCTGCGCAGCGGCATCACCGTCATGACGCGCGTGATGACCTTGGCCGGGCTGTTGCTCGGCCTGGCCCTCTCGGCGGCAACGCTCATCGCTGGCCGGACGATCATCATCGCCGCCGCGCCGTGGATGGTCTGGCTGCTCACCTACTTAGGGCTGGGTTTCGCCCTGGCTTTTGGCCTGCTGGCCTATCTGCAACACGCCCGCCTGCGCCGCATCCTGCACAACCGCGGCCACATCGCCGAGGAGTACCCCGCCTTCCTCAACCAGACGGCCGAGCGCAACCTGCTGCGCAAGGTCGGCGGCGGCTATACCTTCGTCCACGCTTTGCTGCTACAATACTTTAGCGGCCGAGCCTGAACGTCGGCCAGACCTCAGAGGTTTGCGGCAAAGCTCTGAGGTCTGATAACCCTATGGATGCCTTCACTGCCCTGCCCACCCTGCCGCCCGAACAACGCTGGCGCGGCCAGACGGCCCCCGTGCCCGTCGTCGTCGCCCTCATCCGCCGCGCGCACGACGACGGCGAGCGACTGCTGCTCATCCGCCGCGCCGCCGGGCCATACGCCGGGCAGTGGGCGCTGGTCGGCGGCAAGTGGGAGTTCGGCGAGACGCTGCCCGAGGCCATCGTCCGCGAGGTGGCCGAGGAGACGGGCCTGCGCACGTCATTCGTCGCCGTGCGCGGCGTCGTCAGCGAGCGCGTCGCCCCCTGGTCGGCCGGCACGCGGGGGGCGCACTTCCTGCTGCTGGTGTGCGACTTGCTGGTGGGCGACGGCGAAGCAACCGAGCAGGACGAGGGCGTTGTCGCCTGGTTCAGCTACACCGCCATCGACGCTCTGAGCGCCGCAGGCGAGATCATCCCCAGCGACTACGCCATGATCCGTGAATTCGCCGCCGCCACCCACTGCGCGACCCACGTCGAGGTGGAGATGCGCGCGCTGCTGGACGGAACCGGTGAGGCGTTGAGCGAAATGATCCGCTTTGAGCGGCTTGATGGTTGCTGGTAAGCCTCTATGCCCCTGCTGCCTGCCGAACTGCTTCACAAACGCTACCGCATCGTCAGCCTGCTGGCCGCCGGGCCATACGGCGCGACCTACCGTGCCTATGACCAGACCGACCGGCGCGACGTGGTCATCAAGGAGTACCTCGACCCATCGGTCGAAGTCCAGCGCCTCTTTCGGGCCGAGGCGCGGCGGCTGGCGGCGCTCAGCCACCCCCAACTGCCGGCCACGCTCGACCACTTCGCTCTCGACAACGGCCAATACCTCGTCAGCACCTACATCGACGGCGTCGATCTGGGCAGCCTGTTGGCCCAATACGGCCCGCTGCCGTCGGACCTCATCGTCCCCTGGCTCCAGTCCGCCTGTCGCCCGCTGGTCTATCTGCACGAACAGAAACAACTCCACCTGAACGTCAAGCCGGCCAACATTCGCCTGACGCCCGGCGGCGACGTCTTCCTCGTCGACTCCGGCCTGCCGGGGCTGGGCGTGCGTCCCCATGCCGCCGGCTTCGGCGCGCCGGAGCAGCAGGCGCAGAGCACGACGGACGCGACGGCCGACATCTACAGCCTCGGCGCAACGCTCTACGCCCTGCTGACCGGCAAGACCCCGCCCAACGCCCTCAGCCGCGAGACGGGCCTGAGCGACCTCGTTCCGGCCCGCGAGGTCAACCCCGACGTGGAGCCATATCTGTCCATCGTCGCCGGGCGGGCCATGTCGTTGCGGGCCGACACGCGCTATGAGTCGGTCGAGGCGTTCGCCCGCGCCCTGGAGCGGCCGGCTGGGCGGCCCGCGCCCGTCGTCAGCCCGCTGCGCCGCGCCGGGCCGGAGACGACGGCCGCCCCCACCGCCGCGCCGCGCCGCCCCAGCCGCGTCCGCCGGCGCATGGAGCGGCGCACCCTGCTGGGGCTGCTTGCCGGCGGGCTGTTCCTGCTGGCCTTCAGCGCCTTTCTGGTGATCACCAACTTGCGCGAGCCGCCGCCGGTCGTCGGCGCGGCGGCGACGGAGACGCTGCAATCGGCCGTGGCCGCCGCCCTGACCGAGTTCGCGCCCACACCCTCGCCCTCCCCGGAGCCGACGACTCCGCCCACGCCGACGCCGCAGCCGTTTCTCACCCAGACCGGCTCGCGCATGATCTACATCCCCGGCGGCCAGTTCACCCTGGGCGACGACGCCAGTGAGGAGAACGATGAGAAGCCGGCCCGCGCGGTGCAGATCGACGGCTTTCTGATCGACGAGACCGAGGTGACCAACGCCGCCTACGCCCAGTGCGTCGCCGCCGCGGTCTGCCCGCGCCCGGCGCGCGCCGGGGCCACCTACCACCAGAGCTACTACGGCGACCCGGCCTTCGACGACTACCCGGTCATCAACGTCAGCTGGTTCAACGCCCAGGCGTTTTGCGAATGGCGCGGCGCGCGGCTGCCGACCGAGGCGGAGTGGGAGTTCGCCGCCTCGTTCGACCCGGTCGAGGCGATCAAGTACCGCCACCCCTGGGGCGACTCGTTCGACGGCGCGCGGCTCAACTTCTGCGACGTCCGTTGCCGCAGCGACGGCCCCGACGCGGTGTGGAACGACGGCTTCAACGACACCGCGCCCGTTGGCAGCTACCCCGACGGCCGCTCGCCCACAGGCGTCTACGATATGCTGGGCAACGTCATGGAATGGGTCAACGACTGGTACGACTTCGACGCCTACGAGGCCATCAGCGACACCAACCCACGCGGCCCGACGGAAGGCGACTTCAAGTCGTTGCGCGGCGGGTCGTGGCTGTCGCCATCAGAAGACACGGCCGTCACCGTGCGCGGCAACTTCGAGCCGACCGTGGCCCAGGCCAACCTCGGCTTCCGCTGCGCCATGCCGCCGCCGTAAGGTCTATCCTTTCGCCTAATCTTGCAACAGGTCTTCAACCGCTCGTTCGGCTGGGATTCCACACCGGTCGTCGTCCTCTCGACGCGCTGAAGGCCGAGCTGCTGCGCGTCTTTGCACCTTCGCGCCTTTGCGTTAAAACATCCCCATGATCTCTACCTCAGCCCCGAAATCGGTCGACGTCGTCATCTGCGGCGCCGGCATCGCCGGCATCGCCGCCGCCTACCACCTGGCCGCCCGCCACGGCCTTAGCGACGTACTGCTCGTCGAAGAGCGCTCGCCGCTCATGATGACCAGCGACAAATCGACCGAGGCTTACCGCAACTGGTGGCCCGGCCCCGGCGACGCAATGGTGCGCTTCATGAACCGCAGCATCGACCTGCTGGAAGAGATGGCCGACGTAAGCGGCAACGCCTTCCACCTCAACCGGCGCGGCTACGCCTTCCTGACCGCCGACCCGGCCAGGGCCGAAGTCTATCGGCGCTCGGCCGAGGAGTCGGAGCGGCTGGGCGCGGGCCAACTGCGCATCCACCGCGGCCGGCCCGACGATCCGCCCTTCCCACCACATTCGGCCGAGGGGTACGCCCCGGCGTTGGGCGGGGCCGACCTGGTGCTCGATCCGGCCCTCATCCGGCAGCGCTTCCCGTTCGTCACCGAGGACGCGGTCGCCCTGCTCCACCCGCGCCGCTGCGGCTGGCTNNCGCGTGACGGCGGTGGACACGAGCGGCGGGCGGGTCAACGGCGTCACCATCCGCGCCGGCGGGCGGGAGCAGCGCGTGGCCACCCGCGTCTTCATCAACGCCGCCGGGCCACTAATCGACGTGGTCGGCGAGATGCTGGGCGTCCCGCTGCCGGTCTTCAACGAGTTGCACGGCAAGGTCGCCATCAATGACCCGCTGGTCATCGTGCCGCGCGACGCGCCGCTGATGATCTGGAGCGACCCGGTGACACTGCCGTGGAGCGACGAGGAGCGCGACGAGCTGGCCGCGGCCGACGAGACGCGCTGGCTGACCGAGCCGCTGCCGGCCGGCGTCCACTTCCGGCCGGAGGGTGGGACGGGGGCGCAGACGCTGCTCATCCTGTGGACCTACGACGTGCGGCCGACGCCGGCCGTCTGGCCGACGCGCTTCGAGCCGGAGTATGCCGAGGTGGTCGTACGCGGCCTGTCGCGGATGATCCCCGGGCTGGCGGCCTACGCGGGCAACGTCGGCCGCCCCTACGTCGACGGCGGCTACTACTGCAAGACGCAGGAGAACCGGCCGCTCATCGGGCCGCTGCCGGTGGCGGGGGCCTACGTCTTCGGCGCGCTCTCCGGCTATGGCATTATGGCTTCACAGGCGGGGGCGGACTTGTTGGCGGCCTACATCACCGGCGGCGCGCTGCCGCCCTATGCACCGGCCTTCGCCCTCAGCCGCTACGACGACCCGGCGTATCGGGCGCTGCTGGATGAGTGGGATCCAACGACGGGGCAGTTATGAGATTCAAGGACTGATTGATCAAAGCCGGATAATGTAATCGCGGTCTGCGGGAAAACCATCGCCCTCGTCGTAAGCCGAACCAAATGCCGGTGTGCTGTCGATCTAGCGATTCTTCGAGACGACAATTCCACTTATGACTGGTACAAATTCGGGGATGGTTACCTAACCGCATCGCTCACTAAGCGTTTCCAATCCTGGATAATACCCGCAAACATTTGAAGGAGTACAGAGGTAAGATATGGCTCTGACTGATCAAAATCAAGTTCGAGTTCGAGGCTCAAGAGTCCATATTCTCAGAAGCCTGACAGCCAATGCCGCTGCCAAGCGGACCCTATTGGAACGAATAGCCGATTGGCTGACCTCCCGCTTTGGCAGCATGCTCTTTTTGATCCTGAATCTCGCGTGGTTTGCCGTATGGATTGTAGTCAATGCCGGAATTATCTCTGGCGGAGAGCCGTTTGATCCCTTTCCTTTCGGCTTTTTGACGATGATTGTCTCGCTAGAGGCCATTGCGTTGGCGATCATTGTTCTCATGTCGCAGAATCAGGCTGCAAGAATTGCTGAGCTAAGAGAAGAAGTGGATTTACAGGTAGACGTGATTACAGAATTGGAAATAACAAAGTTGCTTGAATTAGTGGTCATACTTGTGGAAAAAGCAGGGGTCGATGTCTCGCAAGATGAGGAGTTGCAGTATATGTTACAGCCCTCAGATGCCGAAAAAATCGAGGAGATGCTAGCAAAACAGATTGCTTAGGTGTACCCGGCCACAAGAAATGGGCTCTTCCGCAAATAGCTCCTGTTGGCGAAGTCAGACCGTAGCAAGGGCTTGAAACGGCGACAGACGCGTTGCTTCCGGCATCTGCCGGCCAGCCAGTTCACAACGCGAACCACGTTGATGGCTGCCGCCGTGGCGACGTGCTGCAGGTGCGTGCGCGACAGTAAGGGTACCTCCCGGATTCACGCGAAAAAGTACGTTAAGAGATGCCAAACCTGCTGATTTTGGGGCAGTTCTTGCGAAAATGTGCGTGCCCTCAGGATAAGACTCTAGAGCAGTTGCCGTGGATCCAAGTCGGTATCGACCAGCAAAGATAATTACAGAATCATTTGAGTTCAGAATCTTGGCAAAAATGCCGATTATAATTATAATGGAAGCGTTGACGCTTTAAGCGGACATTTACGGACGTTTCCAGAAGATACCATAACAAGGCATGTACCCAATCGCGCCGGCGATTCCGGCAAGTCTAAGTTGATCTAGGAGCATCACACAATGAACCAGGATATATTCGAAGGCAAGTGGAAGGAAATGAAGGGTCAGGTCAAAGAGTGGTGGGGCGAACTCACCGACGATGACCTGGAAAAGGCGGAAGGCAAGGCTGACCGCCTCATCGGTTTGCTCCAACAAAAGTATGGCTACTCCAAGGAGGATGCCGAGAAGGAATACAACAAGCGGCTAGAGGAAGCTAAGGTTGCCTAATGCCGTGTCCCCACGCTGTCACTCGGTATGCGTATGGTGCCCCTTCTCCATCGAGAAGGGGCACGGTATCAATTTGAATACGCAGTCGCCCCGTGTGACCTTCTCCCCCGAAGCTGCTCCAATTGCTGTGTTAGGATTTGGCAGTCAAAAGGTGCCCTCGATTCTCACTGGTGCGTAGTAAAGGCCTAGAGCGGACATAATAACCTAAACCCCACATCCCGTTTGGATTGTAATCTAGGGGTAGAACGCGTAACTCTTAATCGAACCATGACTACAAGAGGTTAACTACTTAACCTGACCCCCAAAGTCAACACCACAAAACGGCAAAGTTAAGGTGGATCGGCTGGTCACACAATCGGCACCTCGACGGCAAAATGGACATCGGCAGGCGTGCCCACGGAGCACCGCCTGCGCATCCTGCGGCTGGTGGAGAACATGACGCTCGGCCGCAATGCCGTGGGCTATCTGACTGAGTCGATGCACGGCGCCGGGTCGCCGCAGGCGCAGCGCATCCAGATCTACCGCAACATGCAACTGGACTTCAAGCAGCGCCTGGCCCAGCGGCTGGCGGGTATTGACCTGTCGGACGATGTGCGCGCGGAACTGGACGGATTGGTGGATGGCTACTTTGCGCGGGTGTTTGCGTTGGGGGAGTGACCCAGATGAGCGGGCAAGTGACTATTGCCGCAGGATTTTCTCCATCGCCTTCCCCTTGGCCAACTCGTCAATGAGCTTGTCCAGGTAGCGAATTTCCCGCATCGTTGGCTCTTCGATGTCTTCCACCCGGACACCGCACACCACACCCTTGATCAAGGCCCGCGACGGATTGAGTTGCGGCGCTTCGGCAATGAAGGTTTCAATGTCGGTCTGCTTTTCCAGCTGGGCGTCTAGACCTTCGCGGCTATAGCCGGTCAGCCAAAGAATGATCTCATCAACTTCCGTCTGGCTGCGCCCCTTTCTTTCCGCCTTAGCCACGTACTCAGGGTAGACTCTGGCAAAGCTCATGGTATAGATTCGGGGTTTTGTCATGATTCCCATACTATTCTGACGAGCTGTCCTTGCCGTCCAGCTTCAGCACGTTCGATTCATCCCGGTGAGTTCCCGTCGTGTCGACGTGCTTGTCGCCGATCTCCGGGCCGTTCTTGATGACGTACACCAGGGCCATGGCATGGCCGCGCCCCAGGCCGAACTCTTCCTTCAGCCAATCGACGATGAC
>CXWK01000261.1_pt3 | contig 14150 bp, 7 predicted proteins | sample 590851 | NCBI WGS metagenome assembly CXWK01 (sample SAMEA3498364, study PRJEB10139) | wastewater metagenome | biome: wastewater treatment plant; material: activated sludge | place: Denmark | collected 2014-08-01 | reverse complement strand
CCGGGTCCGCACGTTCACCGACCAGGAGTGGGACCGGGTGGTCGAGGCCATCTGCGCCCGAGCGGCCCACGCTGCCGCGCTGCTCGACGGCGAGCTGGACCCGGGGGTGGTTGAGGACGCCCGGTCGGCGGGGGTCGAGGTCCTGCCCGGGCCGGGCGACCTGCAGCCTCGGTGCTCGTGCCCGGACTGGGCCGATCCGTGCAAGCACGCCGCGGCGGTCTGCTACCTGGTCGCCGACGAGTTGGACGCCGACCCGTTCTCGCTCTTCGCCGTCCGCGGCAGGGGCCGAGACGACCTGCTGGCCGCCGTGCGTCGTCAGCGGGCCCAGCGCGCACCTGACGACGGCGGCCACCTCGCCGCCATGGTGGCCGACGCCCGCTTGGACGACCCTGACCCCGGGATCCCTGCGCGGGAGGCCTGGGCCCGAGCGGCCCCTTCGAGCGGGGAGTCAGGGGCCCGAGCGGCCCCTTCGAGCCGGGAGGCCGTTTCGTTGCCGGAGACCCCGGCGGCCCGAGCGGAGCCGGGCGCGCCGGCACCGTGGCCGGTCGACCCGCCGGCCGACGCACCGTTCTCGGCCGACGGGCTCCGGGTGCTGGCGGCCGATGCGGCGGCGCGAGCCCATGCGATGCTGCGCGACGGGGCGTCGTCGGGCCTCGGCCTCGATGCCGACGACGACCTCAGCCGCCGGGCGGCGGTCGCACTGGGAACCGACGCCTGGATGGCCCTGGTGGCCCGGGCGGGTGTGCCGGCGCGTCAGCTGGTGAGCCGGGCCCTGGCCTGGCGCTCGGCCGGGCCCGACGGTGTGGCCGTGCTCGACGAGGGGCCGTGGCCCGCCGATCCGCTCGTGGTGTCCGGCGGGCGACGGGCCATGATCGAGGCGGGCCTCCCTGCGGCCGACGTCACCGCACGGACGAACCGGGTCACCGCAGCCGCGGCCGGGGTGCAACTGCGGGTCGCCCACGACGGGCGCTGGTGGCCGTTCTCGAAGCAGCGGGGGCGCTGGGAGTTGGCCGGGCCGCCCGCCGAGACCCCTGACGACGCCCTCGACAGCCTGCCCGACCGGTAGCGACCTTCCCGCTCGGCCCTCAGCCTGCGGGTTGCGGGGCGGCGGGGCGGGTGGTGAAGCGCAGTTCCCAGTCCTCGCGGGTCTCGTCGTCGATCCACATCTTCCAGACGAGGCGTTGGTGGGCAGGAAGGGGAACGCCCACGAGGTTCACGGCCATGGGCAGGTCGATCGGCGTGCCCTCGGGGAGGCCCGAGGGACGGCCCACCTCGAACTCGCCACTCACCATGATGGGCTGGTCGCCCTCGGGTGTGGGCCGCGGCACCGGCTGGCCGTCGGCGTCCACCAGTTCGAGCCGCCAGCGGTGGGTGAGGTTCGTCTGGTCCCAGGGCACGTCGATCTTGACGGCCACGGCCATGGTGGTGGGCCCGGGCCCGGCCACCGACCAGCCGCCGCCCATCACGTAGAGCTTGTTCTCTGCGACCTGGGCGAAGTCGGCGAGCAGCAACATGACTCTCATCGAGCGCTCACCCCCTCGTCGGGAACCGCGGCGGGGCTGATGTCGAGGGTGGTCACACCAGACAGTGTGCCCGCCGGCCCGCCCGTCGGCGTCGTCGTGCGGATCGATCCCACACCACGCCGCGTCGAGCGAGGTGCTCGAGGGCTGCCTGGCGCGCAACGACCGGGTCGTGCTTCCTACGTTCGTGTTCGTGGTCTCCATCTGCGCGGCGAGGCCGCCGGCCCCGGCCTGGCCCTGGGTTCTGTCGGAGCGGTTGTCGGGCGGGGTCCCGAACGGGCGGCACCCGGGAGGAATTCTCGGGTTTGGTGCTTGCGGCGGCCGGGCGCTGCGGGTAGGGTATCGAACATCAGTTCGCAGTCCTGAAGGAGTGCACCGGTCCCGGTCCGCCGGGTTCGGAAGGGCGCCCAGCAGGTCGACTGCCACTTCCCCTGTTGTTGACGGTGTCGTTGGGAGTGGTGTGTCGTGTCCCCTGAACTGTTGAACGTCATCGAGGCTCTCGAGAAGCTCCGTACGGTCGGGTGGGCCAACGAGCCGCCGTCGACGTTGGGTGATGTTGCGGTCGCGCTGGTGGAGGCCGGGTCGGTGCTCGATGCGGTCACCGTCGAAGCGGTCGGCGCGTTGGATGCCTCGAAGGAACACAAGGCCACCGGTGACTTCTCGGCCGCCCATTATCTGGGCCGGCGGTGTCGCGCCCGCCACGAGACGATGACCCGCCTGCAGCGGGCCGCCCGCAAGCTGCGCGACATGGCCCACACCGCCGAGGCGTTCGCCGCGGGTCAGATCACCTTGGACCACGTCGACGTGCTCATCAACGCGAACCGGCCGAAGCTGGCCGACCTGTTCGCCCGCGACGAGGAACTCCTGGTCGGCTACGCGCTCACCCGCACGTTCGACGGGTTCAACGCCGAGGTGAAGGCGTGGACCGCCATCGTGATGCCCGAGGACGCCGAGGAACGCGCCGCCCGCCAGGACGACGAACGGTCGCTGCACCTCTCCGAGACCTTCGAAGGCCAGGGCAAGCTCGACGCCTGGCTGTCCCAGGCGGGCTGCCACGAGGTCCACACCGAGCTCGACCGCCACACCCAACGGCTCCTGGAGCAGGATTGGGCCGAAGCCCGGGAGCGGTTGGGCGACGCCGCCACCGCGCTCGACCTCCGACGCACCCCGGCGCAGCGCCGCCACGACGCCCTCATCGAGATGGCCAGGGCGTCGAAGGCCCACGCAGGGATCGGCCCCGGGCCCGATCTCGGCACCACCATCGTGTGCGACCACGACACCTACCTCACCGCACTGGCCCGCATCCTGGCCAAGGTCCGCGGCGACGACCCCGACTCGTTCCCCTACCCGCTGGCCCGGCGCTGCGAGTGGGCCAACGGTGACCCCGCCACCCCCGAACAGGCCGTGTGGGCTTCGATCGCCGGGTGGTTCGACGTGCTCGCCCTCGACGAAGACGGCGTCCCCCTCAACTACAGCGACCGCCGGCGGTTCTTCCAGGGCCGCCAACGCGACGCGCTCATGATCGCCTTCCCCCGTTGCGACCAGCCCGGCTGCGACATCCGATCCCTCCACTGCCAGATCGACCACCTGCTCGCCTGGATCGACGGCGGCCTCACCGACGCCGTCAACGGCCGGCCTCGATGTACTGGCCACAACCTCTGGAAAGAGTGGGTCACCGCCCAGCTACGACGCCGACGAACGTCGCCCTGATCCCGGGCCGCCCCAACTGGCCAACCGTCTTTCCAAGGGAGCCGCACCCCATTGCGCCCGGACGCGGGCGCCTACGGGTGGTGGAGGGCGGCGTTGATGGTGGTGGTGTTGGCGGCGGTGATGTTGAAGGTGGTGGCGCCGGCGTAGGTGGGGCTGTTGTCCCAGTATTCCTGGGTGCGGCCGCCGTTGGGGTCGACGAAGGTGGCCCGGTAGGTGCCGGTGGCCAGTCCACCGAGGGTGTAGGTGCCGTTGGCGGCGGTGACGGCGCCGCCGGCGATGCCGGTGGGGCCGATGGCGATGGCCCACGCGCCGGCGAGGGGGGTGGCGGCGGGGTCGTCGATGATGGTGCCGGCCATCGAACCGGTGTTGGGGTTCAACGCGGCGTTGGCGGTCCCGGGGGCGGTGACCGACACCGCCGAGCCCAGCCCGGTCGACGGGAGGTTGTCGAACCATTCCATGTCGTGGCCGCCGGTGGCGTCGAGGAACGCCAGCTTGTAGGCACCCGCGGTCAGGTCCAGGGTGTACTGGCCCGACGCGTTCGTGGCCGCGGCCCGCACGATCTGGTAGTCCGCGGCCCGTAACGCCAGCACCCGCCCGTTCGCCAACGGCGCGTTGGTGCCCGCTTCGGTGACGGTGCCCGAGATCGTCGACCCGGTCCCCACCGGGGTCTGGGCGGGCAGCGACGCGTTCGCGGCGGTCGCGTTGCCGGCGGTGACTGCCGTCGGGGTGGCGCCGGGCAGCGTCGGCGAGTTCGGGAAGAACCGGCTGGCGTGCGCGCCGGTGGGGTCGATGAACCCCACGTAGTGGTTCCCGGCCCGCAACCCCGGGATGGTCAACTGGCCGGCCCCGTTCGCGGTCACGGCCGCCTCGGTCGCGCCGGTGTTCGCCGGCGAGGCCGACAACGCCAGGCCCCACACCCCCGAAATCGGGGTACCCGTGCCGGTCTCGGTCACCGTCGCGGTGACCGACCCCCGCGACGAAGCCAACACCGGGTCAGCGTCGACCGGTGTGGTGTTGGTGATGGCCACCGTGGTGGGCGCCCCGAAGAACCCGGCCGTGCGGAGACCGGCCGGGTCGATCACGTAGAGGTAGTACGACCCCGCCGCCACCGCCACGCTGTAGTCACCCGAACCGTTCGCGACCCCACCCCCCGCGATCGAGAAATCAGACGACCGCAACACCGCCACGAACGCCCCCGCCACCGGCGCACCCGAACCCGACTCGGTCACCGTGCCGGTCACCGCACCCAGGGCCACACCGACGTTGATGGTGTTGGACGCCACCGGGGTGGTCTCGGAGGAGTCGACGTTGGCGACGTTGGCGTAGGTGCCGACATCGGCCGGCGTCGGCACGTACGAGCAGTCGACCGTGTGCTGCGCTCCGACGGCCAGGTCGGGGACGGCCTGCTCGCAGTCGGGTGCGTTGGGGTCGTCGACGGTGATCCCGCTCAGCGTCGGCACGCCGGTGTTCGTGATGGTGAGGTGGTAGTCGATGGTCTGGCTGGCCAGCACGCTGGCCTGATCAGCGGTGATGGCGACCGACATCGACGCGGGCCCCGGCGCCACCCCGAGGTTGACCACCGGCAGCGCAGCCATCGAGCCTGCGATGTGGCCCCGGTTGGCGGTGCTGTCGAGGCCCAGTTGCCCTTCCCCACCCCTTCCCCAGCACTTGAGGGTGGCGTTGTCGAGCAGGGCGCAGGTGTGGGCCCCGACGTTGTCGGCGCCGCCGGCGGTTGCGGCCGTGGCGGTGCGGCCGGCACCCAGGTTGACGGCCGTGATGGCGGCCATCTCGCCTGGCGCGTTGCCGAGGAGTTGGGTGGTGTCGAGGCCGAGCTCTCCCGTGCTGCTCGATCCCCAGCACTTGAGGGTGGCGTTGTCCAGCACGGCGCACGTGTGCTCGTGGGCCGCGGTGATGGCCGTAGCGGTGCGGCCGGCGCCCAGGTTGACGGCGGGCAGCGCGGCCATCTCGCCTGGGACGTCACCGAGATCGGCGGCGGTGTCTAGGCCCGTCTGCCCGCTGCCCCCGAGGCCCCAGCACTTCACCGTGGCGTTGTCGAGCAGGGCACACGTGTGGCCCCAGCCGGCGTCGACGGCGGTGGCGGTGCGGCCCACACCCAGGTTCACCGGGGCGAGGGCGGCCATCTCGCCGGCCGAATCGCCGAGGGAGGCGGTGCCGTCCTGGCCCAAGCGGCCGTGGGTGCCGGCGCCCCAGCACTTGACAGAGCCGTTGTCGAGCAGGGCACACGTGTGGTCGAGCGAGGCGGTGATGGCCGTGGCGGTGCGCCCCGCCCCGAGGTTGACCGCGGGGAGCGCCGCCATCTCGCCGGCTCCGTCGCCGATGGTGGCGGTGCTGTCCCGCCCCAGCTTCCCGTTGCTGCCCTGGCCCCAGCACTTGACGGTGGCGTTGTCGAGCAGGGCGCAGCTGTGGTTGTTGCCGGCGGCGATGGCCGTGGCGGTGCGCCCGGCGCCGAGGTTCACGGCGGGCAGTGCGGCCATCTCGCCGGGGGCGTCGCCCTGGTTGGCGGCGCTGTCGATGCCCAACTGGCCGAAGGAGTTGAGACCCCAGCACTTGACAGAGCCGTTGTCGAGCAGCGCGCACGTGTGGGCGCCGCCGGCGGCCACCGCGGTGGCGCTCCGACCCGCGCCGAGGTCGACGGGCGTGAGGAAGGCCATCTCGCCGTCGCCGTCACCCTGGTTGAGGGTGTTGCCCTGGCCCAACTGCCCGGAGCTGTTCAGGCCCCAGCACTTGACGCCGGCGTCGGCCATCAATGCGCACGTGTGCAGGCTGCCGGCGCTGACGGCGGTGGCGGTGGCCGGGTAGCCGACGGCGACGGTCACGGGGTTGGACGCCAGCGGGGTGGTCTGGGCCGTGTCGACGGTCGCCGTGTTCACACGGGCGGGGAAGTCGGTCGTGACCGTGGTGAGCGAGCAGTTGATGGTGTGGCTCGCGCCGCTGGCGAGGTCGGGGACCGCCTCGACGCAATCGGGGGCGGACGGATCGGTGACCGTGATCCCCGTGAGTGTGGACACCCGGTTGTTGACGATGGTGAGGTGGTAGTCGATGACCCCGCCCGGGGCCACGCGGGTCTGATCAGCGGTCAGCCCCACCTGCAGCGTCTCGCCCAGGTTCACCGAGGCCAGCGCCGCCATCTCGCCGGGCTGGTCGCCCAACGCGACGGTCGTGTCCTGCCCGAGTTGGCCCAGGGTGTCGAACCCCCAGCACTTGACGGTGTCGTCGTCCAACCGGGCACACGAGTGGATGGCGCCGGTGGTGACCGCGGTGGCGGTGCGGCCGGCACCGAGGTTCACCGCGGGGAGGCCGGCCATCTCACCGGCCTGGTCGCCCAACGCCACGGTGCTGTCCTGCCCCAGCTGGCCCTGGGCGCCGCTGCCCCAGCACTTGACGGTGCCGTTGTCGAGCAGGGCGCACGCGTGGGCACCACCGGCGCTGACGGCCGTGGCGGTGCGACCCGCACCGAGGTTCACGGCCGGCAGTGCAGCCACCTCGCCCGGGGTGTCGCCGACGTCGTTGGTGTTTCCCTGGCCCGTCGCCCCGTTGGAGCCCCCACCCCAGCACTTGACGGTGGCGTTGTCGAGCAGGGCGCAGGTGCCGAACGTGCCGGCGCTGATTGCGGTGGCGGTGCGCCCGGCGCCCAGGTCGACGGGGGCGAGAACGGCCATCTCGCCGGCCTGGTCGCCCAGGGTGGCGGTGCTGCCCTGGCCCAGCTTGCCGCTGGCGCCGTTGCCCCAACACTTGACGGTGGCGTCGTCGAGCAGTGCGCACGTGTGGCTGCCGCCGGAGCCGGCCGAGATGGCGGTGGCGGTACGGCCGGCCCCCAGGTTCACCGGCGCCATGGTCGCGATGTCGCCCGGGTTGCTGCCGACGCTGGTGGTGCTGTCTTGCCCCAGCTGCCCGTAGAAGTTGTCGCCCCAGCACTTGACGGTGGCGTTGTCGAGGATCGCGCACGTGTGCTCGGCGCCGGCGGTGACGGCGGTGGCAGTGCGGCCGGCGCCCAGGTTGACGGGGGCGAGGGCGGCCATCTCGCCGGCCTGGTCGCCCAGGTGGCTGAAGCCGCCTGAGCCCAGGCGACCGCTGTTGCCGGCGCCCCAGCACTTGACGGTGGCGTTGTCGAGCAGGGCGCACGTGTGGCCCAGGCTGCCGGGCACACCACCGGCGGTGATGGCGGTGGCGGTGCGGCCGGCGCCCAGGTTGACGGGGGCGAGCGCGGCCATCTCGCCCGCCGAGTCGCCCAGGGTGGCGGTGTTGTCCTGCCCCAGTTGCCCCTGCGTGTTGCGGCCCCAGCACTTCACCCGGCCGCTGGGCAGGATGGCGCAGGTGTGCTCGGCGCCGCCGGTTACCGCCCGAGCCGCGAACGGGGCCCCGGGGGCCTCGCTGCCGTCGGCGGCCACCGGTGCGCCCGGGGGGGCCACTACCGCCACGACCGTTGCGATCACGACGACCAGCAAGCCCCTTGCCATGTGCGCTGTCAGGCTTCCCTGTCGCCTCATCGCGGTCCTTTCCGCCATGCCCCCCGGCACGCGGTACCGCGATGGTACTGCGAGCGGTCGCGCCGTCGCAGGCCGACCGGTTCGACCGCGCCCGACTACCGGGTTCACCGCCCGTGCATGCCCTCGGTCCGACCGCGCGGGTGCACGGGCCATCCGGCGATCAGCGCGATCGCCGGATGGCGGAGGCCCCGGGGGACGGTCAGGTCCCGGTTGGCCTGTTCAGGTTCAGGGTGCTCAGGGGTGGTGGAGGGCGGCGTTGATGGTGGTGGTGGTGGCGGCGGTGATGTTGAAGGTGGTGGCGCCGGCGTAGGTGGGGCTGTTGTCCCAGTATTCCTGGGTGCGGCCGCCGTTGGGGTCGACGAAGGTGGCCCGGTAGGTGCCGGTGGCCAGTCCGGGGAGGGTGTAGGTGCCGTTGGCGGCGGTGACGGCGCCGCCGGCGATGCCGGTGGGGCCGATGGCGATGGCCCAGGCGCCGGCGAGGGGGGTGGCGGCGGGGTCGTCGACGATGGTGCCGGCCATGGTGCCGGTGTTGGGGTTCAACGCGGCGTTGGCGGTCCCGGGGGCGGTGACCGACACCGCGGAGCCCAGGCCGGTCGACGGGAGGTTGTCGAACCATTCCATGTCGTGGCTGCCGGTGGCGTCGAGGAACGCCAGTTTGTAGTCACCCGCGGCCAGGTCCAGGGTGTATTGGCCCGACGCGTTGGTGGCCGCGGCCCGCACGATCTGGTAGTCCGCGGCCCGTAACGCCAGCACCCGCCCGTTCGCCAACGGCGCGTTGGTGCCCGCTTCGGTGACGGTGCCCGAGATCGTCGACCCGGTCCCCACCGGGGTCTGGGTGGGCAGCGACGCGTTCGCGGCGGTCGCGTTGCCGGCGGTGACTGCCGTCTGTGTGGCGCCGGGCAGCGTCGGCGAGTTCGGGAAGAACCGGGTGGCGTGCGCGCCGGTGGGGTCGATGAACCCGACGTAGTGGTTCCCGGCCCGCAACCCCGGGATGGTCAACTGGCCGGCCCCGTTCGCGGTCACGGCCGCTTCGGTCGCGCCGGTGTTCGCCGGAGAGGCCGACAACGCCAGGCCCCACACCCCCGAAATCGGGGTACCCGTGCCGGTCTCGGTCACCGTCGCGGTGACCGACCCCCGCGACGGCGCCAACGCCGGGTCCGCGTCGACCATGGTGCCCGCGGTCACCGTGACCTGGGTCGGCGCGCCGAACAGCGCCGCGGTGTGGCCCCCGGCCGGGTCGATCACATACAAGAAGTACGAACCCGCCGGCACCGGCGCCGAGAAGTCACCCGAACCGTTCGCGACCCCACCACCCGCGATCGAGAAATCAGACGACCGCAACACCGCCACGAACGCCCCCCCAACCGGCGACCCCGAACCCGACTCGGTCACCGTTCCCGACACCCCCGACGGGCCCGCCGGCGTCACCGACACGTTCACCGTGTTCGACACCACCGCGGCGGTCTCGTTCGAGTCCGCCCCCGCCGTGTTCGACAACGTCGGCACGTTCCCCGCGCTCGTCGTCACCACACAATCCAACGTCACGTGCGCGCCCACGGCCAACGCACCCGGCGAACCCGCACAACCCGGCGCGGCCGCATCAGTGACCACCACCCCCGTGAGCGGCACGTTCCCGGTGTTCGTCGCCGTCACATGGAAATGGACCCCCGCACCCGCGACCACCGATGTCTCATCGGCCGTCTTCGACACCGAAAGGCCTGGCGTCCCCACCAACGTCGACGCGATCACCTGGCTCGGCGTGTTGGGGGTGCAGGGCGTGTTGGCGTCGTTCCAGTTGATGTTGAGGAGGAAGGGGATGACCTTCTGGTAGTAGAGCTTGGAGTTCATGGTCGACGGGCGCCACTGGATCGTCGATCCGGGGGCCCCACTCACCGTGGCGTCGATGTCGACGCTGGGGATGAAGTTGATCGGCACCCAGGTGCCGTTGGTCTCCTGCACCTCGACGGTGGTCGGGACCGCGTCGGCATTGATGCGGATGCGCCCGTTCGTGGCGTTCAAGGTGGGGTACGCGCTCTGGATGTGGATGACCAGGTTGGATCCCACCTTCGAGACGCTGGCCCAACTGGGCGTCGGGCTCAGGCTGGCGGTGACGCTGGCCAGGTCGAGGCCGGCGGGGATGGGCTGGGTGATGTCGATCGACTTGACGTAGATGATGCCGATCGGGAACCCGACGTCGGGCAGGCCGCCCGTGAGGTCCGGGAAGGGCGCGTCGAGGTCGTAGTGCACCTGGGCGCCCTGCACCACCGGATCGGGTGTGTCGGTGATGGTGGCGACCATGCCGTTCATGGGCGCGGTGTCGGGGACGGTGCCGGCGAGCACGCCCGTTGCCGGTGGGATGTCGCACGTGTAATCGACGGGGATCGCCTCCGAGTCGGCCCCTGCGGTGCCCATCCCGCTCGACAGCACTGCCACTGCACCGATCATGACCGCAACCAACCCACACCTGATCCGCTTCACGCCGTTCCCCTTGACTGCCCTGGTCGACCGGATGCCCCGGTTAACACCGATAACCAACGGTAGCGCGTTTGCTCAGGGATGCAAGAGTGCGGCGTCGATGCGGGTGGTGGCACCGGTGGTGATGTTGAGGGTGGCGGCGCCGGAGTAGGTGGGGCTGTTGTCCCAGTACTCCTGGGTGTGGGCGCCGCTGGGGTCGACGAAGGTGGCCCGGTAGGTGCCCGCGGGGAGCCCAGGCAGGGTGTAGGTGCCGTTGGTGGCGGAGACGGCGCCCCCGGCGACGCCCGTCGGGCCGATGGCCATGACCCACGCGCCGGCGACAGCGGTTGCAGCGGGATCGTCGGTGATCGTACCGACCATCGAGCCCGTGTTGGCGTCGAGGGCGGCATCGGTGACCGACGGCGAGGTGACCGATGCCGCGTCGGCGATCCCGTGGAAGGGCTCGTTGTCATGCCACTCCATGTCGTGGCGGCCGGTGACGTCGATGAACGCCAATTCGTAGGAGCCGGCCTGCACGTCGAGGCTGTACTGGCCGGCGGCGTCGGTGACGGCACCGCGCGTCATGCGGTAGTCGGCGGCGCGCAGTGCCATGACGTGCACGCCGGCCAGCGGGGCGTTCGTGCCCGTCTCGACGACCCTGCCGGACAGGGCGGTGCCGCCGGGCGTGGGGGTCTGGGGGGGCAGCGAGCCGTTCGCGACGGCGGCGACGCCGGCGGTGACCGCGGTGGGGGTGGCATCGGGCACGTTCGGCGAATCCGGGTGGAACCGGGTGGCGTGCGCGCCCGTCGGGTCGAGCCAGCCCACGAAGTGGTTGCCGGGGCGCAGGCCGGGGACCGTGAAGTGGCCCGACCCGTCGGCCACCGCGCCGATCTCGGGGGATGAGGTGGCGCCGCTCAACGTGACCGCCCACGCTCCCGGGATCGGGGTGCCCGACGCGCTGTCGGTGACCGTTCCCGTCACCGCCCCCCGCGTGGGGGTCGTCACCGGGTCGGCATCGGTCATCGCGCCCGCCGCGACCGTCACCGGCGCCGGCGCACCGTGGAATCCCGACCGGTGCGCGCCCGCCGGGTCGACCACATACAGGTAGTAGGAACCCGCCGGCACCGCTGCCGAGAAGTCGCCGGTCGCGCTCGCGACCGCGCCGCCCGCGACCGAGAAGTCGGACGTGCGCAACAGCGCCACCCACGCCCCCGCGACCGGCGCACCCGAGCCCGACTCGGTCACGGTGCCCGAGACCCCGGTCGGTGGGGCGGTCAGGGTGAAGGTGTCGGGCGTGGTGCCCGCGACGGTGCGGAACCGGGCGGTCAGCGTCGTGTCGGTGGCATCGACGAACAGTGCGCCGTAGTCGGCGTTGTACCGGACCTGGCTGCCGATCACCGGGGTGGCCGAGAAGTTGTAGCGGGCCTGGCCACCGAGGCCGTCGACCACGTACGTGAGCGGGGTGCCGTTGCCATCGTCGTCTCGGGTGACGCGCTCGTAGGTGTGGTCGTGCCCGGCGAGCACGAGGTCGGCACCCCACTGCTCGAAGGGCCACCGGAGCGCGGTGGTGCTGCCGTGCCCGGACGACGACGAGAACGGGGCATGGTGCAGGAGCACCACGTTCCACGGCGACGGCGAGGCCGCCAACCCGTTGCGGAGCCAGGTGGCCTGGCTGGAGCCGCTGGTGATGCCGTCGGGCTCGGAGGGGTCGCTGTCGAGCGCGAAGAAGTGCACGGGGCCACGCACGAAGTCGTAGTAGCGCTCGTTTCCGGACGGGGCCAACGAGGTGACCCCGGCCCCCGGAAGGGTGAAATAGGCCAGGTAGGCGGGGAGTCCGCCCACATCCGAGATGTCGTGGTTGCCGAGCGCGGGGAAGAACCGGTTGCTCGGGCTGCCTGCGCCGTAGGTTCCCTGGTAGTTGCCGATGAAGGCGGCGTAGTACTTGCCGATGGCCGTGTCGATGGGGTTCGGCGCGTAGGCGTTGTCGCCGACGGTGGCGACGAAGTCGGGCGTGCCGGCGGCGACCATGGCCGCGACGTCGGCCTCGTGGCTGTTGTTCGAGCCGTAGTCGCCGATCACGGCGAAGCTCACCGACGGCGGCGTCGAGGCACGGACGCTGATCGGCAGGGGCGGGCGCGACCGGGCGGCGAGTCCGGCCGTGACCGTCACCACGGCGAAGATGGCAACCATCGCGGCCCGCGGCGCGCCCGGCGAACGACCAGTGATGACCATCCCCGTAAACGTACCGAGACGATGGGAGGAACCTCGCACGGGGCCGCGCCGGAGGCGGTTGGGCCACCTCGGACGGTTCACGAGGGCGCTGGGAAGCCTGCGAGAGTTGCGGCCATGCCCGAGGACCACGGTCGCTTCGATGAGCTGCCCATCGACCCCGACCTGGATCCCGCCGATCCCGGCGCGCCGTCCCTCACCCACCATGTCGCCGCGACCCGCCCGAGCCGCGCGCGACCGGCGGTGCTGCTCGCCATCGCCGCCGGGGGTGCGCTCGGGGCGCCCGCCCGCTACCAGGTGGCGCAACTCGTCCGAGTGGGCCCCGACCGGTTCCCCTGGGCCACGTTCTGGACGAATGTGTCCGGCAGCCTCGTGCTCGGCTTCCTGCTCGTGCTCGTCATCCATCGCTTCCCGCCCACGCGTTTCGTCCGGCCGTTCTTCGCCACGGGGTTCCTCGGCGCGTTCACGACGTTCTCGACCTTCGCGGTCGAGACCGACCTGCTGGTGGCACACGGCCATGTGGGCACCGCCGCCGCCTACGCCTCGGCCAGCCTCCTCGCCGGGGTCGCCGCCGTCTGGATCGGCATGTCGGCCGCCCGCCTGGTCCCGATGCCCGAGCGGCTCCGGTGACGCTCCCGATCCTCGCGGGCCTGCTCCTGGCCGGCGCCCTCGGCGCCCCGGCCCGCTACCTGGTCGACGGCCTGGTGCAGGACCGCAGCGAGGGCGTGTTCCCGTGGGGCACCTTCGTGGTCAACGTCACCGGCTCGCTGCTGCTCGGCCTGGTGACGGGCGCCGCCCTCTACCACGGCTTCCCCGCCACGCCGAAGATCTGGGTGGGTGCGGGCTTCTGTGGTGCGTACACCACCTTTTCGACCTTCACCTTCGAGACGGTCCGGCTGTTGGAGGAGGACGCCGCGGCTGCGGCGTTCCTGAACGTGGCCGCCAGCCTGGTGGCCGGCACTTCCGCCGCCGCGGCCGGACTCGCCGTGGCCGCCGTCCTGTGAGGCTGCGGGGGTCGGTCAGGTCACCTGGTGGTGGATGTCGTCGGCCGCGGCCGCGCCGTCGCCGTGGTGGTGGTGGTCGTGGTGGTGGCGCTCTGGCGTGCGAAGCGCCGCAGGGCACGGGTGTCGACGGTCATCGTCTCGAGGGCCCGTCCCAGCGCATCGGCATCGGCCGTGTCGAGCACCTGGGCCAGCACCCGGATGAAGTAGGGGTCGCCGTTGGTGGGGTCGGCCACGATGACCACCCACGCGCGGGGGTCCCTCCCGCAGTTGACGTAGAACTGGGCGACGCCGGTGAATTCCGACGTGGTGAACGGCTGCACCGGGAGGTCCGAGCAGTCCTCGGCGATCGTCTCGCCCTCGCGTGGGTCGCGAGTTCCCGTGGACAGCGATCCGTCGACCACCTCGGCGATCGCCCTGCGGTTTCGGGGGCGCGTGGGGAACTGGTCGCCGCCGACCGGAGCGGCGAAGAGGGCGATGACGGGCCCCTCCTCGACGGGGCCGAGGAAGTCGCGTCCGACGCGGATGACGCTCTGGGGCGGCGTGGACCCCGTTGGCTCGACGTAGTCGTAGTCCTCGGGGGCGGTGAGGCTGGTCGCGTCCACGTTGTCGCACACGGAGCGAAAGTCGGTGTACCGCTCGGCCTCGGGGAGCCTGGCCTCGGCGACGAGCCTGTCGACCAGACGGCCCACCGCGCCCCGCGCCGGGCGAGACGGGTCGTCGCCCGG
>CXWK01005109.1_pt1 | contig 14151 bp, 14 predicted proteins | sample 590851 | NCBI WGS metagenome assembly CXWK01 (sample SAMEA3498364, study PRJEB10139) | wastewater metagenome | biome: wastewater treatment plant; material: activated sludge | place: Denmark | collected 2014-08-01 | reverse complement strand
GAGCCGGAGCCGCTGGATTTCAGCATCGTCCGCGCCCGCTTCGAGGTGGCCGTGGTCGAGTACGAGATGTTGCCGGCGGAGATGACCGGCGGCGCGCCTATCGGCTACATTCGCTTGACCGAGTTCGGCCGCACGGCCGAGGAGAAGCTGCTCGAAGCGCTGGCGGCGGTGATGGCCCAGCAGCCGGCCGGGCTGATCTTCGACCTGCGCGACAACCCCGGCGGCTATCTGGACCAGTCGGTGGCCGTGGCCGATGCCTTCCTGCCGGCGGGCGTGGCTTTGTTCGAGCGCAACATCCGTGGGCTGGACGAGACATTCAGCACCGACGACGGCGACGCGGCCGAGGAAATCCCCCTTGTGGTGCTGGTCAACGCCGGCAGCGCCAGCGCGTCGGAGATCGTCGCCGGGGCCATTCAGGATCGCGGCCGGGCCGTGCTGGTGGGCGAGACGACGTTCGGCAAAGGCTCGGTGCAGCAGATCCACACCCTGGCCGACGGCGGCGAATTGCGCATCACCGTCGCCCGCTGGTACACGCCCAACAACCACAGTATCCAGGACGAGGGCATTACGCCTGACATCGAGGTCGAGTCGCCCGAGAACCTGGGTGGGCCAGAGGATGGGCAACTACTGCGGGCCATCGATTACATTCTGAACGGCCAGTAGGGGCGGGTCTCAGACCCGCCCCTACAAAGCGGCAATTCATACGAAAGGGACGGGTCTCAGACCCGCCCCTACGACACGGCAGCTTGCCATGAACACCAACGAGAACGTCAAGGTCATCTTCAACAACAAACGGGCCAACTTCGACTTTGAACTGCTGGAGCGGTTCGAGGCCGGGCTGGCGTTGACGGGCACGGAGATCAAGTCCATTCGCGCCCACCACGCCAGCCTGCAACGCAGCTTTGTGCAAGCCAAGGGAGACGAGTTGTACCTGATGGAAGCCAACATCTCGCCCTATGAGCACGGCAACCGCGAGAACCACGAGCCGACGCGGCCGCGCAAACTGCTGCTGCACCGGCGGGAGATCAACCGCATCCTGACCGACCTGGCCCAGAAGGGGCTGACCGTTGTGCCGACGCGGCTCTATCTAAAGGGGGGGCGGGCCAAGGTCGAGGTGGCGCTGGCACGGGGCAAGCGCAAGTTCGACAAGCGGGCCGACATCGCCCGCAAGGACGCCGACCGGCAAATGGAACGGGCGCTCCGCGAGAAGTACCGGTAGGTGTGTGACGACCGGCGGGCCGCCCGCCGGTCGTCACACACCTACTTGCGCTCGCGGAAAATGGCGTAGCCGCTGACGATAAGGACGACGAGGGCCAGGACGATCTGCGCCACCGTCAGCGACGACAGCCGCGACGAGGGCAGGACGACCTTGGCTGCCGCGGCCGGCTTGGGCAGCGGCGTGGCCGCCGCCGCGCCGGAGCCAACCGCTTCCGGCGTCGGCTCTTCCCCTTCCTGCGACAACAGGAACTCCACCAAGGTGTCCTGCTGCGCCGCGCTGAGCCGCGTGGTGTAATCGCGCGGCATGATGTTGGGCAGGCACGGCCCGTTGGGGCAGGCCGGGGCCAGGTAGGCGTTCGGCTCCAGGATGGACTGACGGATGTAGTCCGCGGCGCTCATGCCCGGCACGCGGCCGCCGGCGGTCAGGCCGATGGCCGACAGGTCCGGCCCGACCTTGTGCGCCTCACCGATGGGGCCGATCTTGTGGCACGCGCCGCAACCGGCGTTGAGGATGATGGTCTGCGGGTCACTGCCCTCGATGGGGCGCGGCGTGGGTGTGGGCGCGGCGGTGGCCGAGGCCGCTTCGGTGGTCGGCGTGGGCTGGGCTTCCAGCACGGCCAGTTCCTCGGCCGTCGGCTGGCGCAGTTCGCCGGCCGGGTCGGCGTTGAGGATGGCCTCGCAGGGGGAGAAGTCCGGTTCCGGGTCGGGCATGCACCACCACGGCCCGCCCTTCTTGGTGTAGAGTAGCGGAACCCACCACAGCACCACGTCCTGGCCCGACAGCGCGTCACCGTCGAGCCACTGTCGCGGCGGGATGAACGTGTCGCCGGGGCCGGTGGCGATGGGTTCCTCGCCCTCCAGCGGCTTGTCTTGCAACAGGAAGAAGTAGGCCTCGTCCAGCCCCAGCGGGTCGGTGCGCGCCATGCTCCAGCGGTAGTGCAGGTCGCCGTCGAAGATGGCCAGCTTGTGCCCCTCCGGCGACAGGTCTTCGACGACGGGGAACGTCTCGAACTCCACCGGCTGCTCCACCCACTGCATCTCATCGAACAGCCACACCTCGTCGCCGGGGCCGCCGTCCAGGTCAACGTCGATGCGCCAGAAGGGGCGATAGACCGACAGATCGTCGCAGCCGGGGCCGTGGGAGACGAAGCGCGGCTGGAAGCGGCCGTCGGCATAGAACTGCAAGATCTCTTCGTAACGATAGCAGCAGATGCAGTTGGGCCAGCGGGTGAACTCGGTGAAGACCTGGCGCACCTCGAAGCCGTCGCCCAGGTCGTTGATGAGCGTGTCGCCGAAGGGGGGCACGGTGGCAGCAAAACCGATCTCGTCGCGGTAGCCGCCTGGCCAACTGGGGTACCAGGCCTCGATCTGGCCGATCTTGGCGCTGCTGAAGATGGTCTGGCCGTTGTAGGTCGCATCCATGAAGTTGATGCCGTCGTTGGCTGTCATCTGCCAGCAGACGCTCCAGCCGTCGGCCTGGTGGCAGCCGTCGGTGAAAGCGTCGCGCTGGGCGGCGGGCTTCTCGGCGCTACGGTCGGCGCGGGCGCGGGTGTAGAAGGTGCGAGCTACGACTTCCTGTTCCAGGTTGACGAAGACGTGGTATACGCGGCCCGTGCCGGCCGGGTCGTGGAAGGTCAGGTCGACGCACCACTCCTCGCGGCAGGCGTCGTCGACCAGCCAGCCCGACATGGGGATCATCGCCGGCTCCATCGCGCCCAGGTCGTCGCCCAGAATGGCCCGCACCTGGGCGTCGGCGGCGGCGATTCGCATGGCCTTGGGCAGTACCTCGCTGGAGCCACCGGGGCGAGCGACGGCGTCGGTCCACTGGCCGACGACCTGCGCGCTGTCGAGGTTGACGACGGCCTCGACTGTGCCGCCGTCGGTGTAGTTGTAGAACGTCAGGTAGGCGCAGTTGAGCTGGTCGCAGCCCTGGTCTTGCCAATGGCGGGCTTCGCCGGCGCTGAGACGGACGGCCGACAGGAACTCCGTCTCGCGCCCGGCCAGGGTGGCGGCGAAGTCGGCGTCGGCCAGGGCCAGGTCGCGGGCGGCGGCCGTGTCCAGGGCGTAGCCGGACGGGTAGCCGGCCACTTCGGCGGGCATATCGAGCATCTGCTGGCTCTTGGCCACGGCCAGTTGCACGCTCTCGCGGTGCAGTTGGCCGTTCCACAGGGCCAGGAAGGCGATGAAGACGGCGTTGATGAGGACGAAACGAAGGATACGTTGCGGGGTGAATGAGAGTTTCACGGTGGGGATTATAGCTTGGTTGCTGTTGACTGCCGACCGCCGACCACCGACCGCGGACGACCGACCACGCACCGACAACCAACGACAAACAACTGACAACTGAATACTGCTTACTGCATACTAATTCTGCTACACTCCCGCCCATGCAACCCATCACCGTCTTCAAGGATCGCCGCATCCTGCTCGGCGTCACCGGCTCCATCGCCGCCTATAAGTCCGTCGATCTGGCCTCGAAGCTGACCCAGGCCGGGGCGCGGGTCGATGTCGTCCTGACCGACTCGGCGGCCCGCTTCGTCACGCCGCTGGCTTTTCGCTCCGTCACCGGCCGGCCGGTCTACCATGACATGTGGAGCCTGGACGATCACGTGCGCCATGTCGGGCTGGGCGAGGGGGCGGAGTTGCTGCTCATCGCCCCGGCCACGGCTAACACCATCGCCAAACTGGCCTATGGCCTGGCCGACAACCTGCTGACGCTGACGGCGCTGGCCGCGCGCTGCCCGGTCGTCGTCGCCCCGGCCATGGACGGCGGCATGTATGACCACCCGGCGACGCAGGCCAACCTCGTCACGTTGCGGGAGCGCGGCGTGCTGCTGGCCGGGCCGGCCGAGGGGCGCATGGCGTCGGGTCTCAGCGGCGTGGGGCGGATGGTGGAGCCGGCGGCGCTGCTGGGCGAGGCACGGCGGGTGCTGGCCCGCGACGGGGCGCTGCGCGGGCGCCGCGTCGTCGTCACCACCGGCCCGACGCGCGAAGCGCTCGACCCGGTGCGCTACATCAGCAACCGCTCCACGGGCAAGCAGGGCATCGCCGTGGCCCAGGCGGCGCTGGACGCGGGGGCCGAGGTGACGCTGATCGCCGGGCCGGTGGCCGAGGAGCCGCCTTATGGCGCGCGCGTCATCGCCGTGGAGACGACGCAGCAGATGGGCGAGGCGGTGCTGAGTAGTGTGGGCGACGCCGACGCGCTGCTGATGGTCGCCGCGGTGGCCGACTTCCGGCCGGAGAGCGTGTCCGACCGCAAGATCAAGAAGACAGAGGGCGCCGACTGGGGGTTGGCCATCGGCCTGGAGAAGACGCTCGACATCCTGACGGCCGTCAAGGAGCAGCGCGACCGGACGGGCATCCCGCGCGTCGTGTTGGGCTTTGCCGCCGAGACGCACAACGCTTTCGAGTACGGCCGCGACAAGCTACTGCGCAAGGGGTTGAACTTCATCGCCGTCAACGACGTGACTGCCGACGGCGCGGGCTTCGGCGTGGACACCAACCGGGTCGTGCTGCTCAGTTCGGCCGGGGTGGTCGAGTCGATGCCGTTGCAGAGCAAGACGGCCGTGGCCGAGCGGCTCATTCACCACGTCGCCGGGGCGCTCGGATAGAATTTGATAAACCGGTTGAGGTTCCAGGTTCCAGGGGCAGAGCGCTCTGCCCCTGGAACCTGGAACCTTATTGCGTTAGCCTCTTCGACGACGGCGTTCCGGCGCGGGGGCGTCGCCGCGGGTGTGGCGAATCCAGGCGGCGCAGTTCTCGTCGTGGCCCATCATCACGTCGGCGGCCATGATGGCCCGTTTGATCTCCGCTTCCAGAGGGTTGGTGATGGCCGCGGTCAGCCCGGCGGCGATGGCCATTGTCAGGAAGGCCGCGTTGAGGGGCGGCCGCTCCGGCAGGCCGAAGGAGACATTGCTGGCCCCGCAGCAGGTGTTGACGCTCAACTCCTCGCGGCAGCGGCGGACGATGGCAAACACCTGTTGCCCGGCGTAGCGCACCGCGCCGATGGGCATCACCAGCGGGTCGATGAGCACGTCTTCGCGGGGGATGCCATAGTCCATCGCCCGTTCAACGATCTTGCGGGCCACGGCGAAGCACACGTCCGGGTCTTCGGAGATGCCCGTCTCATCGTTGGAGATGCCGATGACAGCCGCGCCGTGCTTCTTCACCAGCGGCAGCACGCTCTCCAGCCGCTCCTCCTCGCCCGTCACCGAGTTGACCAGCGCCTTGCCCTCGTAGGCGGCAAGCCCGGCGGCCAGCGCGGCGACGATGGACGAGTCGATCGACAGCGGCAGGTCGGTGACGGACTGGACGATGCGGATGGCTTCGGCCAGAATGGCCGGCTCGTCGGCCAGGGGGATGCCGGCGTTTACGTCGAGCAGATGCGCTCCGGCCGCGGCCTGGGCCAGGGCGTCGGCGCGCACGCGGTCGTAGTTGCCGGCGGCCATCTCCTGCCCCAGCAGCTTGCGGCCGGTGGGGTTGATGCGCTCGCCGATGATCGTGAACGGCCGCTCCGGGCCGATGCGCACCGTCTTCGTCCGTGACTGGAGAATTGTATCCATGTAAGTTCCTCAGGAGGAATGGAACCACAGATTACACAGATTTCACAGATTACTAGAGTAATCTGTGAAATCTGTGTAATCTGTGGTTTCTTCCTTATGCTTCTTCAGTGGTTCGTAGTGTGGGGTGGTGGAAGTGGCGTGGGCGGTGGGGGTGGCGGGCGGCTTCGTCGCCGGCGGGAGTGCCCGATTGCACCGGCCGCGGCAGCAGCCCCGCCTCCTCGATGATCTCGGCCACCAACTCCTCCTGCCGGTAAGCCATCACGTGCACCCCGGCCACACCCGGAATCTCGCGCACCTGCTGGATGATCTCGACGCAGAGGCGCTTGCCCTCGTCGCGCTGCTTGCCCTTGGGCGCGCCGCGCAGCCGGGCGACGACCTCGTCAGGGATGTAGACCCCGGGCACTTTGCTGCGCATGAATTCGGCCGCCTTCTCGCTCCGCAGCGGGCCGACGCCGACCAGGATGAACACCCGCTCGTGTAGCCCCAACTCGCGCACGCGGCGCATGAACTCGGCCAGCCGCGGCACGTCGAAGCAGTACTGCGTCTGGATGAAGTCGGCCCCAGCCTCGACCTTCTTGGCCAGGCGCAGCGGCCGCCAGTCGAAGGGTGGCGCGAACGGGTTCTCGGCCGCGCCCAGGAAGAGGCGCGGCGGCGTGGTCAACTTGCGTCCGCTGAGGAACACCCCCTCGTCGCGCATGATGCGCGCCGTGCGTAGCAGTTGGATGGAGTCGAAGTCGAAGACGCGCCGCGCCTGGGGCTGGTCACCGTTGGTCACGTCGTCGCCGGTGAGGCACAGGACGTTGCTGACGCCCATCGCCGCCGCGCCCAGCAGGTCGCCCTGGATGGCGATGCGGTTGCGGTCGCGGCAGGAGACCTGGAAGACGGGCGAGTAGCCGGCGCGGGTCAGCAGGGCGCAGATGGCGACGCTGGACATATGGCAGTTGGCCCCGCTGGCGTCGGTGGCGTTGATGGCGTCGCAGACGGCGGCCAGGGTCACGGCCGCGTCGTAGACCTCCTGGGCGTCGGCGCTGTCGGGCGGGTTCAGCTCGGCGGTGACGGCGAAACGACCGGCGCGCAGCACTCGTTCGAGGCGGCTATCCGATTTGTAGGGGTTGTCCATGACCGTTGCTCGCCAAGACGGGTAGGGGGATCGACTGGCTCAGATTGGCCTGCGACGGCAGCTTGCGCCACCCTTCGGGATAGTCGACGTCAGCCCCGGTCAGCATGTTGACCCAGGCCGAATCCCCCTTCAGCCGGTGGTCGACCGGCGGCTGAATCCAGAGCATCTCGTGGCCATAGAGGGCCATCTGCCCGGCGCGCTCGAACGCCTGTACCCAGACGCAGGGCATCTCCGGCTTCACCTCGCAGTGGCCGTTGGCCCGCACGCCGCCGCAGGGGCCGTTGCGGAGATTCTTGGGGCAGGTCATGGGACAGGTCATGCCGGTCGAGTGAAGGATGCATTGGCCGCACATGCGGCAATCGAAGGCGATTTCTTTGGCTGGTTTCTCGAAAGGCCGCAGCCAGCGGTCGGCCCGCTCGTAGCCGATGCGCCGGATGAGCGGGTCGGCCCGGACAAAGAGGCGATGAGTCAGGTCGTAGGCGCGCTCCAGCAGCCGGGGGTGGGCCTGCAACCAGCTACGCAGAGACATGACATAGCTCCTAGTCGCGGTGGCGGCGGTGGGTCCGCTCGCGGGCGGCCGGTTCTGTGGCGCCGTTGTCGCCGGCGGCGGCCATGTCGGCGGCCAGCGTGGCGCGCTCGGCGTCGGAGATGGGTTGGCGCAGCGCCGCGGCGATGGCGGCGATGTGGTCGGGGCCGTTGCCGCAGCAGCCGCCGATGAAGCACGCGCCCAGCGTGCGCACGCGCTGGGCGTAGCGACCCATGATCGGCGGCGTGGCGTCGTAGATGAGTTCGTTGTTGCGCCATTGGGGGATGCCGGCGTTGGCCTTGGCGATGAGGCGCACGTCCGGCGCTTCGCGGTGCATGGCGTCGATGACGCCCTCGATCTCGGCGATGCCGTTGCCGCAGTTGCCGCCGACGGCCACCAGGCCCCAGCCCTTCATGGCGCGCACGGCCTGGGCGGGGGTGACGCCCATCATCGTCCGGCCGTTGGTGTCGAAGCTCATCGTGGCGGCAATGGGCAGGTCGGTGACGGAGCGCGCGCCCTCGACGGCCGCCCGCGCCTCTTCCAGGTCGCTCATCGTCTCCACCCACAGCAGGTCGGCCCCGCCGGCGGCCAGCCCGCGGGCCTGCTCGGCGAAGGCGGCCTGGGCGTCGTTGAAGGTCATGGTGCCCATCGGGGCCAGCAGCTCGCCCGTCGGCCCCATCGACCCGGCGACGAGCACCAGACGGCCGGCGGCGTCGGCCTCGGCCCGCGCGTTCTGGGCCGCGGCCTTGTTCAGTTCATAGACGCGGTCTTGCAGATTGTGGAGCTTCAGCCGGTAGCGCGTGCCGCCGAAGGAGTTGGTCAGGATGACCTGCGAGCCAGAGTTGACATAATGCCGGTGGACGGCGCGGATGCGGTCGGGGTGGGTAACGTTCCACTCCTCCGGCGGCGCGCCCGCCTGTAGCCCGGCGGCAAAGAGCATCGTGCCCATCGCGCCGTCCAGGACGATGGTGTCGTTGGTGTCGAGGAGGTGCTGCAATTTGCTCATGGTTTGATCCTCAAAAGAGGTTCCAGAGACCAGGTTCCAGGGGCCAGGGGAAGAACGCTCTTCCCCTGGCCCCGGAAACCTGGCCCCTAACCCCTATTCTCTAGCCCCTTGCTTTCGCCTTCTGGCGCCGAATGTACATGAACTTCTTGGCCGTCTCCACGCCCACGGCCGCGTCGCGGCAGTAGGCGTCGGCCTCGATCTCTTCGGCGAAGGCCTCGTTGAGCGGCGCGCCGCCGACGAGGACGATGAGGTCCTGGCGGATGCCGGCCTCTTTCAGGGCTTCGATGACGACGCGCATGTAGGGCATTGTCGTCGTCAGCAGGGCGCTCATGCCCAGGATGTCGGGCTTGTACTTCTCGATGGCGGCCATGAAGTTATCGACCGAGTTGTTGATGCCCAGGTCGATGACTTCGAAGCCCGCGCCCTCCATCATCATTCCGGTCAGGTTCTTGCCGATGTCGTGGATGTCGCCCTTGACCGTGCCGACAACCATCGTGCCGATCTTTTCCGCGCCCGTCTCGGCCAGCAGCGGACGTAGAATAGCCATGCCGGCCTTCATCGCCTTGGCGGCCATGAGCACTTCGGGCACGAAAAGGATGCCGTCGCGGAAGTCGGCNNGGCGCGTGGCCCCGCTCCAGCATGACGTTGACTTCCTCGACGACCTCCTCGGCGTAGCCGTCGTAGAGGTCCTCTTTCATCAACTCATAAATCTCGTCGTCCGACATCGTTTGCAGATCGATCTCTTCGTCGCTCATGACACACTCTCTTCCTGTAGCGCGATTCGGAGAATCGCGACCCTCTTCCTGACGCGCGATTCTCCGAATCGCGACCCATACAGGGCCCTGCTTTGACCAAGACGCGATTCGGAGAATCGCGCTATGCCCTGCGGCTGCGAACCCGCTCCGCCCGGCGCGCACGACCGTCGGCTCCGTTGCCGTCGGCGGCGCGCGGCAATGGCGCGGCCAGGCGGCTTTCCAGGTGGGGGAAGGCGTCGGTGGCGTGGGGGATGTGGATCGCGCCGACGAACTCCTCCTGGAATTGGGGATCGACGGCCGTCTCGACGTAAGTCACCCAGCGGGCAATTTCGGCCGCCTCGGCTCGCTTGTGGCGGTTCAGCAGGGCAATGCGCGCCCCGTCACCGGCGGCGTTGCCCACGGCCGTCACCCGTTCCAGTGGGCAGTCGGGGATGAGGCCCAGCAGCATGGCGTATTGCGGGTCGATGTAGCTGCCGAACGCCCCGGCCAGGGTGATGCGCTCGACCTGGGTCACGCCCATGCGATTCATCAACAGCTTGGCCCCGGCATAGAGCGCCGCTTTGGCCAACTGGATGTTACGCACGTCATCCTGCGTCACCAGGATGGGCTGACCGTTGGCCGTCTGGTCGCCGGTGACCAGCACGTAAGCCCCGCGCTTGCCCTCCCAGACGACACGCTCGTGCGGCCGGTCGGGGTCGAAACGGCCGTCGCCGCGAATGATGCCGGCCAGGAACATCTCGGCCACGACTTCGATGATGCCCGAACCACAGATGCCCGCCGCTAGGTGCTGCGGCTGGACTTCCACCGGCGCGCCCGGCCCGCTCTGCCAGGCGTCGGACCAGCGCTCCTCACCGATGACGCGGAAGCGGGCTGCCCACGTCTGCGGGTCGATGCGCACGCGCTCGATGGCCCCCGGCGCGGCGCGCATGCCGAAGCGAATCTGCGCCCCCTCGAAGGCTGGGCCGGTGGGGCTGCTGGCGCTCAGCAGCCGCTCGCGGTTGCCCAGGACGATCTCGGCGTTGGTGCCCACGTCCACCAGCAGGGTCATCTCGTCCTGCCGGTGCGGCTCCTCGGCGATGAGGACGCCGACGTTGTCCGCGCCGACGTGGCCGGCTTCGGCGGGCAGAACGTGGACGGCCGCGCCGGGGTGGAAGCGCAGACCCAGCTCGCGGGCCTTCACGTCCACCGCGTCGCGTGTGGCCAGGGCGAAGGGCGCGCCGCCCAACTCCTGGGGGTTGATGCCCAGCAGGATGTGGATCATCGTCGTGTTGCCGACGAAGACGGCGTCGTGGATGTCGCGCAGTTGCAGCCCGGCGGCGCGGGCGGCGCGGGCGGCCAGCGAATTCAGCGCCTCGATGATGGCCGCGTGCATCTTGTCCAGCCCGCCGGGGTTGGTCATGGCGTAGGAGACGCGGCTCATCAGGTCTTCGCCATACGTCACCTGGGGGTTCATCGTCGCCTCAGTCGCCAGCACGGCCCCGGTGCGCAGATCGCACAGGTGGCCGGCGACGGTCGTCGAGCCGATGTCCACAGCCAGGCCGTAGAGGCCCTCTTTGTAGCCGGGCTGCACGTCGATCACCTCGCCGTCCTGCCGGATGATGACCGTGACGGCCCAGTTGCCGCCGCGCAACGCCGGTTGCAGGCGGCGCAGGGCGGGCAGGTCGATGGTCAGGCCGGTCAGTTGCCACTGCTCGGCCAGTGCTGTCTGCAAGCGGCCCCAGTCGCCGCGATGCTCGCCCAACTCGGCCTGGTCGACCTCAACGTAGACCTGCCGCACGACTGGTTCCACGTCGATGAGGCGCGCCGTGGCCGATTTGCGGATGACCTGCTTGTGGGCGCGGCTCTCTTCCGGCACGTAGACCAGCACGTCGCCGGCCACGCGGGCGGCGCAGGAGAGGCGAAAGACGCCGTCGCCGTCGGGCGCGGCGGCCAGCAGGGTCGCCTCGCGGGCGTCGGCGGGGCTGACGTGGGCGGCGGCCGAGTCGATGCCGTGCTTGGCGAAGTGGCCTTCCTCGACGCGCACGCGGCACTTGGCGCAGGTCAGACGGCCGCCGCAGATGCTCTCGATCTCCACGCCCAATTGTCGGGCGGCGTCGAGCAGCGTCTCGCCGGCCCGCGCCTGGCCGCGGCGGCCGGAGGGCATGAAGATGACTTGGTGTTCGCCGTTGGCCGTCGCCATGTCGTTTCCACCGGGCAAAGGAGCGCGCCGCAAGACCGGCGCCCAGACAACATCCAGAAGTTCATAGGATTCTAGCACGCCCGGCCACGCGCACAAAAAGAGGGGTAAACCACAGGTTGCGGACGGCTGTCGCAGCCGTCCGTAACCTGTGGTTTACCCTTTCTCCCGAATCGCGGCCGCGGCGGCGCGCCAGTCGATGGCGGCGTGTTGCGCCTCCAGTTCGGCGGCCACGGCCGCGGCCACCTCGGCCGGAGAGCCGTCGCGCTCCTGCGCCTCGCCCCAGGTGAAGCCGGCGAGGTAGCCGTCGGTGCCGGTCAGCCCGGCGGCCATGGCCGCGCTGTCGACGGCCTCCTGGAAGCGCGCCGGCAGTTCGACACTGAAGCGATCGCGCCGCCCGCCGGCGCGAACTTGGATGGGGATTGTATGCCAGTAGAGGATTTGGTATGAAGTCATAGCCCTCGTAGGGCGGGTTGGTAACCCGCATAGTGGCTTGCTTCTCTTAGAGCGTGTTTGAAAAAACCTGCTGGGAAAAATTGTAAGGCCACCAGACCGAACAATCTCCCGACAGGATGACCCATTGTCACAGAAACGCGCCGGCTATACCAGTGATATGACGAGCAAACTAGTTATTGACCAATAATCTATATAACACCATACTGATCGTGGATCAAGAAGAACTTCTGAAAGACACGCCATTGACGGACGTGAGCGCTTCTGAGCACAATAAATGACGAATCAAAGGCTCGCTTTACTGATTCTGGCAGTAGGCGATTTGGAACAAGCAGCGAGTTTTTATCGTGAGGCATTTGCCTGGCCGCAAATTGTGGATACCAATGTTTACGTTGAGTTCGAATTGCCGGACAAACAGCGATTCGGGTTATACCAACGGGAAGGATTTGGCGTCAACATCGGCCAAGCCCCAAGAGAGATACAGGACGGAGAGCTGACGGGAACGGAAATATACTTCTATGTTGAGAATGTAGAAGAACAGGTTCTTCATCTCGAAAGAGTTGGGGCTCGAAAGCTCAGCGCCCTTCAGTTGCGAGATTGGGGAGACGAGGTAGCGTATTTTGCGGATTTCGATGGGAACGTAATTGCCCTGGCACGCCAACCTGGTGAGAATGAAATACCTCAACGCGACGTTACCAGAACGGTTTGACGTCGGCGTCGGTCCAGTAGCGGGGGTCGTCGGAGTAGTGACCGCCGACGGCCGACCGCCGACGGCCGACACTCTGGCCGCGGTCGGCCGCCGGCCGTCGGCGGTCATGATGCGGCCGCCCCAGCGCCCCACCCGGCACTTCCCCCTGGCCAAGGCCCCGGTAGAGCGGGTGGGCCGGGTTGTGGGCGGCGGGCGTCCATGCGCCGCGGGCCAGCATGTCCACCCGTTGCTGGTGGAGTTCGCTGATCTGCCCGGTGAAGCGGGCCAGGTTGAACAGGCTGACGTCGTGGCGCGTGGCCCGGCGCTCGGCCAGGTCGGCCATGATCTCGCCGATGACGCTGGCGAACTTGTAGCCGTGGCCGGAGAAGCCGGCGGCGAAGCTCACCTGCGGGTGGTCGGGGTGCAGGTCGATCAGGAAGTGGCGGTCGGGCGTGTTGGTGAACAGGCAGGCCTTGAGGATCATCGTCGGCCCGGCCCCATCGGGGAAGTAGCGGGCAGCGAAATCGCGCAGCACCTCTTCATCCTCGCGGAACGCCTCGCGGGAAAGGTACTCGGCCTCGCCTGTCTCCTCGAAGTGGTGGTAACGGCCGAACTTGAACCCCGGCACGGCGAAGACCGGGAAGCCGTAGTAGCGCCCCTCCGGCACCAGACAGTTGAAGACCGGGAAGCGCTCCGGGCGAAATAGCTCCGGCCGTGTCGGCTGGAGCCAGGCCAACACCTGCCGCTCCGGCACGGCCAGCCCGCGCAGGAAGGGCAGCACGTTCTGGTTCCAGCCGCCGGCGGTGAAGATCAGGGCGTCGGCGGTGTACTCGTCGCGGTCGGTGATGACCCGTACGGCGTCGCCCCACGGCTGCCAGTCGAGCAGGGCCTCGCGGCCGTGAATCTCGGCCCCCAGGGCGTGGGCTGCCTCGACGTAGGCCACCGTGCTCCGCTCCGGCACGAGGAAGCCGCCGTCGGGCTGGAAGACGGCCAGGTTCTCACGCGGCAGGCGATAGGCGGGGAACCGCGCGCTGACCTGCGCCCCGGTCAGCACTTCGTGGGGCAGGTCATACTCGACGCACGACTGGAGCGACCCCTTGAAGACCCAGCTATCGGCCGGGCCGGTATCGAGCGAGCCGACGCGGTAGAGCAGTTGCTCGCCGCTGGCCCGCTCAATGTCACCCCATAGCTCATACGACCGGCGCAGCAGGGCGACGTAGGACGGGTGCTCGGAGTAGGCCAGGCGGATGATGCGCGTGTAGCCGTGGGACGAGCCGAGGTCGTTAGGAATGTCGAAGCGTTCGATGCCCAGGACGCGCTTGTTGCGCCGGGCCAGTTGGTAGCAGGTGGCGCTGCCCATCGCGCCGATGCCGATGACAATAGCGTTGTAGTGCTTGCTGTAAGCGGTCATCGGCCGGCCCCCCGTCGCGGGCGTGACGCCGCCGGCGCGCCGCCCTCGTCCACCCGGCGCGGCCCGGTGGCCCGCAGACGGATGCCTTGTGGGTCAAAGAAGGGCGTCTCGGCCACCGAGGCCACGACCGGCCGCCCGCCGGTAATGACCACCAGCCGTGCCCCGACCCAGCTATGGCTGGCGGCGACGTAGCCCAGGGCCAGCGTCTTGCCGACGGTGTGGCCGCGGGCGCTGGA
>CXWK01003506.1_pt1 | contig 14157 bp, 14 predicted proteins | sample 590851 | NCBI WGS metagenome assembly CXWK01 (sample SAMEA3498364, study PRJEB10139) | wastewater metagenome | biome: wastewater treatment plant; material: activated sludge | place: Denmark | collected 2014-08-01 | reverse complement strand
CGCCCGACCGGCTCGCCGCCGTGCTCGCCTACGACGACGCGCGCGGGCAGGCGCTGTCGAGCGCGCCCTATTTCGGCTATCAGCGCATCGAGGCGGATGGCGCGTTGGTCATCGTCGACGCCGGCCCGCCGCCGGCCGGCGTCTATTCGGCCCGCGCTCACGCCGGCTGCCTCGCCTTCGAATTTTCGGTCGGCGTCGACCGCATCGTCGTCAATTGCGGCGCGCCTTCGCTCCATACCGCGGCGTTGCGCGAAGCGGCGCGCGCGACGGCGGCGCATTCGACACTGGTGATCGACGACACGTCGTCGGCCCGGATTGCCGGCGCGACCGGCATCGAGCGCGTCGTCGCCGGCCAGATCGTCGCCGGGCCGCGCCAGACGCCGGTCGAGCGCCGCGAGCTGCCGGACGGCATCCTGCTGGAAGCGTCGCACGACGGCTACGCCCGCGCCTTCGGTCTCGTTCACGAGCGCCGGCTCGCGCTCAAGTCGGACGGCGCGCAGCTCGTCGGGGAAGACCGGCTGGTCGCTGCCGGCCAGCCGGGCCAGATCGAACCGAAGGCCTTCGCGCTGCGCTTCCACATTCATCCCGGCGTGCGCGTGATGCGCGGGCCGGACGAGACCAGCGCCCTCCTCGACCTGGCCTCCGGCGAACGCTGGATGTTCGACGCCGGCGGCGTGGCGCTGACCGTCGAGGAAAGCGTGCTCTTCGCCAATCCCGAAGGCGCGCGCGTCTGCGAGCAGATCGTCGTCCACGGCCAGGCTGTCGCCGGCGCGGAAATCCAGTGGGCCTTTTCCCGGACCTGACGCGCCGGAAAAATCCGGTTTCCCGGCGCCGGGCGATGTTCTAGAACACCCGCCGAACGGGAGCCTTCGCGCCGTCCGGCGCGACCCCCGCACATCGCCACCGACCGGGACCAGAAAAATGGCCGCAGGACCGCGCACGCTGTACGACAAGATCTGGGACGACCATGTCGTCGACGTCCAGCCGGACGGCACGTGCCTCATCTACATCGACCGCCACCTCGTGCATGAAGTGACCAGCCCGCAGGCGTTCGAAGGCCTGCGCATGTCCAAGCGCAAGGTGCGCGCGCCGCAGAAGACGCTCGCCGTCGTCGACCACAACGTGCCGACGACCGATCGCTCCAAGCCGATCGAGGACCCCGAGTCCAAGGCGCAGGTCGAACAGCTCGCCATCAACGCCGCCGAATTCGGCATCGAATATTACGACGAGCACGACATCCGCCAGGGCGTCGTCCACATCATCGGCCCCGAGCAGGGCTTCACCTTGCCGGGCATGACCATCGTCTGCGGCGACAGCCACACCTCGACGCACGGCGCCTTCGGCGCGCTCGCGCACGGCATCGGCACGTCGGAGGTCGAGCACGTGCTCGCCACGCAGACGCTGATCCAGAAGAAGGCGAAGAACATGCTGGTGCGCGTCGACGGCAAGCTGCCGGACGGCGTCACCGCCAAGGACATCGCGCTCGCCGTCATCGGCAAGATCGGCACCGCCGGCGGCACCGGCCATGTGATCGAATATGCGGGCGAGGCGATCCGCGGCCTGTCGATGGAAGGCCGCATGACCCTGTGCAACATGTCGATCGAAGGCGGCGCGCGCGCCGGCCTGATCGCGCCGGACGAAAAGACGATCGCCTATGTCCAGGATCGTCCGAAGGCGCCGAAGGGCGCGGCGTGGGACGCGGCGGTTTCGTACTGGTCGACGCTGAAGACCGACGAAGGCGCGCATTTCGACACGATCGTCACGCTCGACGCCGCCAGCCTGCCGCCGGTCGTCACCTGGGGCACCAGCCCCGAGGACGTCATCACCATCGATGGCATGGTGCCGCGCCCGCAGGATGCGACGAGCGAGGCCAAGCAGGCCGCCGTCGCCCGCGCGCTCGACTACATGGGCCTCAAGGGCGGCGAGAAGATCGCCGACGTGAAGATCGACCGCGCCTTCATCGGCTCCTGCACCAACGGCCGCATCGAGGATCTGCGCGCCGCCGCTGCGGTGGCGAAGGGCAAGAAGGTCGCGAGCCACGTCAGCGCCATGGTCGTGCCCGGCTCCGGCCTCGTGAAGCAGCAGGCGGAAGCCGAAGGCCTCGACAAGATCTTCGTCGATGCCGGCTTCGAATGGCGCGAGCCCGGTTGCTCGATGTGCCTGGCGATGAACCCGGACAAGCTCGCCCCCGGCGAGCGCTGCGCCTCGACCTCGAACCGCAACTTCGAAGGGCGCCAGGGATTCCGCGGGCGCACGCATCTCGTCTCGCCGGCGATGGCGGCGGCGGCGGCGATCGCCGGTCATTTCGTCGACGTGCGCACGTTCAAGTAAGCGCACGCAGCGCCGAGCGAAGGGCGGCCTCGTGCGGCCCTTTTTCATGCCCGTGTGAAGATCGCCAGCGGCTCGGCGACGGGCTCGATGTTCACCGGCGTCATGCCGAAGGCGTCGCCGTCGACCTGCACGGGAAGCGGCGGATCGGCGGTCAGCCGCACGCGCGAAATCGCCTGTTCGCGCGTCAGCGAACTGGCGTTCTTCGTCCGCAACAGCATCGTCCAGCCGACGCGCAGCAGGCTCGCCAGATCGTCGCGCGCGATCCGGACGAGACACAGGCCCGGCCGGTCGGCGGCGGTCGTTCGTGCAAGCAGATGCCGCCCGCCGTAGCAGGCCGAATTGGAGACGACGGCGATCCGCGCCGCCAGCACGCCCTGATCCGCTTCTATCCGCACGTCCGGAAGGCGTTCGCCGCGAATCGCCGCAAGTGCAGACACGAAAAACGCGGCCTTGCCGAACCTCCGCTTCAGCGTGGGCGAGACGCGATGCACCGCGGCCGCATCGAGACCCGCCGACACCATCAGGAAAAACGGGCGGCCGTTGGCGAGCGCGTAGTGGAGCGGACGCCGGCGTCCGGCGACGATGAGTTCCACGGCGTCGGCAGGGCGCGACGGGAGATCGAATTCCCAGGCCAGAACATTGGCCGTGCCGCCCGGAATGACCGCGAGCGCCGGCCGCGCGTCGGCGCGCCGATGCAGCCCGGCGACCGCTTCGGCGACCGTGCCGTCGCCGCCGTAGATTGCGATGGCGTCGACGTCGCGGACCGTTTCGGCGAGGCGCGCAAGTTGGCCGGCCTGTTGCGTCAGCGCCGTCTGCACGGCGACGCCGCGGCGGCGCAGTTCCGCCTCGATCGCGGCGAAGCGATCGGCGCTATAGCCGCCGGCCGCCGGGTTGGCGACGAGCAGGATGGAGCGAACGGGCGTGGACAAGGAAAGGACGGCGTCCCGGTGACGCCGTCCTGTCTACTTGATATTGCGTTCGCCGATAACCGGCTCACCAGCGATGCCGCCGGTGGCCCCAGCCCGCGTGGCGGTTGCGCCAGCCGCGATGCCAGCCGCGGTCGTGATGGCGCCAGCCCCGATGCCAGCCGCGACCGCGCCAGTGCACGTCCTGCAAGCCCTGCGGATTCTGCGGTCCCTGAGCGGCGCGTTCCACGGAAGGCTGGGTGACGACGATCGGGCCGGCAACCGCCGGAACGGCGAAAATCGTAGCGCCCAACGCGAGCGCGGCTAGTAACGTCTTGCGCATCTTGTCCTCCTGAACCCTCAGTGCGCGCACAACGCCGCGCAAAGCCCGCGGGTTCCGCCTCAGAATTTCACGGTCTCGTTCCCGCCGGCCTTCGGCGGCTCGCCGGTCAGGCGCGCCTTCACGTAGCCGTAGGCGTAGACCATGGCCGCGCTCGGCGCGTCCCAGTATTCGGCGGTGTCGACGGTGACTTCGATCAGCGCAATGTCGCTGTGGTCGGGACCCTTCGGAAACCAGACGCGTGCCGCCTCGCTCCAGAATTCCCTGATCCTGCCCTTGTCCGTGACGATGCGCGCCGCGCCGCGCACGGAGACGTAGTTCTGTTCCTTCGGATCGGCGTAGGCGACCAGCACGAGCGGCATCGCCCTGATTTCGTCGAGCTTCGGCGAGTCGCCGGCGGTCATGAACCACAATCTGTCCGTGAAATCCCTGTTCACCGCCGACATCGGCCGCGCCGACATCGCGCCCTGCGCATCGCGCGTCACCAGCATCGCCGCACGGATATCCTTGATGAGATCCCAGACCTTCTTGCGAGAACCTTCGTCGCCAGTCGTTTGCATCGCCATTCCTTCCGCGAACAGCGACGTGAACGCTCGGGTCTGACGCGGGTTCCTTACTTGACCGCAGCCCGCGCTGTGCGATTCTGCGCCATGCCCGAAACGCTGGACTGGACGCACGCCAAGCCGCCGTCGCTCGCCGACCTCGAACAGATGGCGCATGTCGCCTACGACGCCCTGCCGCGGCGCTTTCGCGCGCTGTGCGACGGGCTCGTCATCCGCGTCGAGGATTTTCCGGACGACGAGACGCTCGAGGTCATGAATTGCGAAAGCGAGTTCGATCTGCTCGGGCTGTTTCGCGGCCGCGGTCTCGCGCAGGGCGAGGTCTTCGCACAGACAGGGCAGATGCCGAACATGGTCTGGCTCTATCGCCGCCCGATCATCGACTATTGGTCCGATGGCGAAGACACGCTCGGCGCGCTCGTACGGCATGTGCTCGTCCACGAGATCGGCCATCATTTCGGCCTGAGCGACGCCGACATGGAGCGGATCGAGAAGGAAACCGGATAAAGAAGGGTGGATCGACGGCGCCGCATTCGCGAGAATTTCGCGGGTCCGGCCCGTGGCTGATCGCGCAGGGCGGACGCCATGTCGAGACGCCCGATGACGATCCCGCCCATCTCTATCGCAGCGAACTGATCGCCGTCGACGCCGCGCCGGAAAGACGTGCGCTCGCTGCGGTTCGATCCTCCCGGACGAAAGCACATGGCTCGCAGGCGAGGGCTGGCAGCTGTCCACGAAGGCGCCGGACGAACCTTAGCCCCGTTTCCTGACGAGATATTTGTGCTCGCCGTCGAGCACGAGTTCGCGCTTCTGGTTGTGCACGGTCGCGCGCATGACGATGACGCCGGTCGAGCGCTGCGGCTTCAGATCGACGATCTCCAGCGCCGGGTACAGCGTGTCGCCGTCGACCACGCCGGCGAGGAAGCGCGAGGATTGTTCGAGGAAGGCGACGAGCGAGTCCGAGACCTCGTGCGGAAACCGCCCGGCGCCGGCGGCGGTGAAGCACATCACCTGCAGCCCGTGCGCGAGCAGGCCGGCGTATCCGCGCTTGCGGCAATAGTCGATGTCGTAATGAACAGGGTGGTTGTCGCCGGAGACGACCTGGAACGCGGCGAAATTGGCCGAGGTCACGGTCCGGCTCGGCAGCACGTAGCGCTCGCCGACCCGGAAATCCTCGAACCAGCGCTGCTGCGTGCACAGATGCGCGGCCGGGTCGAAATTCTCGTCGATCTTGCTCACGATTCCTCCGCACGTCGCTGCGCCCGCATCGTGGCCGGCGGACGGGGCGGGGTCAACGAAGCCCCGGGGTTTGCGCGGGTCCGGGGCATTTGCTAACACCCTGCCAACCCGCCCCTCCGAGGCCGACCACATGGACAAGTTCACCAAGCTCACGGGCGTCGCCGCGCCGCTGCCGATCGTCAACATCGACACGGACATGATCATCCCGAAGCAATATCTGAAGACGATCGCCCGCACCGGCCTCGGCACGGGCCTGTTCTCGGAGATGCGCTACAAGGAAGACGGTTCGGAGAATCCGGACTTCGTGCTCAACAAGCCCGCCTATCGCAAGGCGCAGATCATCGTCGCGGAAGACAATTTCGGCTGCGGCTCGTCGCGCGAACACGCGCCGTGGGCGCTGCTCGACTTCGGCGTGCGCTGCGTGATCTCGACCAGCTTCGCCGACATTTTCTACAACAATTGCTTCAAGAACGGCATTTTGCCGATCAAGGTGTCGAAGGAAGACCTCGCCAAGCTGATGGACGACGCGCAGCGCGGCGCCAACGCGACGCTCACCGTCGATCTGGAAGCGCAGGAGATCCGCGGTCCGGACGGTGGCGTCGTCACGTTCGACATCGACCCGTTCCGCAAGAAGTGCCTGATCGAAGGCCTCGACGACATCGGCCTGACCATGGTCAAGGGCGACAAGATCGACGCTTTCGAGAAGAAGCTTTCCGGTCGCGCCTGGGCGTAGGCTTTCTCGACGACAATCGCGCCGTCATGCCCGGGCTTGTCCCGGGCGTTTTCGTTTCAGCGCCGGTTCGACGGATCCTCGCGCCTGTCATTCCCGCGCAAGCGGGAATCCAGTTCCCTGACCTTTCCGGGATGCCCGCAACAAGTGGCAACGACTCGTCGCCGTCCCAGTCCTGCATGGCCGGGGAACTGGGTCCCCGCTTCTGGTCGAAGTCGGCAACAGCCGACTTCGTACCTGCGGGGACGACAGCGTCGGCAAGCCGCACGGCCCGAACAAAAAAGGCCGCGCATCCCGCGATGCGCGGCCTTTTCGTGTCTGCGCCGAACGGCTTACTTGCCGCCGCGGTTCGCGATCAGGTCGTCGACGACGGTCGGATCGGCCAGCGTCGAGGTGTCGCCGAGCGCGCCGAACTCGTTCTCGGCGATCTTGCGCAGGATGCGGCGCATGATCTTGCCCGAGCGGGTCTTCGGCAGGCCGGGCGCGAACTGTATCACGTCCGGCGAGGCGATCGGACCGATCTCCTTGCGCACGTGAGCGACCAGTTCCTTGCGCAGTTCTTCCGTCGCCTCGATCCCGTCCATCAGCGTGACATAGGCGTAGATGCCCTGGCCCTTGATGTCGTGCGGGAAGCCGACGACGGCCGCCTCCGAGACCGCGTCGTGCGAGACGAGCGCGCTTTCCACTTCCGCCGTGCCCATGCGGTGGCCGGAGACGTTGATGACGTCGTCGACGCGGCCGGTGATCCAGTAGTAGCCGTCGGCGTCGCGACGGCAGCCGTCGCCGGTGAAATACTTGCCGACGTAGGTCGAGAAGTAGGTCTGCACGAAGCGCTCGTGGTCGCCGTAGACCGTGCGCATCTGGCCCGGCCACGAGTCGGAGATCACCAGATTGCCCTCGCAGGCGCCTTCCAGCACGTTGCCGGAGGCGTCGACCACTTCAGGCTTGACGCCGAAGAACGGACGCGTCGCCGAACCCGGCTTCAGCGCGGTCGCGCCCGGCAGCGGGGTGATGAGAATGCCGCCGGTTTCCGTCTGCCACCAGGTGTCGACGATCGGGCAGCGGCGTTCGCCGACGACGCGATGGTACCATTCCCAGGCTTCCGGATTGATCGGCTCGCCGACCGAGCCGAGCAGGCGCAGCGTGGCGCGCGAGGTCTTCTTCACCGGCTCTTCGCCGGCGCCCATCAACGAACGGATCGCGGTCGGGGCGGTGTAGAAGATGTTGACCTTGTGCTTGTCGACGACTTCCCAGAAGCGCGAGATCGTCGGGTAATTCGGGATGCCTTCGAACATCAGCGTCGTCGCGCCGTTGGCGAGCGGTCCATAGACGATGTAGCTGTGGCCGGTCACCCAGCCCACGTCGGCCGTGCACCAGTAGATGTCGCCTTCGTGATAGTCGAAGACGTACTGATGCGTCATCGACGCGTAGACGAGATAGCCGCCGGTCGTGTGGACGACGCCCTTCGGCGCGCCGGTCGAGCCGGACGTGTAGAGCATGAACAGCGGATCTTCCGCCTTCATCTCGGCCGGCGGGCAATCGGCGGAAACCTTGGCGACCTCGTCGCCGTACCAGACGTCGCGACCGTCGACCCAGTCGATCTTGCCGCCGGTGCGCTTGACGACGACCATCGTCTTGACGCAACCCGCCTTGTTCGCCGCCTCGTCGGCGTTGACCTTCAGCGGCACCTTGCGGCCGCCGCGCAGGCCTTCGTCGGCGGTGATGACGAGCTTGGACTTGCAGCCCTCGATGCGCGCCGCGAGCGAATCCGGCGAGAAGCCGCCGAACACGATCGAATGTACCGCGCCGATGCGCGCGCAGGCGAGCATGGCGTAGGCCGCTTCCGGAATCATCGGCAGGTAGATGGTGACCGTGTCGCCCTTGGCGACGCCGTGCGCCTTGAACACGTTGGCGAGCTTCGAGACGCGCTCGTGCAGCTGCTTGTAGGTGATGTGCTCGGATTCGGCCGGGTTGTCGCCTTCCCAGATGATCGCGACCTGGTCGCCGCGCTTGGCGAGATGGCGGTCGATGCAGTTCATCGACACGTTGGTCGTGCCGTCCTCGAACCACTTGATCGACACGTTGTGCGGATCGTAGCTGGTGTTCTTCACCTTGGTGAAGGGCTTGATCCAGTCGATGCGCTTGCCGTGCTCGGCCCAGAAGCCGACGGGATCGTCGACCGAACGCTTGTACATCTCCTGGTACTTGGCGTCGTCGACGAAGGCGCGCGCCTTGGCGTCCGCAGGAACGGGATAGACTTTCTCGGACATGTGGAACCTCCCGGCGACGCGCGCGAAATCGCGCGGTCTTGCTCTTGAATCCGGGCGGGATTATGCGCCATTGCCGCAATGCGGAACAAGGCGGGCCAGCGTCGAACTTTGGTTTGTTCGACCTTCGGCTATGGCGCGGCCGCTCGCTCCGTAAGGACTACGGGCAATCCTTGTGGATGCGGGCGAGCGCATCGCCGACGCCGGCCAGGGAATAGGTGTCGACCGACGAATTGCCCTTGAGCGAGGCGGCGCGCACGACGAGCTTCTGGCCGCGCTTCATCGCCTCGATGAACCGGCCTTCCTCGGCGGGGTTCTTCAGCCAGGCGTTGGCGCCCTTGGCGACGAGTTCGAACGAGTTCGTTCCGATTTCGGCCCGCGGTTCGCTCTTCGGCGCCGTCGTCTTGGCGTCCGTCATGGCGAAGCCCATGATGACCGACACTTCGTTGCGCACGTTTTCGGACGGCCGGTTGGAAATGAAGATATAGGCGTCGTCGCGCTTCAGCGTCGCCGGCGCGCGGTCCTTCGGCTTGGCCAGCGCGTAGCAGGTCTTGCCCTTGCCCTGCGCGGTGAAGGCGCCCCAGTCGCCGTAGGAGCCGACCTGGTTCGATTTGGGCGAAGCGTCCTTCTTGCCCTTCTCGGCCTGCTCGGGCGGAGAGGCTTTCTTGGGCGCGGCGCTGACGGTCGCGGCGAGCGGCAGGCAGAGGGCGAACGCCAGAATGGCGCGCGAGAGCGGTCGAATCATGGGGCGCATCATACTCAATCTGTGCAGGGGCCGCGACGGCGGGCGCATCGGACAGGGCGAAGACGGCGAAAATCGGACGGGACAGGACCGTACAGGCCGCGACTTCCGCCGCGACCGGCGCGCGGTTATGGTCCGGTTCCATTGCTGATGGAGACCGGAATGATTTCGAGCCTTTCCCGCCTGCGCGCCGCCCTCGTGGCCGTCGCCGTCGGTCTCTCGGTCGCAGGCTGGGGCTACAACACCATCCCGACGGCCGAGGAGAACGCCAAGGCGAGATGGGCGGAGGTGCAGAACCAGTACCAGCGCCGCGCCGATCTCATCCCCAATCTCGTCAACACGGTGCAGGGCTACGCCAAGCAGGAAAAGGACGTGCTGACTTCGGTGATCGAGGCGAGGTCGAAGGCCACATCGGTCAAGATCGACGCCTCGCAGCTCACCGACCCCGAGAAGGTCAAGCAGTTCCAGGACGCCCAGAACCAGCTGTCCGGCGCGCTCGGCCGGCTGATCGCCGTGTCCGAGGCCTATCCGGACCTGAAGTCCAACGCCAATTTTCTGGCCCTGCAATCGCAGCTCGAAGGCACGGAGAACCGGATCGCGGTCGCCCGCCGCGACTACGTGCAGGCCGTGCGCGACTACAATTTGACGCTGTCGACCTTCCCGTCGCTGATCTGGGCGAAGACGATCTTCTCCGGCAACAAGCCGATGGCGGCGTTCGCGGCGTCCGAGGACGCGCAGAAGCCGCCGACGGTGAAGTTCTGACCTTGTCCCGAGTGCAGACCCGGCATTCCCTCGCCCATGAAATGGGAGAGGGTGGCCCTCGCGAAGCGAGGGGCGGGTGAGGGACCTGCGAATGCGACCAATGAATCGCGGTTGGCGAGCGCCCTCATCCGGCCTGCGCTACGCACAGGCCACCTTCTCCCGCGCGCGGGAGAAGGGGCTCGCGGCGTCGACACTGGCGGCGTTAGTCCTCCTGCTCGCCTTTGCGACCACCGCCGCCCTCGCCGCCCTCTCCTTCCCCGCCCTCAGCGGCCGCGTCGTCGACCAGGCCAACATCCTGCCGGCCATGACCCGCACGGCGATCGAGGCGAAACTCGAGGGTCTGGAGGACAAGTCCGGCATCCAGCTCGTGGTGGCGACCGTCTCGTCGCTGCAGGGGTCGGACATCGAGACCTATTCGATCGAACTCGCCCGCGCCTGGAAGCTCGGCGAGGCGAAAAAGAACAACGGGCTCGTGCTGCTGGTGGCGCCGAACGAGCGCAAGGTGCGGATCGAGGTCGGCTACGGGCTCGAAGGGGCGATGACGGATGCGTTGTCGAGCGTCATCATCCGCAGCGCCATCGTGCCGAAATTCCGCGCCGGCGATTTCGCCGGCGGCGTCACCGCGGGCGTCGATGCGATCGTCGATGCGCTGACCATCGATTCCGCCGACTGGCACGCGAAATCCAAGGTGCGCCTCGACCAGCAGGACAATCTCGCCGACCAGATCATCCCGTTCCTGGTCATGGCGGCGCTGTTCGTCTTCATCGTCTACATGATGAGCCACAACGCGCGCGGCCCGACCGGCCGCTGGATCCGGCAGGGCAACAAGACGATCTTCATCCCGACCAGCGGCGGCTGGGGCGGCGGCTGGAGCAGCGGCTCGGGAAGTTCCGGCGGATTCGACGGCGGTGGCTTTTCGGGCGGCGGCGGCTCGTTTGGCGGCGGCGGCGCCTCGGGGGACTGGTGACATGATCTCCGATCAGGACCGCGACCGCATTTCCGGCGCAATCGCCGCGGCCGAGGCCGGCACGTCGGGCGAAATCGTCTGCGTGCTGATGCGCTCGGCCTCGACCTATTCCTACGCGCCGCTGTTGTGGGCGACGGTCCTGGCGCTTCTTGCGCCGTGGCTCCTGATCGCGACGACGCAGCTGAGCGTCGTGCGCCTGCTCGCGGCGCAGGTCGCCGTGTTCGTCGCCGTCGGCCTGCTCCTGTCGTGGACGCCGCTGCGGATGCGGCTCGTGCCGCGCGCCGTCAAGCGCACGCGCGCGCATCGCGCCGCCATGGAGCAGTTCTTCGCGCGCGGAGTCACGCAGGCCAAGAACCGCATGGGCGTGATGATCTTCGTCGCGCTCGGCGAGCATTACGCGCGCGTCATCGCCGACGATGGCGTCGCCGCGCGCGTCGACCAGAGCGAATGGCAGGCGACGGTCGACGAACTGACGCGCGAGATCGGCGCAGGCCGCATCGCCGACGGCTTCGTCGCCGCCATCGGCCGCTGCGGCGCCGTGCTGGCGCGGCACGCGCCGCCGGACGGGCAGGCGCATGTCGTGCCGGACCGGATCTACGTCTTGTGAAAACTCACTCGGCGCGCGCGGCGCCCAGGATCGCGCCGGGCTTGTCGGGCGCGCCCGCCTGCACGAGCGCGACGTAGCGCGCATCGGCACCGTTCGCCGGCGCCTCGTAATGCGCGGCCGCGCCCGTCCAGTCGCCGAGCCGCGTCATTTTTCGCACGACGTTGGTGTAGACGAGCGTGCGCCCGGCGTTTTCGCCGCGGCCGACCTCGACGCTCGCCTGCGGCTGGATTTCGACGAGCCAAACCGCCGCCCGCTCGCCCGCCCCCGCGCCGACCTCGACCGCGACGCGCCCGCCCGAAGCTTTCGCACTCACATCGAGCTTCATCGCGCCGGCATGGCTGGCGACCGCGGATTCGACCGCGCCGCGATCCGAGCCGATCACATGCGCCACGCCGTCGATCACCACTTGCGGCGTGTAGACCTGGCCGTCGCCGCGCGCGGCGGCGTAGCCCTTCTGGCGGGCGGTGCAGGCCGGGCTCGCCAGCGTGTCCTTCCAGCCGATGTAGTCCCAGTAATCGACCGGCAGCGACAGCACGACGAGCGAGGAATCCTGCGCCAGTTCGCCGGCGAGGCGGTCGGCCGGCGGGCAGGACGAGCAGCCCTGGCTGGTGAACAGTTCGATCACGCCCTTCGGCCGCGGCGCGGCGTTGGCCGGGCCGGCGCAGAATACCGCGAGCGCGAGAATGGGGGGCAACGAACGCATGGCCGGCACTCTAGGCGCACAAGCGCGCTTCAGAAACTCACATTGCGGTGAGTGACACGCGAGCGAAAACGTCAGCGTCCGCGCAGCGCGCGCAGCACTTTCATGCCTGGCCGCCCCTTCTGTTCCATGCCGATCTCGCGCTCGATCGCCTTGATCGCGTCGCGCGTCTTCTGCCCGACCGCGCCGTCCGGCTCGCCGACGTCGAAGCCGCGCGCCGTCAGCAAGCGCTGCAATTCGCGCCGTTCGGAGCGCGACAGGCCAATGTCGTCGGTCGGCCATTCGCCCTGCACGCCCGGCCGGCCGCGCAACCGGTCCGACAGGATCGAGATCGCCAGCGCATAGGCGTCGGAGCCGTTGTAGGAGAAGGCGGCGTCGTAATTGTGGAAGACGAGAAAGCCAGGCCCGTTCGGACCTGCCGGCAGCAGCAGCGCCGCCGAGCCTGCGCCGCTCAACCCGCCGCCGCCGAACTTGCGGACGCCCTTGCCTTCCCAGAACGACAGCGGATGGCGCGTCGCGCGGCCGGACGGGCCGCCGTAGCCTTCGGGGACCTGCACCTCGTAGCCCCAGGACTGGCCGTGCGCCCATTTGCCAGACTTGACCAGATAGTTCGCGGTCGAGTGCAGCGCGTCCGGCACGGAATTGACGAGGTCGCTATGCCCGTCGCCGTCGCCGTCGACCGCAAGCCGCAGATAGGTCGAGGGCATGAATTGCGTGTGACCGAAGGCGCCCGCCCACGAGCCCCAGAGGTCTTCCGGCTCCAGATCGCCGCGCTGGATGATCTTCAGCGTCGCCATCAGCTCGCCGCGGAAATAATCCTGCCGGCGCGAGCCGAGGCAGACGATCGTCGACAACGCCTGCGGCAGGTAGAATTTCTTCGCCGCCTTGCCGAAATCGCTCTCGACCCCCCACACCGCGGCGATCGTGTGCCGGTCGACGCCGTATTTCTGCTCGGCGCCGGCGAGCGCACTGGCGTACTGGCGCATGGCGGCGCGGCCGTCGGCGACCTTCTCGTCGTCGGTCAGCGCGGCCAGGTAGTCCCAGATCGGCGTCTTGAACTCGGGCTGGTTGCTCATCAGCTCGAGCACCTTCGGCTCCGCCGTCACGTTGCGGAACGCCGCGTCGAACGTCTGCGCCGAAATGCCCTGCGCCTGCGCCTGCGATTTCAGCGAGGCGACGCAGGAGGAGAAATCGGCGGCGGCGGGCGTGGCGAGGCCGAGCCCGGCCGCGACGATGAGAGAGCGCGCGATCTTCATGGCCCGGACGCTAGCCCGGCGCCGTTAACGCGTCATTAACGATGAAATCCTGTTAGCCGCGATTGACCCGGCGCGATTGACCGCCGCCCGGCCGACCTTAAGCTCGCCCCATGCTCGCCGGTCGCCTCCAGCCGATCCTGTCGCCGCTCGCGCTTCGTGCGAAGGACTTCGGCCGGCGTGCGCTCGACATCGTCTATCCGCCGGTCTGCATCGCCTGCCGCCGCGCCACGGCCGGCCATTTCGCGCTGTGTCCGACCTGCTGGACGCAGATGCGCTTCATCGAGCGACCGTTCTGCGAGCGGCTCGGGACGCCGTTCGACGCCGATCTCGGCCAGCCCGGCCTGCTCTCGCCCGAAGCCATCGCCAACCCGCCGGTTTTCTCGCGCGCGAGATCGGTGGCGCGGTTCGACGACGGGCCGGCGCGCATCCTCGTCTACCGGCTGAAATATTACGACCGACTCGAACTCTCGCGCCCGCTGGGCCGCTGGATGGCCCGCGCCGGCGCCGACCTGCTGGACGAAGCCGACGTGATCGCGCCCGTGCCGATGCACCGGCTGCGGCTGGCGCAGCGCCGGCACAATCAGGCCGCCGTCCTCGCCCGCGCCGTGTCGCGCGAGACCGGCGTGCCCACCGCCATGCGGGCGCTGGAGCGCGTCAAGCCGACCCCGCCGCAGGTGGGGCTGAGCCGCACCCAGCGCGCCGCCAACATGCAGGGCGCGTTCCGGGTCGGCGAGGAAGGCAAGCTCGCCGT
>CXWK01000021.1_pt10 | contig 14162 bp, 8 predicted proteins | sample 590851 | NCBI WGS metagenome assembly CXWK01 (sample SAMEA3498364, study PRJEB10139) | wastewater metagenome | biome: wastewater treatment plant; material: activated sludge | place: Denmark | collected 2014-08-01 | reverse complement strand
CGGGGATGTCACCACCGGCGACACCGGCACGTTGGAGGGAACGCTCCAGAATCCCGCGCTGCCACCAGCCAAGGCATCGGCCACCGCCACCGCGACCAACGACCAGCCCCAGGGCGGTTACGAAGTTGACGGAAACAAGTATCCCGCCGAAGGCAACGGCGCCGCAGTCCCTGGCGAGACCCTCACCTACCTGGTCGCCTCGCTCAACCTTGGGGACGCCGTCGACACACTGACAACCACCGACGAAATCAAGTCTGACTACCTCGACGTCGAGTCTGTATCGACCGGCGCCCCCGACAGCGGCCAGACCAGTGCAACCATCAGCTGGGAGGCGACCGGGGGTGCATCCGGTCAAACCGATGCTGCATCTGTCACCCCAGGAAATGCTCGGTCCTACACCAAGGCACAGCTCGGTGTGCCCGACGCGCAACGGATCACCAAGCTGACCTGGTCGTACTCACCTGTCGGCCAGAACACCCGCATCAACCAGCCCCCCGCCCAGATCGACGCGCTCGTGCTCGACGTCCCGGCACCGAACGGCGGAGAGCTCGTCAACTGCGCCCGCTTCACCATTACCGATGCGGGCAAGGATCAGGGCGAAGTCACCGACTGCACCACGGTTGCTTGGGACGTGACCACAACAGGGGCGGTTCTTGCTAAGTCGATCACCGCACCGGCGGCGGGCACGGTCCGCAACGACGACACGGTGAGCTGGCGGCTTGATATCACTAACCCGACACGATCGTCTGCGGCCTTGAAGGGCGGCTTCGCCCGCGACCTCCTGCCGGACCAACTCAGCTACGTCAACGGGTCGTGGACCGCTACGTCCACTTCACAGCCAACCTTCCGGACGGTGCCGAACTTTGCAGGGACGGGCCGAACCCTCCTCGAATGGGATCTGACCGGTATTTCGATCGAGCCCGGAAAGACGATCTCGATCGCCTTTGACACCAAGGTCACGGGTGCCAAAGGCGATACGACCATCGAGAATCGATTCGTCTACGTACCGGCCAAGATTGCCGGCACCCAGTTCCTCGACAACGGCTGCTTGAAGGCCGAGAACGCCGGCGACCCGGGCGACCTTGACGGCGACGGCTCAACCAAGGACGTTCCCTGTAATTCCGGGTTCACCTCGATCAGGGTGATCGATGAGAACGCCGCCGCCCTGGATGCCGTCATGTGGATTCAAGGACAGCTCGACGATGGATTCTCTCGCTACCCCGCCACCGGCCTCACCGCCGCCGGCGGCTGGTACGACTACGAGATTCGAGTTTCGAACGTGGGAAGCCAGAAGGTCGACGACGTCGTCTTCGTCGACGTGCTGCCGTCCATTGGCGACACCGGGATCCTCGACCCTCAAGCACGAGGTTCGCAGTGGGCGGGATACCTCGTTGCGGAAGCTCGCGTCGTCAATCCGGACACCGGGCTGCCTGACGACCAGGTAACGGTCTGGTACTCCACCCAGGACAACCCCTGCCTCCCCGAACTTGAATCCTCGCCAGCGGGCTGCGTTCCTGCCGCATGGTCGACGACCCTGCCCGCCAACATCACCACGGTGACGGCGGTGAAGTTCGACTTCGGCGGGCTGTCCCTTGACCCAGGTGATAGCCGAGCTCTTCGGTGGCGCATGCGGGCTCCTGACGGCGCACCGGCCGGCGGAGAGATCTCGTGGAACTCCTTTGCCTATGGAGCCACGGCCGAGATCGGGACCCGCCTCAAGTCTGAGCCGCTCAAGACCGGGATCGCTATCGAGCCAGCGCCACCTGCACTTTTGGGCGACTTTGTGTGGAACGACACCGATAAAGACGGCATCCAAGACGCTGGCGAGCCAGGTATCAATGGAGTGGAAGTCACCCTGAAAGCTCCCGGAGCGGACCGGGTGGTCGGGGGAGCCGACGACACGGTGGTGGACCGCACTGTCAGCGGTCCAAACATGAACGGTGACGCCGGGTCATACCTGTTCCCCAACCTCCCAGCAGGCAGCTACTACGTCGAGGTGGCGATCCCTAGCGGCATGCAACTGACGACGGCCAACGCAGGTAACGATGACGCGATCGATTCCGACGCGGTACGCGGTGCCGATGCCCGACACGGCGTCTCACCTGTGGTCACATTGACCGCTGACGACAAGGTTCGGACGCTCGACATCGGTCTGCGCTCTGCCGACTCCTCTGGTACGACGACGACCAGCACCACGACGACCAGCACCACGACGACGAGCACCACGACGACCAGCACCACAACCAGTACGACCACTTCGACGTCTACCAGCACGACCAGCACGACGACGGCTCCCACCACCACGACAACTACCGCCCGGGTCTACGACCTGGCGTTGGTCAAGGTCGCGAACGCGGACGGTCCGCTGAAGGTCGGCGACCAGGTGACGGTCACCATCGGGGTCCGCAACCAGGGCAACCTCGACTCGGGCGCCTACGAAGTGACCGACGAGGTTCCCGACGGGTTCTCTGTCGTGTCGATCTCGAACGGCGGCACCCGCGACGGCGGATTCATCCGCTGGGCACCCGAAGTCACCGAACAGCTCACGCCCGGCGAACAGGCGACCTACACCGTCGTACTTCGCCTCGATACCGTCCCTGCCACGGTAGACGCGCCACGAGCCGAGATCTCCGCCGATAGCGGTGATGATGTCGACTCGACCCCAGATGCACTCAACAACGACGCCACCATCGACCGGCTGTCGCTAGACGACCTCGCGAACGACATCTCAGGGGACGAAGACGACTCAGATATCGTCGTACTGAACCTGACCGAACCGGTCGATGGGGCTTTGGGCGACTTCGTCTTCAAAGACACCAACGGCGACGGGATCCAGCAAAACGGCGAGGCCGGCATTCCGGGTGTCACCGTCGAACTCCTCAACGCAGACGGTGCCGTGCAGGCGACCACCACGACCGACTCGGTCGGCTTCTACCGCTTCGACGGGCTGGCGGGCGGCCAGTACCGAGTCCGGTTCGCCGTCCCCAACGGATTGGTTGCGTCGCCCACCAACGTTGGTGACGACGAGGCCACCGACTCAGATGGAACGCCAAGCGCTGACGGGACAACCGCGACCACCGATGTGATCACCCTGGGCAGCCGCCAAGTCGACCTCACCGTGGATCAGGGCCTCTCTGAGAAGCCAGCAGGAGGAGTTGACCTAGAGATCACCAAGACCGTCAACCAGCCCGAGACCAGAACCGGCCCCGTCGAGTGGCGGATCGTGGTCACCAACCTCGGTCCAGAAACCGCCAAAGGTCCGATCACCATGACCGACGTTCTCCCCAAAGAGCTCACGGTGCTGTCCTACGACACCGACTCGCTCTGGGACTGCGAACTCAATACCGCCGGAAACGGTTGCGGCCTGGGCGACGAACTCGTCAAAGGTGACCAGACCTGGGAATGTTCACTTGCGGGACAGGACTTTGGCTGCATCAGTCAAGACGACCTGCCTGCGGGAGCGTCCCTCGAAGTGGTCATCACGACCACCATCGATGCACCGGCCAACACCGAGATCACCAACACAGCCAAGGTGACGTCGCCGTCGACAGAATCAGAGTCGGGGAACAACACGGCGTCGGACACCATCCGTGTCGTGGACGCAGACGTCGACCTAATCCTCGAGAAGAACTACGTCTCAGCCACCTTCACAGCCGACGACACCCGCTGGCAGGTTGACATCACCAATGGCGGTCCCGAAGCCGACCCAGGCCCGATCCTGATGACCGACAGCTTTCCAACGACGATCGAACTCGTCGACGTGGAAGCTCCCGGCTGGACCTGCCAGAACGACCGGCAATCGTTTACCTGTGTCCGCCCTGGGCGCCTGGAAGTTGGAGAGAAGGACACCATCGAAGTGGTCACCAGAGTCAACGCACCGCCGGGTACCGAGGTTGTCAACTTTGCGTCCGTTAGCGGTTCGGGTAACGACCTGAACCCGGACAACAACTCAGATGACGCAAAGTTGACCGTTCCCGAGGTGTTGGGTCAGGACAGCTCTCGGGGTGGCGTCGCTTTCACCGGTAGTTGGGCCAAACAGATGGCGCTAGTCGGGCTGGCGGGCACGTTCGCCGGTTTGATCCTGGTGATCCTTGCGAAGAAGCGCACCGCCGCTCGCAAGTAACTAGGGGCAACAATTCGAGCGGCATCGGCGGGCACTGCGCATGGGAGCGGTGCCCGCCGCTCGTTTGAACGAGCTTTGACGCGTCTAGGCCACGTTGTGTGACGCCGAATGCCAGCCAGAGTTACCTGCAAACGTGGACAGCAGTTCGCCGATCGGCATGGGGCGATACAGGTAGAAGCCCTGTAGACCGTCGCAACCCAGTTCGAGCAGAGCCTGGCGCTGCACCTCGGCTTCTACCCCTTCGGCCACGATCTCAAGGTCAAGGTCGTGCGCCAGGACCGTGATGGAGCGGACGATTGCACGGTCATCAATCGATTCGGCTACCCCGTCGATGAACGATTTGTCGATCTTGAGTTGGTCGACCGGCAGACCTTTCAGCCGACCGAGTGACGAGTGACCCTGACCAAAGTCGTCGATCGACACCGCGACCCCAAGGTCTCGCAGGCGTTCGAGGGTCCCGACGGCGAGTTCTTGGTCGGAGATGACCGTCGTCTCCGCGACTTCCAGCACCAGCCGGTACGGCTCGAGGGAATGAGTCTCGAGAACTGCGGCGACCTTTTCGACCAGGTCAGGCGCCGCGAGTTGGACGGCGGACAGGTTGACTTGCAGCCGAACGTCCGATCCAGCGAGACCGGAATGCACCCATCGCCTCGCATGGGCGCAGGCGCTGTCGAGCACCCAGAGGCCCAGGTCGACGATCAACCCGGTTTCTTCGGCCATCGGCAAAAAGTCGGCGGGCGAGATCATGCCGTAGGTCGGGTGGTTCCAACGCAGAAGGGCTTCGGCCGCGGTGATGCGATTGGTGAATGGCGACACGATCGGCTGGTAGACCAGGCTCAGCTGGCCCCGGGCGACGGCCTGCCGCAGGTCGGTTTCGAGTTCCAGGCGTTGAACCAGCGAATGGGTCATTCCTTCGTCGAAGACGACGACCTTGCCAGGACCCGACTTTTTGGCCCGGTACATGGCCATATCTGCGCGGCGAACCAGGTCTTCCGACGAATGCGATCCGTCACTGAAGGCCACTCCGATCGAAGTCGCCGAGTACACGTCGCGGCCGACGACGTTAAAGGGGTGTGCGAACTGCGCCATGATCCGCTGCGCTATCTGGGCCACGTCGGCCGTACCGTCGCCGACAACACGATCAACCAAGATGGTGAACTCGTCCCCTCCGAACCGAGCCACCAGATCGCTCCCACGCACGCACTGTTCGATTCGCTTGGCGACGCCCATCAGCAGCGCATCCCCCGCGTCGTGGCCAAGGGTGTCGTTGACCAGCTTGAAGCGGTCCAGGTCGAGGAAAAGTACCGCGATGATCGACCCGTCCTGACGGGACTGGCGGAGTCGTTCGCTCAACCTGTCGACGAACCTGCTGCGGTTGGCAAGACCGGTCAGGCCGTCATAGAACGCGTCGTAAGCCAGCTGACGCTCCAAGGTCTGCTTCTCGAGGAAGCGACCTGCTGATTCCATTGCGGCGCCCGCCTGCAGAGCCAGCAGCTCAAGACCTTCGACGGCGTGCTGACGGACCTCGGCCGATTCGGTCGCGGCGGCCACCAACACACCCATAACCCCACCACCCGACTTGACCGGGGTGGCGACAATCGTTCCGATCGGTCCAGGCGGAGCCATTGTGGGACTGACCCGCCCGGTCTGGCCGGTCTGCACATCGAATCCTCGACGGCGTTCAGCCGACCACGAGCTGAAGTGGTCGAACCCTTCGACTTCGCCGGGGTCAAAGATGACGGTGTCCGCGCCGGTCATGACGCGGCGCAGGATCTCTCGGTACTGCTGGCCGGCAACCGATGTGAAGTCTTCGGGAAGGCCCTCCGCCCTGGCAACCGCCCAGCCGCGCCCCGAAGGGCGCGGTGTCAGCAGCGCCACGCCGGCGAATCCGATCTCGGCCGCGCCTCGGACGACAACGTCGACGATGTGATCAGAGTCAAGAGTCGCCATCCGACGGCTCGACGCCGTGACGATCTGGAGAAGCTCGGCCTTGCGCTCGGATACCGAACGCGACACACCAAAGCTTTCGATCTGGCGGAGGGACAGACGGATCAGCATGGTGATGACAAACCCGCCGAGTCCGGCGCCGACGATGCCCATGAGCGCGACGTCGACGTTGTCATAGCTCAGGGCGTCGGGCCCCCCGAACAAGCTCACCACCAGCCAACTGGCTAAGGCACCAGTGCCCAGGCAGGTCAAGAACGCTGTACGACCGAAACGAGCGGCGGCGTGCGCTACCGGCAACCCAAGCAGGACCATGCCAGCCGGACCGGCATCCCGGGAAAGCACCGCAACGACACCGATCGTCAGGACCAGATCCAGCGCCACCACGAACTGGTCGTGGCGGTCTCTTCGGCGAGCCTGAGCATCGGTGAGTATCGGCCCGACGCCAAGAAAGGAGATCAGATTGATCGCCAGAAGGAACAGGGCGATCTGGATCGAAACGATCAGACGAGGAAACGAGGGATCGCCGCCGTCGGAGGGAGTGAACAGCCACAACAGGGGAAGGGCCACCAGAGCGATCAGGATCCGCGCAGCGCGCGCATCGTCGCTGACAGCAGCCCGAAAGCGGCTCTCTACTTGCTCTTGTCCTCGTACGTGCACGTTCGTCACGCCCTTACGACGGCTGCCATAGGTCCTTTATCGGCAGGATCGCCGCCCGCTTGATCATCGGCTGCTGGATCTCACCGGCCGCCGAGAGGCCCGTGGCTTGCGGAAGGACCGGATCCGTCGCCGGCAACGAAAGCGGGTAACAATTCCATCGATGGACGGGGTCGAGTTTCTGAGTTCTGAATGGATCGATGCCCTAAACGCTGCTGCGTCGGGGCGAGCGTTTCCTGCTGACGTTGGACCTTTCACCTTCGTTCGCGAGGTGACGGGCCTCGTTCGTGACACCGACGGGGAGCTTTGCCGAGTCGAAGAGGCCGCCTCGTCGGTCCGGGTCGCGTTTGCGTTCACCGATGGGAGGCTCTCGGTCAGCGCGGTAGACGACGGTCATGGTGATTTCGCGACGCTCGTTTCGGACTATCTGACGGCTGTTTGCCTCGCACAAGGCGACTGCGGCGTTCAGGAGAGCTTTGAAGCGGGACGCCTACGGCTGAGGGGGCCAGTTCGCCAGATCGTCGAGAACAAGACCCTTATCCGAGCACTCGACGATGTCTTTGCCGACGTCAGGCAGGTCACCCGGTTCACTCTGTAGGCAGGCGGGCGCCATAGGCCACGTGGAACCAATCCGTCCGCCCGCCAGAGGTTGCTCGGGATCGTTCCGAAGACCTCTCGATCAGGAGACGGCCAGACGCTGGTGAAGGTGCACGACAGCGTCTGATCGACCGAGCTTTTCGAGCGCCGAGGTGGTCTCTTCTTGCATGATGCCGAATTCGTCGGCGTCCCAGCCTTCGATACGGAGCAATCCGGAACGGATCGAACTGTCCATATTGGACGGTGACCACGTCTCGTTCTTTCCGTACGTGTTCGACACAACTCGGTGACAGGGCACCAGGATCGGTACGGGGTTTCGCTTGAGCGCGGCAGCGACGACCTCGTGCGCATCGGGGGTTCCGATTTCACGGGCGAGTTCGTCGACCGACCAGATACTTCCGAAGGGCACCACTGCAGCAAGGCGGGTGAGGATCCGTCGGGTGACGCCTCCGCACAGTGAAAGGTCGATCGGCAGGTCAAACTTTCGGCGATCACCCCGGAAGTACTGCTCAAACTGGGTCGCAGCCACGTGGATCACTTCTCGCCGAATCATCGGTGGCGAACCGAGCCCCACCAGCCCGCAGATCACGTCGTCGTCGTCAACGCCCGGTAACGCGATCCGACAGATGCCCCGCTCGGAGGCGGCGATCATCAGGTTGCCCCAGGGACTGGGCTGTCGCCAGAGGACAACCTCTGGGAGTGCGAAGCGATCTTCAAAGGCCATGAGCGCCATAGGGCCACTTCCTTGTCCGGCAAAGCTCGGCGATGAAGGCGTCCTTCTTCAACGTCCGGGGTGTTTGCCACCGCCCAGCTGTTGCTCGGCGGCTGAATACTATTGTGCAATATTTATCGGTGCCAGAGGCAGGCTACCGGGGCGCCCACAAAACGTGTACGCAGGTTCACGATTCGTGGAGCCCAAGGAGCTCTGAGTCCTTTACCGACAGAGCCGGTATCGGCACTTTGAGGCGACGTCTGAAGTCCTTCCGGCAAAGAACAAACAGACGTTTAACTTCCGTTGAAGCCGCTGGTCGAGGTCGCCGCTCGCGGGAGCCCGATGATGGCTCGGGCCGCCCCGCCTGCGGGGGCCTGCTATTCGCTTGTCCCGGTCAGAACCACAGCGCGGGCCACATTGAGCATTTCGATGATGTCCGCCGCCTCGGAACCGTTACCACCCTGATCTGGATGGGCTAGACGAATGCGGGTGCGGAAAGCCTTCTGGACTTCCCGCTTGGTCGGGACCGTGCCGCTTGGAATGCCCAGAATTCCGTACGCCCATGACAGCTCATCCATGCCGATACTGTCGGGTTCTCCATCGCCGCCGACGTCCCACACTCCGCCGTTCGACGGGCGAGTTGTCGCTCCGAGCAAGGGAGCTCGTCCGTGAAACGCCAAAACTTCGCGGACTTCCAGACCGTCGGGCACCCAAGCCGGAATGTCGAGACCGCGACGGATGCCGGTAAGCGCCGAAGCTCGAGCACCTGCCGAAAGTCTCGACGCCGCCAAGAACGCACCGAGGATCTGCGGTTCGGCGAAACGCGAGTGCACATCAACCTCGAGCACCAACCGCGGGCCCGCTGCCAACAACGAATGCTTAGATCGCTCCAGACCGTGCGTATCGGACTGCACCCGGAAACGCATCACGATCTGCGGCCTGGCCTGGGCGGTCGGTGGATCAGCCGCTAAGGCGCGAACTCGCTCAAGGCCTTCCTCAGAAAGGTGCGCCGCGACCACTGCCGCGACACCGCCAAGGAGCAAGGAAGCCATCGCCGGATTCCCCGACGGGATATCGAACCGTTCCACGGCAAGGCGCCGGACCGGCATATGGCGGGTGGTGTGACGCAACCAGAGCTGCCCAACCGTCTCAAGCTGTTCGTCACCGCTCATTGACACCCCACCAGCGGGGGTACGTACTCGCCAAGGCTACGGCGTCGCGCCGCGGGGTTTGGCGCGACACCTGATACAAAACCCGCCGACCACCTTGGTAACGGGCGCGGACAAGCCAAACGCTTCGTCGTTGCGGGACGCTGGCCACGATTTCGATCGACCGGGCATCGATCGCCGTTCACAAACTGGGCTACCGCTCGGCAACAGCGCGCTGTGCCGCAGCCACGGTGTTCTTCATCAGCATGGTGATCGTCATAGGGCCCACTCCCCCCGGCACTGGCGACAGCCACCCGGCAACCTCGGCAACAGCGGGATCGACATCGCCTACCAGTTTGTCGTCGACCCTGTTCACACCCACGTCGACCACCGCGGCCCCCGGCTTGATCATGTCAGCGGTGATGGTCCCCGCCCGGCCTACTGCGGCGACCACGATGTCGGCCTGACGGGTGAACTCGCCGATGTCGGGAGTGCCGGTGTGACACTGAACGACGGTGGCGTTCGCCTGCGGCTCTTTCAGGGTCAACAAGATCGCCAGAGGGCGCCCGACGGTTAACCCGCGACCGACGATCGCCACTGTTGCACCTTCGATCCGAACCCCGTGGTGCGCGAGGAGGGCCTGTATCCCCACCGGCGTGCACGGGCGTGGTCCGTCGGCACCCAGGGCCAACATCCCCAAGTTGAACGGATGGAGCCCATCGCCGTCCTTTGCGGGATCTACCTGATACAGCAGTTCATTGAAATCGAGATGGCCGGGCACAGGGTATTGGATGAGGTACGAGTGCACCTCGGGATCTGCGTTGAGTGCTGCGATGGTGTCCAAGGCTTGTTCCCGGGTGGTGTCCCCGGGAAGGTCCACGCGCAGCGACTTGATTCCGATCTCACCGCAGGCCGTATGTTTGTTCGATACATAGACATGGCTTGCCGGGTCGTCGCCGATCAGCACGGTAGCCAACCCTGGAACGACGCCTTGGGCTTTGAGCTCCGCGACACTCTCGGCCAGCTCGGCTCGTATTGCGTTCGCAGCTGCCCATCCGTCGAGTCGTTGTGCGCTCAATGTTTGAAGTGCCTCCGCTTTGTAAAGACCATCGCGACACCATGTTCATTGGCGGCGGCGATCGTCTCTGGGTCTCGAATGGAACCGCCAGGCTGGGCGATTGCCTTTGCGCCGGCGGCAACCGCAGTGTCGACGCCATCCCGGAAGGGGAAGAATGCGTCGGAGGCGCAGACGCCACCGTCAAAACGATCCCCGGCCTTTTCCGCAGCGATCTGCGCTGCATGCACTCGGCTTTGTTGGCCCGCACCAATCCCGAGCGCTTGCCCGTCCTGGGCCAGCACGATGGCATTGGAACCAGTGGCAGCTACGACCTTCCATGCGAATTCAAGGTCGGCCCATTGCTCGTCGGTTGGGGCGGTCTCGGTGACGACTTCCCACTGTGAACGGTCAGCGACCACCTCGTCGGGTGTCTGAACCAAAAACCCGTCGGCCAGACTGACGACTACCTGCGCAGGTCGTGCCGGAGGTTCGGCCACGATCACTCGAACGTTCTCATTCGTAGCGATCAGCTCGGCGGCGCCTGCTTCGTAGGCCGGTGCTACGACTACTTCGGTGAAGACCTTCGAAATCGCTTCGGCCGTTGCAAGGTCGCACGGACGGTTGAGTCCCACCACCCCGCCAAAGGCCGACAGCGAGTCGCAGGCAAACGCCCGGTCATAGGCGTCTTTGATGGAGTCGCCGGTCGCAACGCCGCATGGATTGGCGTGTTTGACCACGACACACGCCGTCTGTTCGTACTGCTGGACGAGGCCCCAGGCAGCTTGGATGTCGAGGTAGTTGATGTAGGACATCGCCTTGCCGGACAGTTGGACCATCGTGTCCAACCAGCTCTCTGGACTGTTCCGGCGCCGGTACCGGGCTGCCATCTGGTGGGGGTTCTCGCCGTACCGCAGCACATCCTGACGCTCGAGCGCGATGTCGAGGTGTTGGGGAAGAGGGTCATCGCCCGCAAACCAGGCGACGATCGACGAGTCGTACGCTGCGGTGTGGGCGAAGGCGTCGTACGCAAAGGCTCGACGCGTCTCGAGGCTGACCGTCCCGTCGTTTGCCTGCATCTCTTCGAGGAGAGTTGCGTACTGCTCGGGGCTCGTCACCACTGTCACAAATGCGTGGTTCTTGGCGGCTGCCCGGACCATGGTCGGCCCGCCGATGTCGATCGTTTCGATTCCCGGGCGCTCAACGAACGGGTAGAGGTTGACACAGACCAGATCGATGGCTTGGACACCATTGTTTTCTAGGTCGACCAGGTGATCGGGTTTGGATCGATCGGCGAGGATACCGCCGTGAACCTTGGGGTGCAGCGTCTTGACCCTGCCGCCGAGCATCTCGGGGGCGCCCGTGACGTCTTCTACGGGCGAGACGCTCAGGCCCGCTTCGGCGAGCGCGGTGGCGGTGCCGCCCGAAGACCACAGTTCGACGCCGAACCCGGTCAGAGCGGACGCAAAGTCGACCAGACCGGTTTTGTCGGACACGGACAGCAACGCTCGGTTGATTCGGACGCGCATGGGACTCCTGGCTCGGCTGGGTTTGTCGACTGGCAGACGCCCGAATGTACGCGCCTGCGACCTTGTACACACACTGGGTGGGCCGCTCAGCACCTTTGTAGTCGCTTGGCGCGCAGATTTCTTGGCCGTCACCGTGACAGGTCCTGGCAGCCGCCCGCCATTGCGACACCAGCGCGCCCGCCGACCGGCGTGGGACGACTGCGGGTGCCATCCATTGTGCGTATCAGGCGTCCACCGCACCCGCCGGATCGCCCATGGCTCCAGCACGCTCGGCAAGGAGCCGCCCGGGGTCGATGACGCCCGCCAGAATGTCACTCAAGACCTGCGGATACAGCTGCCATTCGACCGACTTAATGCGCTCGTGCAGCGTGTCTTCGGTGTCATCGGGCCGGATGTCGACGGCCCGTTGGGCGAGTATCGGGCCGTCGTCGACCGCCGCCGTAGCGACGTGCACAGTGCAGCCGGTGACCTTCACCCCAAAGCGCATCGCATCGGTCACCGCGTGGGCACCCTTGAACGAGGGCAACAGGCTGGGGTGGGTATTGATGACGCGGCCGGGGAAGTCCTCAAAAATGCTTGGGGACAGGATTGTCATGAAGCCCGCCATGGCGATCAGGTCGATCTTGCGTTCGGTCAGTGCTGCTGAAACCGCAGCGGTTAACGCTTCTCGATCGGGCAAGTAGTCCGAGCGTTCAACTCGAACAACATTGACGCCCGCCGCAGCAGCGCGAGCTTCGGCCGGGGCATCTCGATCCGTCAGGACGACATCGACCTCAATACCTGCCCCGAGGATTGCCTGAAGAACCGTGCCGCCACCTGATGCCAAAACCGCAAGACGCATGGGCGGCGACGCTAGCACCGCGCTTTCGAGCCGAGCCCATGTGACGCCAGCGGCGTTGCGGCACCTTCCTTACTCACCCAAGCAAGGCCGCAGCGATCCCAACCGGGTACAGCAACAACTTCAACAACAATCGGGCGAAAGATCCGGCCTGGATCAGATCTTTGTCAGGAAACTTGTTGAGGAAACCATCAAAAGGTGATGCACTGTGTCGAACGCGACGGACACGATCGTCGCCTGCGCGAATGGGGTTACGGGTAATGGACAAACTTTCGACTGGCAACAAAGTCCTGGTGGGCGGTGCCATCGTTCTCTTTATCTCGATGTTCCTGCCATGGTTCTCGGTTTCGATTGGGGGTTTCGGCGCTGACGCCAACGGCTTTGACGTCGGGGGCATCGTCATGCTCGGTTGGCTGTTGTGCACGGTGGCAGCTGTGATTGCTGTGCTGCGACGGCTGGAGATCATCTCCATGCCCGCAACGATGGGGCCTCTGACACCTTCGCAGCTGGAGCTCCTTCTCGCCGCCGTAGGGTTCTTGTTCATCCTCATCAAAGCGCTGACCGGCGAGGACTACACGGACCGCGCCCTCGGCCTCTTCGTCGGCCTACTTGCCTCTGCGGCAACGGTGGCCGGTGGCTACCTCGAAGTGACCGCCGACAAATCCGGGCTCCCCTTCGTCAACAAGGCGAGCTAACGCCACACAGCACCCGCTCTATTTCCGATGAGAACAACTCGGCCGCTCCTTCGAAGGAGCGGCCGTTTCGTTTGATCTGGGGCGACTCACGCACCACCTGCGACCCCAAATGAGGCCGCCGCCTGAGTTAGGTGACGTCGGGATCGACGGGCTGGTCCGGGTTGGACCCATCCGCTTCCAGTTTCGCCATGGCTTCAGCAGCTTCTTCGGGCAGGATGTTCTTGATCAGAAATGGGTCCCGGACCAGGACGTAGTCCGGCGCAATCGCCTTGACGTACCGCTCGAAGTACAAAAACTGCTTTCCAAGCAAGGTGAGCTCTTTGGGCGATGAGAAGTCGCCCATCTGTTCGGCAAGGTCCAACGACTGCGAGAACAGCTCGGAGAACTGCAAATCCTTCATCTCGGACTGCAGCACCGGGCCAACCATTGTTTGGATCACAGCGCCGATCTGCTCGTCCGAGCCGACGTCGGTGTTGAGAATGCCCAGCTTTTTGTAGCCACGAACGATCCGGGTGAAATCGCCGTCGATCATGAACGTGTGGAGGATGTCGATGACCATCTGCTTCCACTCGTCGGTGAATTCACCCATGATCCCGAAATCGAGAAAGGCGGTCTGGCCTCGGTAGAGCGACCAGATGTTTCCAGCGTGGAGATCGCCGTGGAAGGGGCCGTGAATCGCAACCGCCTCAAGCCAGGTTTTCATGCCGCGACGGAGGTTGCCGCGGGCATCAAAACCAATCTCTTCCATACGTTCCATATCACCCATGGCAAAGCCGTAGAGCCGCTCCATGCAGATGATGTTCGGTCCGCAGTAGTCCCAGTACACCTCTGGCGCGGTCACCTGCCCGTTGTCGCCGAAGTAGTG
>CXWK01006602.1_pt6 | contig 14163 bp, 10 predicted proteins | sample 590851 | NCBI WGS metagenome assembly CXWK01 (sample SAMEA3498364, study PRJEB10139) | wastewater metagenome | biome: wastewater treatment plant; material: activated sludge | place: Denmark | collected 2014-08-01 | reverse complement strand
CGCGGCGGCGTCCTCGAAATCGTTGAAGACGACAAGCAGACGATGGGGTTCCTGCGATCCGGCTCTTATTTGCCGAGCAAGGACGACATCTACGTCTCCAATTCGCAGATTCGCCGGATCGGATTGAAAACGGGCGACATGGTTTATGGCCAGGTGCGTGTGCCGAAGGATAATGAGAAATACTACAGCCTTCTGCGCGTCGAAGCCGTCAATGGGATGAGTCCTGACCAACTCAAAAATCGGGTTCGCTACGAGTCCCTGACCCCCATCTTCCCTGACCAGAAGCTCAAGCTTGAAACCAACCCCAACCTCTTGTCGACGCGCCTCATCGACCTGATTACGCCCATCGGCCGTGGTCAACGAGGCTTGATCGTTTCGCCTCCCAAGGCCGGCAAGACGACCGTCCTCAAGGAAATCGCCAACGGCATCTCGGAAAACTACCCTGAGATTCATCTGATGGTCGTGCTCATTGGCGAGCGGCCGGAAGAAGTGACCGATATGGAGCGCTCGACGCAAGGCGAAGTAGTAAGNNGGCCGTGATGTTGTCATCCTGCTCGACTCCATCACCCGTCTCGCCCGTGCCTACAACCTGACCGTGCCGCCGAGTGGTCGGACGTTGTCCGGTGGTTTGGACCCCGGCGCGCTCTATCCGCCGAAGCGTTTCTTCGGCACGGCGAGAAATCTGGAGTTCGGCGGCAGCCTGACGATCATTGCCACGACTCTGGTGGACACCGGCAGCCGTATGGATGACGTCATCTACGAGGAGTTCAAGGGTACGGGCAACATGGAACTGATGCTCAGCCGCCGTTTGCAGGAGCGCCGCATTTTCCCGGCCTTCGATATCGAGCGATCGAGCACCCGCCGCGAGGAACTCCTCATGTCGGCCGACGAATTGCAACGCGTCTACACGATGCGCCGCATGCTGGGCCATCTGATGGACACGCCCGGCTACGACATCAGCAGCGCCACCGCGGCCGTTCTGCAACGCCTGCGGGCCACCAGGACCAACTACGAATTCCTGGAAACGTTGACCAAGGACATGGCCTAGTCAAGCTCTTTCCGGCCTGAGACGTGGGCGGCACAGGCTCCTTTCCATGCGAAAGGACTTTCCCGCCCACCAGGCGGGTCTAGCTAAACACTTGTTTAGAAAGCCATCCTCAGGCTTATATCCCTGTTGCTTCCCCATCGACAGGTGGATACTATCCACTGTGGCGTATGCAAATAGAAAAAGACACTTGGCAGCGTGCTGCCGGGTACATCGTTCTGATTCTGATAGCCGGGCTTGTTATTCTGGGGTGGCGAGTTGGAATTGCCGGCGGGGGTAATGCCCCGACCGGTGAGCCGTCTGTCTCCACAACCCCTGTGTCGGGAGCCGCGACTGATGCGACCGTCGGCGATCCCTCGCCGGTCGAGGTAGCGCCGGTCGCTGCTGCTGCCCCTATCCTCGTGGACGCGGCACTGGTTCCGGCGGCCGTCCCCCTTACCTTTGTCGGGCATCAACCCGATCATGAATTCGTGATCTACCGCGTCGAACGCGGCGATACGCCCAACGCGATCGCCGACAAGTTCGGCATCCAGGCGACTACGCTGCTGGGTGGCAACCCGCTGCTGAGCCAGGAGTCGAACCTGCTGCAGACCGGCGTGGATCTCGTCATTCTGCCGGTCGACGGCGTGCTCCACGACGTGACCCCCGGCGATACGCTGGAGAGCATCTCCGAGCAGTACGGTATCCCGGTGGAAACTATCCTTGCCTACGAGCCGAACAATCTGGAGTTCCCCTACCGGTTGTATCCCGAAACTCAGATCATGGTTCCCGGCGCGGTGCGCGAGGTATTCGTGTGGACGCCGCCGAGCCTCGAGTCGGTGCGCGGCCGCTCCACGGGCAGCGGCGTTGCGCCGCTCATCGTCGGTACCGGCACGTTCGTGTATCCTGTCGGTTCGCGAAACTTCACCCAGTACTTTTGGTATGGTCATCCGGGCATCGACATCGCTCTGCCGGAAGGGACGGCCGTTGTGGCTTCCGACACCGGTACTGTGACCTTTGCCGGCTGGAACATCTACGGTTTCGGTAACCTGATCGTGGTCAACCACGGCAATGGGTATGAGACGTTCTATGCTCACCTAAACGGCATCAGCGTCGTTCCGGGGCAGATCGTTTATCAGGGGAATGTCATCGGGTCGACCGGCAACACGGGTAACTCATCGGGGCCGCATATCCACTTTGAAGTGCGTATCAACGGCGCGCAGGATAACCCTTGCTGGCACGTCGGTGGCTGTTAGCGAAAAACTTTGCAGTCAGCAACTTTAGTTACGTGCTTCGGAGGCGGCGCTAAAGCGCCTGACTACAAGTGAGATACGCGGAGCGCCGGGAAAGAAGTCCCGGCGCTCCGCGTTTTTATTCGTGGGTTGAGTCGATTGGTTTTAGCCGGATTGCCCGCCGATATCCGCCAGATGTCTATCGCGCAATTGCCCGCAGCCCGCCTGAATGTCGATGCCGCGCCGGACGCGCACAGTGCTGGTGACGCCGTATTCAGTCAGGATTTCCTGGAATCGGGCCACACGTTCGGGCGAGGAAGGTATGCCGCCATACCCTGCCGTCGGATTGAGCGGGATCAGGTTGACGTGACCCAGCATCCCGCGCAGCAGTTCGCCGAGTTTATGCGCTTGCTCGGCGGTGTCGTTTTCTCCGGCGATGAGCGCCCACTCGAACGTCATGCGGCGGCCGGTTTTGGCCACGTAGTAGCGACAGGCTTCCATCAGTTCGGCCAGTGGCCAGCGACGATTGACCGGCAGCAGGCGGCTGCGCTCCTCGTCGGTGGCGGCGTGGAGCGAGACGGCCAGCGGGGTCTGTCGCTGTTCGTCGGCATAGCGCCGGATGGCCGGAATAAGACCGACGGTGGAGATGGTGATTTTCCGCGCGCCCAGGTTGAAGCCCGTCGCGTCGGTCAGTCGGTCGACTGCGGCCAGGGTGTTGTCGTAATTGTGCAGCGGCTCACCCATGCCCATCATGACGATATTAGTCACGTGCTGGTCTTCGGCCGCCAGTTCTCGGGCAAAGTACATCACTTGGCCGACGATCTCGGCCACGGACAGGTGGCGCATGAAGCCCATCTGGCCGGTGGCGCAGAAGACGCAACCCATCGCGCAGCCGGCCTGGGTGCTGATGCACAGGGTGCGGCGCTTCTCATAACGCATGAGCACAGTTTCGATATACTGGCCGTCGGGCAATTGGAAGAGGACTTTCCTGGTCTGGCCGTCGGATGAGTTTTGGCTGAGCGCAACCTCACCGATTGTCAGCGTGGTCTCGCGCGCCAACCGTTCGCGCAGCGTGCCGGGCAGTGTGCTCATCTCGTCAAACGATCCGGCGTAATGGCGATAGAGCCACTCCCAAACCTGCCGCGCCCGATAAGCGGGTTGGCCCCACTCGGCCAGCAGGGTGGTCAGTTCAAGCAATGATAAATCGTAGAGGTTGATCATATCGTCAGTGGGCAACGGCCCGCTCCTGCATCAGGAAGGATGCCAACTCGGCGATGTCGGCGAAGATGTAATCGGGGCGCACAGGCCCGGCCTCGGCTTCTTCGCGGGTCGAGATACCGCTGAGAACGAGGATGGCCCGCAGGCCGGCTGCTCCGGCTCCCTGGATGTCCGTGGACAGCCGGTCACCAACCATGGCCACGGTAGACGAGTCGCCGCCAAGGCGCTTGACTGCCTCCTGGAAGACGATCGGCCCCGGCTTGCCGATGATGATCGGCTCTACATTTGTGGCGGCGATGATCATGGCCAGCAAGGCTCCGGCTCCCGGCAGGGGGCCAATTTCGCTGGGGAAAGTCGTGTCGGGGTTCGTGCCGATGAAGGGCACGCCCTGATTCACCAGATATGCCCCCATGGCTATCTCAGGGTAGGTCATGTCGGGTGAAAGCCCGGCGACTACGGCCGCGGCTGCGATCGGCGCGGCGGCCTTTGCCCCCGCATGGACGTCGGCGGCGGACAGGATGCGGAACCCCTTGGCCGATACGGCATCATGCAGGCCCTTGGCGCCGATGACGTAGATGGCCGAGCCGGACGGAAACCGGCCGGCCAGATAGGAGGCCGTGGCCTCGGCCGAGGTCAGGATTTGCTGCGGCAGCACGGCGACCCCGAACCGGGCCAATCGCTCGGTGTACATGGCCGCTGTCTTGGTGGCGTTGTTGGTTGCCAGGATAAAGTCAATATCGGCCGCGCGAAGGACGTCGAAAAAATCGACGAGGCCGGGCATCGGCGTGTCGCCACGCCATAAGACTCCATCCATGTCGAGAATCAGGTTTTTGATCGGTACGTTCATACTCATCGCTTTTGCCCCCGAGCGTAAAGCAGGGAGCGAATAATCACAGGATTATAGCCGATAACGAGCGCAGGGTCAGCAGCGGCTTATCGGCGGTTGGTGAGGCTGAACGGTGATGTTATAATCCGCGAGTTGCCCGCCTGCCGGGAGACATTTTTGCCGACAAAATAAGTGCGACGTGCCGGCTGCGTTTATGTTGCGTGTCGCGCCTGTGGGAGAGTATCAACAGAAGTGAAAGTTTCGGTCATTATCCCGGTATACAACGAGTTCGCCACGGTAGAGCCGGCCGTCAGGGCTGTGCTGGCGGTCGATGAGGCGGACGAAATTATCATAGTCGATGACGGTTCGACTGATGGGACGCGCGATCTCTATCCGGTCATCCAGGCGCTCGATGACTCAATCAAGGTGATCCTCCACGAGAAAAACATGGGCAAGGGTGCGGCCGTGCGCACCGGTTTCGAGCATGCCACCGGCGATATCTTTCTCATTCAGGATGCCGATCTGGAGTACGATCCCCGCGATTATCCGGCGCTGCTGCAGCCAATCGTCGAAGGCCGCGCGGCCGTCGTTTATGGCTCGCGCTTCCGCGGCGGGCCGACCAAGACGATGTTCTTCTGGCATATGGTGGGCAACAAACTCCTGACCTTTGTGACCAACATCGTCTATAACACGATCCTGACCGATATGGAGACCTGCTACAAGGTCTTTCGGGCTGACGTGGTGCGGGATATTCCGCTGCAATCTCGCGGGTTCGAATTTGAGCCGGAGATTACGTCCAAGGTGCTGAAGCGCGGCCATCGCATCTACGAAGTGCCGATTTCCTATAACGGCCGCGAATTCGACGAGGGCAAGAAGTTGAACCCTTGGCGCGAGGGGCCGAAGGCGCTCTATTACTTGCTGAAATATCGGTTTGTTGATTAAGCAGACTATAGACTACGGACCACAGACTACAGACCACAGACGACGGACGACGGATGGCAGGCGGCGGGTGGGGGGCAATGATCCTCTTGCTATGGTCTGTGGTCTGTCGTCCACCATCTTGCTTGGGGCCGCGCTCCGCTTCCACGGGCTTTTCGCCAACAGCTTCCACGCCGACGAGGCTCTCTTTGCTACCTGGGCGCGACTGATCGCCGTCTGGCGCGACCCTCTTCTGCTGACCCAGGCCGTTGACAAGCCCCCACTGCCGTTCTATTTGCAAGCGATTTTCTATCCCCTGTTCGGCCCGGTGGAGTGGGCGGCGCGCATGCCCGCTTTCATCGCCTCGTTGCTGGTCATTCCGCTCACCGCGCAACTGGCTCGCCGCCTGACCGGCGACCGGGCGGCCGCTTTGCCGGCGGCCGTGTTCATGGCCATGTGCCCACTGGCCATCCAGTTCAGCGCCACGGCTTTCATCGATCCGTTGTTGACCTTCTGGCTGGTGGCGGCTTTGTACGCGGTGGCCGCGCCACGATCGGGGGTTGCCGCCAGCCGCCGCGGCTTTCTCGCCGGAGTTCTCTTTGGGCTGGCTCTGGCCACGAAATATCAGGCGCTCCTGTTCGTGCCGCTGTTGATCGGCGTGGGTTGGCTTCGCGGTTGGGGACGGCGCGAGTGGCTGGGCGGGACGGCTGGTGTGGCGGTCGTCCTGGTGCCGCTATTGGCGTGGCAATGGGTCAGACCCGGCGATGTGGTGGCGTTGCAGTGGGTCAATATCGGCGGGATTCGCCCGGCCCGTTCCTGGGAGCTGTGGCCGCGAGCCATCGCGACGGTGCGGTTCTGGCGGTTGGCGATGGGTTGGCCGCTGGTCGCCTTGAGCGCTGCTGTGGTCGGGGCGTTGCTATGGAACAAACGCGGCCATTTTCGCCTTGCGCCGATGGATTTGCTGCTGCTCCTGTTCGTTTCAGGATACGTCCTGCTCCATTGGTTGTGGGCCGTGCCGGTGTGGGATCGCTATCTGCTGCCCATTCTGCCTCTGGTGGCTGTTTTGTTTGGCCGGGCAGTGGCCGGCTTGTGGTCGGCTATGGGGCGACGCCGGGCCGGTGGATTACGAGGAGCCACCGCGGGCGCGCTGCTGGTGGCCTTGTTGCTCATGCCCACCGCGCTGGCCGCGCGCGAGGGTCGATTCGCCATCGGCGGCCAACCGGGAGCCGACGGGGGCGCGTCGCGTGTTGCGCTACTGTTGAAAGATGCCCCTTACGGCACTGTCCTGTATGATCATTGGTATAGTTGGCATTGGCAATACCAACTGTTCGATGGCCGGGTGTACGTGAGCTGGTTCCCCTACGCCGACGCTCTGGTTGAAGACCTCGCGGTGTTTGCCGGGGATGGCTCCCCGCGCTATCTGGCCTTGCCGTCGTCGACGGTCGGTGATCCGATCGCGCGGCAGTTATCGGAGAAGGGGTATATCCTGGAAAGGGTTGGCGGACAGGATGAGGCAGCCGATATGACGCTCTACCGTATCGTATCCGGAGAACCGGCGCGATGAGATCGATTAGTCGCGCGATGGCTTCGGGGCCGGGTAGCCGGTTCGGTCGCCCGGCAACGCATTGGCTGGTCGTGGTGATAACTCTGGCGACTCTCGTCTTGCTGTTCTTCAACAAGCTGGCTTTCAGCAATCTGATTCTGGCGCGGGGCGACACCTTCCTTTACTTTTACCCTTATTGGACAGCGGCGGCCGAGGCGCTGCGCGGCGGTCGGGTTCCGTTGTGGACCCCCGATATCTTCATGGGTGCGCCCATGCTGGCCAATAGCCAGGTGGGCTTCTTCTACCCGCTCAATTGGCCGGTATGGCTGCTCCTGCCCACGCCCTACGCTGCCAGCGCGTCGATCCTCATTCATCTGCTTATCGCCGGTCTGGGAACCTATCTGGCCGGGCGGCGGGCGATGGGTTTGGGCCGGGCGGCGGCCCTCTTCGCGGCGGCGCTGTTCGCCCTCGGCGGCTATCTGACCGCGCAGGTAGAGCACATTAATCAGTTGCAGGGGTTGGCCTGGCTGCCGTGGTATTTTGCGGCGTTGGCTCCGGTGGTAGTTGCCGGGAACGACGCGCGTGGATGGCGCGCGGTGGCTTCCGGCGCGATGGGGGTTGGCATCCTGTTTGCCCTGCAATTATTGGCCGGGCATACCCAGACGGCATTTATTAGCGGAGTAGCCATTTCTCTTTGGGCGCTGTTCCATCGGCTGGTCGGCGGGTGGATGGGGGAGCGTGGCGTCGGTGCATGGGTACGCGTGGGATTGGTCATCGGCGCGGGGGTGGCGCTGGCGGCGCTGTTGGCGGCCGTCCAGTTGCTGCCGACGCTTGAATTGGCCGGGCAATCCAGCCGGCAGGGTGGCCTCTCCCTGAACGAGGTGCTGTCGTTTTCGTGGCATCCGCTGCATCTGACCCGCGCCTTGCTTCCCGCCTATGGGACGGCGCTCTTCTCCGAGTACGGCGCCTTTCTCCCGCTGACGGCCCTGGTGCTGGCCGTCGTCGGCGCGTGGGGTTGGCGCAAGAGTCCGATCGTGCGGCCGTGGGTGCTGCTGGCGCTGGTGATGTTCATCCTGACCCTGGGCCGCTTTACGCCTGTCTACTACCTACTCGGCCGCGTTCCCGGATTTGACCTGTTCCGTGTGCCGGCTCGCTGGCTGTCGGTGGCCGCGCTGGCGATAGCTCTGCTGGCCGGTTATGGTTGGCAGCGGCTGCGCCACTTCGCGGAAATCGGTAGCCCCGCGGCCGAGCGGCAGGCAATGGCGCGGGAAACATTCGGCCGCCCTCTGGCCGCGGCCGGGATCGGCTTGCTGTTGCTGATCGCCTGGGGCTACGTCGCCGGCTGGGCGGCCCGCTGGGTGCCCACCGGCGCGGAAGCGCCCTTCGAGACGCCCGCGCCTCTGACGCTGCTCGGCTGGGTGATTGAGTTCGTATTGGCGGCGTTGCTGCTGTGGGTGATCCTGACCGCATCGCCCGACCGCGCCCGCCATGCAACGGGAGACCTGGCCATTCTGGCCCTGGCTGCACTGTGGCTCGGCTCGCGGTCGCTGCCTTATAACCATCCGACGACGCCGGAAGCGTATTTTGATTGGCGGCCGCCGCAAGCCCGCCTGGCTGCGTTGGCGACCTGCGCCGTGCCCGAACAACCCTGCGCCGCGCCCCCCGACCGCTTCCTGAGTCTGTCCGATATTTTCTTCGACCCCGGCGACCTGGCGGAAATCGAGGGTATGTATGCCGGACAACTCGATCCGGCCGCCGTCTACGACTACGTCGTGGCTGTCAAGAACAAGGAAGTGCTGTCGCCGAACCTGTCGATGATCCACGGCCTGCCCTCGATTGACGGGTTTGACGGGGGTATCTTGCCGTTGGCCGCGTATTCCGAACTGATGCGCCTTATCCTGCCGGAAGGGGTGGCGACGGCCGACGGCCGCCTGCGCGAATATCTGGCCGCCGCGCCGGATGCCCGCTGGCTGAGCCTGTTCAACGGTCGTTATCTGATCACCGACAAGACGGGCGATCTCTGGCGCGAGGGCGTCTTCTTTGATCGGCAGCACCCGGCGCGCATCGGGGCCGAACCGGTGTCGATCGCCGATGTTCCGGCCTATGAGGCGACAGAAATTTGGCTGCTTGCCGATGCGCCGCCGGACGTGGAGATTATAACCGGCGCGGGCCAGGTCTGGGAGCTTGTGCCTGAACTGCGGCAGGCACCTGACCTCTATCGGCTCGTGTACCCGCAAGCGGCGACGACCGAGCGCATTACCCTGCTGCCGTGCCCGGAATCAACGGCCGAGTGCGGCGCGGACGCCCTGACGCTGGTCGACGCGCGAGACGAGACGTTCCTGCCCCTGACCATGCCGCCTTACAGGCTCATTTTCTCCGGCGACGTGAAGATCTATGAGAATCTCGACGCGCTGCCGCGGGCCTTTCTGGTGCATGAATGGCAGGTGGCCGACGACACGGCCTCGGCCGTCGCGGCGATGCGCGGCGACGACTTCGAGCCGGGCCGGCAGGCGATAGTGACCGGCAAGGGCGTGCCGTTGCCGCCGACGAGTGGCCATGGCTCCGTGACCATTGTCGATTACCGACCGGAGGCCGTCACCCTGCGCGTGGAGACGGATGCAGAGAGTCTGTTGATCCTGACCGATTCTTTCTATCCCGGCTGGGAAGCGGCGATCGCCGGCACGCCGGTTCAGGTTTGGCCGGTCGACGGCTTGTTCCGGGGTGTCTTCGTGCCCGCCGGAGAACATGAGATCGTGATGTCCTTCCGGCCGGAGAGCTACCGGCGTGGCGTATTCCTGTCGGTCGTGGGGATTCTCGCTCTGATCGCTCTGAGGATATTGGTTTATCGAAGGCATGGCAAGCCTTAACCCGACCGGGATCGATGCGGCCCAAGGTTAGACGTTTGTCAGCAGACGTGCATTCAGCTTTCCAATTGGGTATCCTTGTCGACTGTCAGAGAACAGGAGAACCGCAGGGGCAGTCAGTGTTTAGATTATTGATCCGTATTTGTCTGCTAACGATTTTATTGCTGGGCGTGGCGGGTTGCAGCCTGATGGCACCGCAGCCGCAGTTGATCATTCCTACCCCGCCCGCCGTGGCCGCGGCCGAGAACCCCACCCCCGGTTTGCTGGTCCCTAACGAGGCCGGTCAACTCGTCACCGATCCGGTGAGCGATGTCGTGCCGACTGTGGATCCGGCAATTGAAGCTCTGATCGCCGAGGTTTCCCAGCAGCAACTGATGGCCTATATCCGCCAGGTTGAAGGTTTCGGGACGCGCAACGCCTTTAGTGATACGCAATCGGAGACGTTCGGCATCGGCGCAGCCCGTCGCTGGATATTTAACGAGTTCGTGCGTGTCGGGAATGGGCGACTGACGGTCGAATTTCAGGATTTCCCGCTGATCTACAATGGCTTTTCGGCCGAGCAAAGCAATGTAGTGGCGACCCTGCCGGGCAAGGGCGCGGGCAACGGTATTGTGGTGCTGATGGCCCACTATGACAACCGCCCTCCCAACGTAACCGATGGCTTTAGCCGGGCCACGGGTGCCAACGACAACGGCTCGGGCATCTCGCTCCTGATCGAGACCGCGCGGCTCATGAGTTCGCGTGACTGGAATCAAACCGTTGTTTTTCTGGCGACATCGGCCGAGGAGCAGGGCGCTTTTGGGGCGCGCTACTTCGCCGAAAACGCCTTCCTCGACGGCAAAAACGTGATCGCTACGCTCAACTACGACTCAATTGGCGGGCGAGCCGGTATCCCCCAGCACGCGCGGCTCTTCGCGGTTGATTTCCTGACTTCGATTCATGGCGCGCTCGGCCGCTACTATGAGTACGTCGGCGGGCTTTATTTGCCTACCTTCCCGGTTGTCATCTACGACGCGCTGGATCGCGAGGGGCGTTGGGGCGACCATCGAGAGTTCGTGCGCGTCGGCTATCCGGCGGTGCGCGTGATTGAGTCAATCGAGGACCCCGATCTGGTCAACTCCAACCGGGATACGTGGGATTTGATCGATTACAATTATTTACAGCGTATGGTGCAGATGAATGTGGCCGTGGCGGCCAATCTGGCCGGTGGCCCACCCCAGCCGGAGCCGCCGATCATCGTCCCAATGGCCGAGCCGGGTTCATTCATGTTGACCTGGCCGGTGACCCCCGATACCGCGGGCTACGCGATCTCCTTCCGGCCTCTTGATTCGCTCTATTACCCCACCTTCCGCTTCGTGAAGGCCAGCCACGCCGGAAATGTTGCCCTCACCGGTCTGGACCCAAGCGTCACCTACGCGGTGAGCATCGCTGCCTTGAATGAGCGCGGTTTGATGAGCGGCTTTTCGGTGGAGCAGATCGTCGGGCCGGGCACGGCGTCGACCGACGCCCCGGATCAGACGGCCGCGCAGCCATAACCTACTGAGTGGCGGCGTTCAGCAATGTGGTCAGGTAATACACCCGCGACAGGATTGGCCCTGCTTTGGCCGGCTCGGCCAGGCGGGGCTGCCCATGCTCCTGGATGATCGCCGGCAGCAACTCCAATTGGCGCACGCCGTTTTGATCGAGCCAGACGTTCAGAATGGCCGTTTCAGGCGGGCCGTCGATGTTGAACAGAAAATTCCCCAGCCCGTAGGCGATCACCCCGTCATTATAGCGGTGGATACCTTGCAGAATATGGGCGTGGTGGCCGACGACGAGATCTGCTCCAGCGTCGACCGCGGCCCGCGCCGCAGCCACTTGCGGCTCGCTAGGCTCCTCGATGTATTCATAGCCACTGTGCAGAATGACGACCACCAGATCGACCTCAGGCCGGATGGCGGCTACGTCGGCGCTGACACGCGCCGGGTCGGCCCAGGCCAGGCCGGGCGCGTCGGCCGTCGCCGACCAGCTTTGCGTATCGAAATTAGTTACCGCCTCTATCGGCACATTGACATAACCGAGAAAAGCCACCTTCAGGCCGTTGATCTCGGCGATGTGGGGTGCGTGGGCGGCCGTCTCGTCTGCGCCGCCGCCGACCGTCGCCACGCCGGCGGCGTGGAGCAGGTCGATGCCCTGTAGCAGCGCTTCGGGTCCATAATCCTGAGCGTGGTTGTTGGCCAGCGACACGAGATCGACGCCGCCGATGGCCAGCGACTCGGCTGTTTCCGGCGGGGAACGAAACGGATAGCGCTTGGCCGCCGGTTCGCCCACGTCGCCCAGGGCCGTCTCCAGATTGGCAACGGTGTAGTCGGCCGCTTCGAAGACGTGTTGGACGCGGGAGAGGGGATAGGCCAGATCGCCGGTGGTCTGGATGATGTAGGCGGGGGAGCGGTCGTAGTTGATGTCACCGACCGCGGCGATACGAATGGTGGGCAATGGTGCCAGCGCTTCTAAAAGGAGCGGGGCCAGCGCGGCCGCGGCCTCTTCATTGCCCGGCGCGGCGGCCAGCGACCAGCGCTCGCGATAAGGATAATCGGGGTCGGTGGGGTGCAGGCCATTGACCCGCAGGGCCTTGTTATCGGGCGTCATCGCGCTCCAGGGGACGACCTGTATCAGGTTGTGACCGTTGGCGAGGATGGCCTCGGCATCGGCTGTGCCGATTTGCTCCCAGTTGGTCGTGAAGGGGACCATGAAGGCCAGCGGTTCCTCGCGGACGACCGTTCCTTCTATGTTGCCCACTGCCAGATCGGCCCGTCCTTCGGCCAATAGCGCCGCCGGATCATCCTCGACGGACAGTCGCCATATGTAGGACGCGTCGTCGGATTCCGCCAGCGCGGCCGCCGTCTCGGCTTCGAGTTCGGGCGCGACGGCCAGCGTGATCGTCCGGGGCGTCGGCGTGGGGGATGGCGTCTCGGTGGGGGGCGGGGTGGCGGTTGGTTCGGCCGTAGCTGTGGCTGTGGCCGTCGGTTGGGGCGTGGCTGTCGGCTCGGCCGTGGGCGGAGTAGTTGGAGAGGCGATCTCCGCCGGGGGTGCTGCTGCCGGGGACGAACCGCCGCAAGCGCCAAGCGCGAGAGTGGTCAGGATCAGAGCAAGGAGAAGAGCCGTGATGGCCGGGTTTTGTCGTCTCATTTAGAATCCGGGATGCAAGGGGGCGGTTCGGTCGCCAATTGATGTTCGGTCAGCGAGAGGCCCTGTTCGTGAAGGAAGGTGGCCATCTCGACGCCGACGTAGCGGAAATGCCACGGCTCGTAGTAGAAGCCGGTCGTCTCAAAAGCCTCAAACGGAAAACTGAGCGTAAAGCCATATTTGTGCGCGTTTTCCAGCAGCCAGATGCCCTCGCTCGTTTTATAGAACCAGGTGTGGAATTCAATGTCTTCCTGACCGACGATACCCGCCAGTTCGGGGGAGCCGAAATCCACCACCGTGCCCAACTGATGCTCGCTGAAGCCGGGCGGCGCGCTGAGAATGTTGGCCCGATCGGGTTCCTTCTCCAGCCACTTCTGGCGGGCGATGGCCTGAGCTGAGTAGCTGCGGTATCCGGAGATGACGACCGGTTTGAGGCCGGCGGCTTGCATGTCGGCGAGCATCGCCACCAACGGGTTGATGACCACGTACCGTAATTGGGTGGGATACCCCAATGTCACATCCCCAGGCAGATAGCTCGATATATCCACCAGGCCGGCCGGTTCGAAATTGCGACTAAGGCCATAGGTCAGCGTGACGAATGTGAGCAGGCCGTTGTCCGGTACGCGTCGGCTGCAAAGTATGCTGCGATCGGGGGTCGGGGACGGGGTGATCGTGGCGGTCGGGACGGCCGTAGGCGGTGCCGGTGTCGGGGTGATGGTGAATGTGGGCGCGACTGTGGGTTTGGCCGTCGGCGTCGGGGGGAGGCCTGTGGCGACGACCGGCGGCGGTGCGGTCGCTTTTAGCGTGGCGGCAACTTCGGCGGCGGCCACGATCGGGTTGGATGCCGCGGCAGGTGCGCAGCCGACGATCAACATCACCACAGCAAGCAGGAGTACGTGACCGGCCAACCGGTTTCCCAGAATCGACATAATGCCCTTCACTATATCGAAGAACGACGTCACCTGCCACCACTCTCAGGATGAGCGATGACCGGCGATGACATTCCGCTATCTGTATCAGGGCGCGGGCCGGATGTCGACGATCCGGCCGAAACCGTTGACCTCCACTTCCCAGGCGCTATCGGGCTGGAACTGGAGGAACTCTTCCGGATTTGTCGTCTGATAGACGACCGATTCACCGTTAATGTCAAAGGTGATCTGATAGGTTTGGGTGCGCTCGCCCAACTCCTGATCGGTTTGCAGCCGGGTCTCGGGCCAGAACGGGTTGAGGTCCGAGCCGGTCTCATCCATGACGCCCACCGGCTGCAATTGCATGATGGTGTATTCACAGTAATCGTCATAAACGATGTATTCGCAATCCTGCACCATCTCGCCGAAGCCCGTGCCCTGATCGACCAGATAGGGCGTGCCGCA
>CXWK01001454.1_pt1 | contig 14171 bp, 10 predicted proteins | sample 590851 | NCBI WGS metagenome assembly CXWK01 (sample SAMEA3498364, study PRJEB10139) | wastewater metagenome | biome: wastewater treatment plant; material: activated sludge | place: Denmark | collected 2014-08-01 | reverse complement strand
GCGCGTCGCCAACGGCAAGTAGAGCCGGAACGCCCCACCCACTTCATACTCCACCGCCCCAATATCGCACACTCCCACCCGCGCCCGGCCGCGCTGGTCGCGGTCGGCGCAGTGGCTCGCGTCGGCGGCGTTGATGAGCGGGCTGCCGGCGCGTGGCAGGATGGTGTGCATGGCGAATGCGCCGCCGTTGAACTGGAGCGGCCCCAGCCGTAGCTCGCCGGCGTAGTTCTCGCGGTCACTGGCCGCGGCCAGCGCCGGGCACGCGCCGCGGCTGATGTTGTGGCCCAGCGAGTCGAACAGCCCGCCGCCGCAGTTGTTGGCGCTGCCGAAGATGACGCTGTTGACGATCTGAATGACGCCGGGGTTTTCGGCCGACATGGGTGACTCTTCATAGAGCGCGTCGCCGGCCACCCCAGCCATATTGTCGGCGATGGTGACGTTGGTCAGCACGGCGTAGCGGCCGTAGTGGTAGAGACCGCCGCCGAAGTTGCCGGCCGTGTTGTCGGCCAGCGTCACGTTGGTCAGCGTCAGGTTGCCGTCGGCGTTCTGGTAGATGCCGCCGCCGTTGGCCGCCGCCGCGCCGGCGCTGTTGCCGCTGATGGTCGCGTTGTCAACGAACAGCGTGCCGCCGCCGTGGTAGATGCCGCCGCCGTGGGTGCCCGTGGCCACGTTGCCGACGATATTGACGGCGTCCATCTCAACGGCGTTGCCGTAGCTATTGACGCCGCCGCCTTCATAGGCCGTGTTGTTGCGCACGGTCGTCCGCGTCAGCGTCACCGTGCCGCCTAGATTCCACAGACCGCCGCCGCTGCCGGTGACGCTGTTGCCCTCGATCAGGCTGTGGGTGACGGTGACTGTGCCGCCGTTCTCCAGCCCGCCGCCGTGGCCGCCCTCGTTCTCGATGAGGCGCGTGTTGCTGATAATGGCCGACGAACCGCTGTCGACAAATAGCCCGCCGCCGTCAGGGGCGCGATTGCCCTGCACCAGACTGTCATGCAGACGCAACTCCCCCGGCGCGAGATTGGCGATGGCCCCGCCGCGGCCGAGGGCGTCGAGGGCCTCGTTATCCAGGAGTGTGGCCCCGGTGATGCTCACCTCGCAGCCATCGTTATAGATGGCCCCGCCTGTCGCCGCGGCGTTGTGCTCCAGCAGCGCGCCGTTGATCGTCAGCGTCCCGTCGAAGCAGTAGATCGCCCCGCCGCTGGCCGCGGCGTAGTTATTGATCAGGTCTACGTCGTCCAGGATCACGTCGGCCCCCGACGCCTCGATGGCTCCACCACCGACGAGCGAACTGCCATCGCGCAGGGTGATGGCCCGCAGCCGGAAAGTGACGCCGCTGCCGGCGAAGAAGTGGCGGTCGTTGTTGTTGGCATTCAGGATGATCCGGTCGCCGCCGTCTATCGTCACGTTGCCGAGGTTGACGATTTTGACAAGGCTGAAGGGGATGGTGGCCACGGCGGGGCCGCAGTTGAAGGTGATCGTCCCGCCGCCGGTTTGGGCCGTCGTCAAGGCGCTGTCGAAGGCCGCCTCGGTGCAACTGGCCGCCGTGCCGCTGCCGACCACGGCGTTGGCTGCCCGCGCGCCCCGCCCCGCCCCTAGCGCCAGCAACAGGATGAACAGAAACCCACTGATGACTCGTTTCACGTCTAGCTCCTTATGATCAACTATCCTGGCACGTCCACTGCATGGCAAAGTCCACCCGCGCCGAGGGGTCGGGGTTGGACACCTGGAGCGAGGCGATCTCGACCAGGTCAACCGCCTCCAGTGTGCCGGAGCCGTCGGCGTTGATGGTCACGACGGCCGTCGAGCCATCGCCGTTGTTGAACGTCCGCCCGGCGGCCACAATAGCCGGGAACATGTCGGGGATGCCCTCTGTGGCGACGGCCTGCAACTCGTAGCGCCCCGGGCCGGTGTAGGCGGCGATGCGCGTCAGGGCCACGGTGATGGCGTCGTCACCGGCGTTCTGCATCATGGGCAGTTCCAGGATGCGCGCTTCGCCCGGCGCGGCCCAGACGGCGCAGGTGTCAATGTTGGCTCCCATGCCGCCCGCGCCCACGCTCTCGACCGCGCCGCTGAGCGTGGCGGCGACGCAGAAGCGGAAGTACTCCTCGCAATTCTCCAGCGCGGTCGCGTCGCCGCCGCTCGCGCTCTCCGGGGTTGTGGCCAGCGCCGTGGCGATGGCCGCGTCTTCTTCCGCGGTCAGTTCGGTCAATTCGGCTGCCGGGTCTGCGGCCGTCGTCGCGCCTGAGTTACTACTGGTTTGGCCGGCGTCAGCCTGGCTGCTGCCGGCTGGTGTGCTGCCGGCTGGTGTGCCGCCACACGCCACGCCCACTACTACGACCCACAGCGACAAAAACAAGACGATACGCTGCTTCATTTTCTCTCACTCCTTGTTGCGAAATGGTGATTGTTACGGTCTCGACCTGGTCAATCGTCAATCTGACCCGTCTGATCTTCATCGCCGTACAATATCCGCTCGGCCGTGGCCATTGGTGACATTTTGTGACAAGTGGGAGAGCCGATAAAATTCATCCCCTGTACGGAGCCACACTATGACCCTGCCCACGACGCTGCCCGATTCGTTTGGCCCTTCGCTGCGCTATCTGCGCAAGCGCGCCCGGCTGACCCAGGATGAGCTTGGCCGCGCCGTCGGCTATAGCCGGGAGCAGATCGCCCGGCTGGAAAACGGTTCGCGCCTGCCCGACCTGGCCGTCATCGCCGCTCTCTTTGTGCCGGCGCTGCGGCTGGAACGGGAGCGAGCGTTGGCCGAGCGGTTCCTGGCCCTGGCTGGGCAGACGCGCGCGCTGCGGGTCACCATCACGCGCACCCAGGAAACCCGCGTTGAACTCATCCAGGAGATGCTGGACACGCCCGACCGCGGCCAATTCGCCCCGCCCGCGCCGCTGCTGCCCTTGTTGGGTCGTCGGACGGAGGTGGACGAATTACTGGCCCGGCTGCGCGACGCGCGTCTGGTCACCATCGTCGGCGCGCCGGGCATCGGCAAGACGCGGCTGGCGCTGGAGGTAGCCCACGCGGCGCGGGCGCAGTTTGCCGACGGCGCCGCCTTCGTCTCGCTGGCTGAGGTGCAGGCGGCCGACGACATCCCCTATACCGTTCTGGGCGTTCTGGGCGTCTCACCCGCCCCCCAACAGTCGCCCGACGCGGCCATCGCCGACGCTCTGGCCGCGCGCGAGCTGCTGCTCGTCCTGGACAACTGCGAGCACCTGCTCGACGGCGTCACCCGCTTCGGCGACTGGCTGGCCCGCGCCCCCGCCCTCAAGCTGCTATGCACCAGCCGCGCCCCACTCGATCTGTATGGCGAATACGAGTGGCCGCTGGCCCCGCTGGCCGTGCCCGACCTGGCCGAGCCGCCTGATCGGGCGCGCTGGGGCCAACTGCCGGCGCTGCAACTGCTGCTGGCGCGGGCCACGGCGGCTGATCCAACCTTCGCTCTGAGCGACGACAACCTGCTGCCGCTGGCCTCGCTGTGCGTCGCCCTCGATGGGCTGCCGCTCGCTTTGGAGCTGGCCGCCGTGCGGCTGCGCGACCTGTCGCCGGCGACGTTGGTGCAACAACTGCTGGCCCTGCGCGGCCACACGCATCTGTCCTCGACCTGGCTGCAGCAGACCCGCCGCAACGTGGCCGAGCGCCACCGCACGCTGCATGCCGCCATTCGCTGGAGCGCGCAGTTGTTGCCCGACGAGGCGCGACGCGCATTTGAAAGTCTGGGCGTCTTCGTCGGCGGCGGCACAATCGCCGCGGCGCAGGCCGTCGCCGGAGCCGACACGGCGACGCTGGCCCAGTTGGCCCGCGCCAATCTCGTTCGTCTGGCCGACGGCCGCTTTGCGTTGCTGGAGACGTTGCGGTCTTTTGCCCAGGAGCAACTGGCCGGGGCCGGCGCGCTGGCCGATTGTCGCGCCGCCCACGCCCGCCACTACACCGACTTCGCGCGGCAGGTCTTCGACGGGCTGCAGGGCGATGATCAGACGGTGTGGATGGCGCGGGCTATCGCTGACCAGGACAACTGCCTGGCGGCGCTGCGCTGGTCGCTGGCCCAGAGCGACGGCAACACGGCTGTAGCCATTGCCGGCGGCCTATGGTGGTTCTGGTATCGCCGCGGCTACTACGCCCTGGGGCGCGAACTGCTGACCGCCGCCCTGGCCCTGCCTTCGACCGGCCCAGCCGCCCGCGCCAACGCCCTCAATGGGCTGGCTGCCTTCTGCCTGATCCAGGAGGACTACGCCGCCACCTTCGCCGCCCACGAGCAGGGGCTGGCCCTGCGCCGCCAGTCGGGCGATGCCAGCGGCGTGGCCACCGTGTTACACAACATGGGCCTGGCCGCCTTTTTCATGGGCGACTATGCGCGGGCCGCGGCCCAATTGGAGGAGAGCATCGCCGTCAGCCCGGAGAGCGACCCCACCTCGGCCTACGCCCACCTGGGCCTCATCGCCCAAGAGACGGAGGATATGACTGCGGCGCGCCGTTGGCTGGAACTGGCCTACGACGGGGCCATGAAGACGGCCGCCGGGTGGATGCAGGCGTTCGTCATGAACTATCTGGCCGACGTGCTGCGCGAACTGGGGGAACTGGACGAAGCGGCGCGGCTGGCAGCCGAAAGCCTGCGCCTCTTCACGGAGATGGACGACAACCACTACCTGCCCGACGCCCAGGTAACGCTGGCTCAGATCGCCCTCAACCGGGGCGACACTGCCGGCGCGAGCGGGCTGGTTGGGCTGGCTGCTGAGCAGTATGCCGCCCGCGATGACGCGGCGGCGCTGGCGACCGCTATATTGGTGCAGGCCGACATCGCCCGGCAAGAGGGGCGGCGCGCCGAGGGCGCGGCCCTACTGGCGCGCTCGCGGGCGTTGCGCGGCAGTGTCAGCCGGGCCATGTCGCCCTATGAGCGGGCGCAGTATGGTCGCGTGGCGGCCGCGCTGGGAACCGCGGCCGACGCCTAGGCCCCGCCGCCTCGAATGAATCCGCATGAAGGCCAGATCACCCACCAAAGCCATCCTCCAGGCCCTATTCGTCACCTTCCTCTGGGCCACCTCCTGGGTGCTGATCAAGCTCGGGCTGGAAGCCAGCCTGCCGCCGCTCACCTTCGCCGGGCTGCGCTATAGCCTGGCCTTTATCTGTCTCGCGCCGTTCGTCCTCTTCAATCCCGCCCACCGGGCCACGCTGCGCGCCCTGCCGCGGGCCATGTGGGCGCGGCTGGCCTTGCTGGGTGTTGTCTTCTACAGCGTGACCCAGGGGGCGCAGTTCGTTGGCCTGGCCTTCCTGCCCGCGGCCACGCTGACCTTGCTGCTCAACCTGACGCCCATCATCGTCGCTCTGGTCGGCATCGTGCTGCTGGCGGAGCGGCCGGCGCGGGGGCAGTGGATCGGCATCCTCCTGTCGGTCGCCGGCGCGGCGGTCTACTTCTACCCTCTGGTTGTGCCCGCGGGGCAGCGTATCGGCCTGGCGGTGGGGCTGGTGGGGCTACTGGCCAATGCCGTCTCGTCGCTGCTGGGCCGGCAGGTCAACCGCGACGGCCGCCTGGCGCCGCTGCTGGTCACTACAGTCAGCATGGGTATCGGCGGGTTGTTGCTTCTGGCGGTTGGGGCGATGACGCAGGGCTTCGGCCGCCTGGGTTCGGCGCAGTGGCTTCTTGTGGCCTGGCTGGCCATTGTCAACACGGCCGTGGCCTTCACCCTCTGGAACCACACGTTGCGCACCCTGACTGTGGTCGAGTCGAGCGTCATCAACAACGCGATGCTGCCCCAGATCGCCATTCTGGCCTGGGTCTTCCTTGATGAACCCCTCAATGCCCGGCAAATCATCGGCCTCGTCCTGGCCGGGGTGGGGATGCTGGTGGTGCAGTTGCGGCGGCGCGGGGCGTAAGGGTACTGTAACAGCTGGCCTATAGAGAACAAACAAAAAGCGCCGCGACGGTTGCCCGCCGCGGCGCTTTTCTGCCCACCCTTTTCCTGAGTTGCTCAACGGTAGGAGGAGGGTACCATGGCGGCGGGCACAGTAGCTTCGGCGGGCGCCTCCACTACTTCTCCATGGTCAATCACATTGAGATACCGGACGCCGAACGTGATCGCCAGCAGGCCGTAGGCAAGCACGCCGGTTCCCGTCAGGATCTCAATAAGTGATGGCGTATAGTTGGTGAACAGCGGTACGTCGCTGCCGGGCACCTGCCCGAAGACGACCAACTGCCCCACGAGATTGGTGTCCCAGCGATAGGCGACGACACCGATGGCCACCAGGGCCAGGGCCAGAATGCGCACGCGCTCGTTGCGCCGGAAGCTGCCGACCAGTAGCAGCACCGCCGGCAACACCATCCCCAGAAAGATCTCCAGCCCCCAGAAGTTGAACGCCAGCCGGCCGCGCGTCAGAATGTAAAGCGCTTCCGACTTGGCCGGCTCATAGTCCACCGGCATGGACATCAAATCCCACCAGCGCAGCACGAGCAGGAAGAGCACTGACCAGCCGACGGTGTAGGCCAGCTTGTCGAGCGTGACCTTGTTGACCCGCGCCCGCGGCGTGAGGCGCGCGCTGACGAAGGAGATAAGCGCCACCAGGGCCATGCCACCGACGATGGCCGAGACGTAGAAGGAGATAGCCATCGGCCACGGCCGGTACCAGATGGGCCGGGCCACCAGCTTGCCGTAGGTCAGCCCCAGCGACGACTGGTGCAGCGTCGAAAGGCACAGGCCGACCAGGGCCAGATAGGGCGTCAGCTTGTGTAGCGACCCCAACCGGTGGGAGATGGCCGGGAAGCGCTGTTCCACCGGCTGCCAGTGGCCGATGATGGGCGCGACCTCCAGCATCAGCACGCTGAAGTAGAGGCCCACGCACATCGTCACTTCCCACAGCGGCGAGTGGATGTTCCAGAAGACGAAGCCGTGCCAGAAGCGGTCGGGCCGGCCGATGTCGAGCAGCAGCATCATCATGGCGATGCTGTAGCCGACGAAGCCGACGTAGACAGCCGTCTTGGCCACCGGCTGCAACTCCTTGCGCCGCAGCAGGTAGGCGATGGCCGAGATGCTGAACGCGCCGGCGGCCAGGGCAATGGCTGACAGGTCAATAGAAATCCACAGCCCCCACGGCACCAGGTCGGTCAGGTTGGTGACGCCCAGCCCCTTGACAAAGACGACCAGCGCCGCGCCCACTCCAATAGCCATGAGACAGGCCAGGAAGAGCATCCAGCGGTAGATCGGCTGGCGCAGGGCGGGCAGGGCGTTGTGGCGGACAAAGGTCGCGGCGCGACGAATGAGCGTCATGAGGCGCTTTCCTCCAGAACCGGCTCGGCCGGCAGGTAGTAGACACGCGGCCCCGTGCCCAGCTCTTCCCGCAGCCGGTAGGCGTCGGGGCGCTGGCGCAGGGCGATGCTGACCGGCGAGTCGGGGTCGTTCAGGTCGCCGAAGAGGCGCGCGCCATAGGTGCAGGCGACGACGCAGGCCGGCGTGGCGTCGGGGTCGTGGCCCGGCGTCAGGCCGATGGCCAGACCGCGGTCAATGCGCTGGACGCAGAAGGAGCACTTCTCGACCACGCCACGCGGCCGGCGGGGCACTTCAGGATGCCCGGCGGCGGGCACGTCGGGGTTGGGGCCGGTGAACGCTTCCCAGTTGAAGTGGCGCACGCCGTAGGGGCAGGAGAGCTGACAGTAGCGGCAGCCGATGCAGCGCTCGTAGTCCATCATTACCAGGCCGTCGGAGCGGTGGTAGGTCGCGCCGACGGGGCAGATCTCCACGCAGGGCGCGTCTTCGCAGTGCATACACGGCGTGGGGCGGAAGACGCGGCGGCCGTCGGCCGTCGGTTCCACCTCTTCAACGCGCGACCAGGAGATGCTGGGCGGCGTGTCGTTGTAGGCGTGGCAGGCGGCCAGGCACAGGTCGCAGCCGACGCACTTGCCCTGGTCAATGACCATCACCCAGTGGTGGGGCGAGGGCTGGTCGTGGTCGCCCCGTTCGATGATGGCCGGCTCGTCGGCGCGGATGGGCGGCTCCTCGGCCTTCGTCGGCGCGGCGGCCATCGGCAGCGGGATGCGGCTCGTGCCGATGCCCACGGCGGCGGTCGCCGTAGCGGCCAGGCCCAACTTCAGGAAATCGCGGCGGTCAATGGACGACATGGTCGGTTACTCGTCTTTCTGTTGGCCCTTGCGGTTGCGCAGACGCTCGATCCACGGGCCTAGCAGCGTGCCGAACACCAGGCCGAAGCCGATGGGCAGGATGTAGACCAGAGGGCCGGGGCCGCTCGGGGTTGTGCTGACGTAGGGCGTCACCTCTTCGCGCGCGGGCACGAAGTTGGCCGCCGGCTGTTCGGTCGTCTCCACCGGGTAGCAGGCCACGTCACTCTGCTCGGCCGCAGCCGTGGTCGAAGGCATGGCGGCGTCGGCGTCGGCGTGCATGTCACCCAGGTGGCAGTCGTTGCACGACTCCAGGTCAACCTTGAAGGTGTGGCTGCGCGAACCGTGGCCCATCGTGCCCGCGTCGGGCGAATCGGAGACGCGCAGGTGGCAGTCGGTGCACAGCAGCCCCTCTTTGGCGTGGCCGGTGAAGGTGTAGTAGTGCCCCTCGGTGTTGTGGCAACTGTTGCACAACTCCTGCGAGTGGCCGACTTTGAGTTGGGCGGTGTGGGGGTTGTGGCACTGGTTGCAGGTCATACCCTGCTGGCCGTGCTCGCTGATCTCCCACTCGTTGAACGTGTCAATGTGGCAAGTGCCGCACAGACGGGATGAGACGTCGGTGGGCATGTAGGTTTCGGGGTGGTTACTGGGAACGGGGGAGTGACAGGCCAGGCAGCCGACGCCGCCTTCCTTGAATTCGCCCGTTTCGGCATCGAAGCCGGTCGTGTGACAGGCCAGACACTCATCGGGGCTGCCCGCTTCCATCCAGGCCTTCTGGAAGGTCGGATCGACGAGGGCGTACCCGTGGGCGCTCTGTTCCCAGTAGCCACGCAAGCCTTCGTGGCAGCCGGTGCAGTCCTCGGCGTTGGGCGCCGGCGTCGCGTCTTGCCTAAGGGGCGCGGCGTGGGCGGTGGGCACGGCGAGGAGCGCCAAGACCGCCGCCAATAGCACCACGGCCAGTGCGCTACCGGCGATCAGCTTGGAGACTCGGGTGTGCATTTGCTTACTTGTCCTCCTCCGCGGCCGCAAGGGCGACCGAACGGATGTCCAATGGAATGAGCAACTCTCAAAGAGACTATCAGCAGTATAAGGCGCGACGGGGGTGGGGTAAATTGGGCGAATCCCCAATCTCCTGGGTGTTGGGCATGGGGGAAACGCGCCACCAAGAATGGCGGCATCGCCCGATTGTCAGCGCGGGTGGGAATGACGTATCCTGATGCTGCGGAGAAAAGTCGTTGTTCCTAATGAGACGGCAAGGGCCAGGCCCAAACCGGCAAGGCAGATAGAGGCCATGAACGAGTTCCAAGCTATCTTGACAATTGTGGTATACTTCGCCGTGCGTATCGGCATTCCGGCGCTCATCATCTATACCCTCGCTCGCCTGATCCGGCACTTCCAGGGGCCGGAGCTGGAAGAGAGCGATGCCGCGGAAACCCGTATCGCGCACTAGCTTTGCTCCCTCCCAGGAGCCGGGTTTCTCGCAAGGAGACTCGGGTTGATTGAGGGTCGGTTGCCCGCTCCCCGCGGGCGGCCGGCCTTTTTGTTTGGCTTGGTTCCTCGCCCTGTGGGCGAGGGAGCGCCGATCCCCCGCCCTCCGGGAGGGGTTAGGGGAGGGTCTGGCGGCCAAGCGCCCTCTCCCGGAGGGCGAGGAGGCAGGCGGCCCTCTCCCTAACCCTCTCCCGGAGGGCGAGGGGACAGGCGGCCCTCTCCCTAACCCTCTCCCGGAGGGCGAGGGGACAGGCGGCCCTCTCCCTAGCCCTCTCCCGGGGGGCGAGGGGACAGGCGGCCCTCTCCCTAACCCTCTCCCGGAGGGCGAGGGGACAGGCGGCCCTCTCCCCAGCCCTCTCCCGGAGGGCGAGGGGGTATGAAAAGAGCCGCGCCTCTGGCGAGACGCGGCTCTTTTCGTTTCAGTCGCCAAGAGCGCGGCCGAGCGCCCGCAGACGCCCGGCCACGTGGCCTAATTCAGATCGTCATAGGTGCGGATTTCAGCGCGCGTCTTGCCGGTCAGATCGCCGTTGACGGCGTTGATCGAGTCGTACAGGATTTGCAGGATGTAANNCTGCGAGTCCTGGTAGTTGTAGGCCGCGCGCAACAGGTTGGGCGTCCAGGAGGCGAAGCCGCCCTCCTCATCGTTGATGCGCCCGTTGGCGTCGTCGTCGGCAAACCAGTAGGGGTAGGACGACGAGTTATAGATAAGATTCACCCCGGCGACTTCCGTGGCGTAGGTTTGGATGGCCGCCAGCAGCGCCTCGCGGTAGGTGTCAATTTCGCCGTAGACGCCTTCGGTCACGTCGCCGTCACCGTCGTAGTCAACGTCGCTGACGCGGATGGCGCGCAGCCCTTCGATCGTCAGATCCACTTCGTGGCAGTCGCCGCAGTCTTCGACGACGATCTGCAGGTCATGGATGCCGTGGCACTCGGTGCAGGAGTCGTAGATCGGTACGTGCCCGTTGCGACCGGTGTACTCCTGGCCGGCGAACTCGTACGCGCCCTTGACTTCCGTGCCGAACAGCGTCGAGCCGGCGGCGAAGTAGTGGATGTTGACGAAGCGCAGATCTTCGTTCACTTCATCGTCCGGCTTGTCGCCGATGCGATTGTTGACGCTGACCGTGGACTCGCGGCCCTGATGGCAGTTGAGGCACATGTTGGCCGAGAAGTCGCGCTCGCCAAAGGAGACGGTCGCCCCGCTGGGGAAGCGAACCGACGGCACTTCGTAGACAGTGAACTCCGACAGGTCGTTGTGGCACGTGCCGCAGTTCAGGCCGTTGCTGGCCGGCTGGCTGGTCACGACGCCCTCAGCGAGGAACTGCGGCTGGCCGGTGGCCGAGTGGCACTTGGCGCACGAACCGGGCACGACGCCGCCGCCCTCTTCGGCCGCGTCCCAATGGCGGAACGCTTCCTCGGAGCCGGCGAAGTGGCCGTGATCCAGCCGGTTCATGGCGGCCATGTCAATCGGCTCGGCAATGGCCGTGTTCAGATCTTCGATGCCGTCGTAGAGCAACTGGATGATGTACTTGCCGCCGTGGACGTAGGCCCCGGGGTCTTTCAGCGACACCTGGTAGTTGTAGGCCGCCTTGGTCAGGCGGGGCGTCCAGGCGTTGAAGGCGTTGCCGAAGGACAACTCGTCTTCGCCCGCCTGGCCGTCGGCGTTGGTGTCGTTGAAGAAGTAGGGGTAGGTGGCGGCGTCGTAGAGGAGGCCGGCGCCGGAGACCTCGGCTGTGTAGGCTTGCATCGCCGCATAGAGCGTATCGCGCAAGCCGCCGATCTCATCGGCGATGCCCTCTTCCATGTCGCCGTCGCCGTCGTAGTCGACCAGCGAGCCGAACATGCGGATGTTGGCCAGGTCTTCGACCGTGGCCGCTTCGGTGTGGCACGCCTGGCACTGCTCGAGGTTGACTTCCAGCGTGTGCGGGTTGTGGCACTCGATGCAGGTGTTGTGGCTGGGCACGTGGTCGAAGCGGGCGTCGTAGGCGTTGCCGCCATACTGATAGCCACCCATCGCCAGGGTGCCATACTGGGTGGCCGCCGCGGCGTAGTAGTGGATATTGGTGAAGCCCAGGTCTTCGCTGACCGTGTCCAGGTCTTCGGCCAGGCCGGCGTCGGCAATCTGGGTGTCCACCGAGATGGTCGAGGCGCGCCCCTGGTGGCAGACCATGCAGCGCGACTCATCGCCCAGATTCTGGATCTCGATCCCGGAGGGGAAGATCACACTGTTCTTGACGATGGTGGCCGTGTTGTGGCAGGCCTCGCACTGGACGGTTGTGCCGATGGGCGCGGGGGCGTTGACCACGTTCGGCTCGCTGCCGTCGGCGCCGACGTAATCAACGTAGCCCGGCGTGCTATGGCAGCGGGCGCAGTCGGTCGGCACTTCGGCCGGGTCTTCCTCGTTCCAGTGGATGAACGCCTCGCTGGTCGCGTCGTTGTGGGGCGAAGCGGACCATTCAGCCAGGAACGGGATGGCCAGGTCGGCCGGCGCGGTCGTCACCGGTTGATCGGTGGCCGGGGTGGCCTCGGCAACGGCCTCGGCTTCCTCAGTCGGGGCGGCGGCCTCTTCCGTCGGCGCGGCTTCTTCGGCGGGGGCTTCTTCGGTCGAGGTGTCTAACTCTTCCGAAGAACCCTCCTCGAAGGCGGTTGTCGGGGCCGCTTCCTGTGTCCCCTCACCTGCTTGATCCGGCGCGGCGTTGTCTTGACAGGCGACAACGGCCATGCTCAGGAGCAGGATGAGGATTCCCAGGAGGGCCAATGACCTTCTTCTAGGTCTCATACGCTCTACCTCCTTTATCCTAAATGCAACAGTTGTGATGCGTCGTGCGTCATTGCTGAGCCGTAGTCGCATCTGGATGATAAAACACTGGCTTGCTCGCGCCCTAGGGCGCGGGGGTGGCCAGTGGAACAAACACGTCGCGCGTGGCTTCCGGCAGGGTGGTGATGGCCGTGCTCTCGAAGGTGAACATCCACACCACCAGGGCTAACGACAAGACGACAACGACCGACGCCACGGCAAAGTAGACCCGCTGGCGGCGGCGCAATACGTCGGGCGGCACGGCGGGCCACGCTTCGCCGCCGCGCTCCAGCCGCTCCAGTTCCAGAGCGTGCTCTTCCTCCATGATGTGGTGCGACAGCGTGCCGGTGAACATGCTCTTGTTGCGGTGCTTCACCAGCACGTTGTACAGATGCCAGATGACGATGGACGCCCCCGCCAGCACGGCCTCCCAGCCGTGGGCCTCCAGGGCCACCGGGATGAGGTTGCCGGGGATGATGCGGGTGGCGTTGATCGGGTTCCACAGGATGAAGCCGGTGGCGATCATCACCGCCGTGCCCCAGACGACGGCCCAATACTCGAACTTCTCGCCAAAGTTGAACTTGCGCATCCGCGGCGGGTCGTCGCTCAGGCCCAGGTTATAGGTGACGGTGTCGCGCAGGTCATAGGCGTCCTTGATGTCGGGCAACATGCGCATCCGCTCGCGGCGGACGAACAGGCGGTAGGACGAGGTCAGTAGGTGGTAGACGGATCCCAGCACCAGGACGATAGCCGCCCAGCGATGGATGTAGCGCACCGTCTCGATGCCGCCCATCAGGTCAATCAGCCCGGTGGAGAGGGGCGAGAACGGGAACTTCTGCGGCAGCCCGGTCAGGCACAGGATGGTGAAGCTGATCAGCAGCACCATGTGCTCGATGCGGGCCATCAGCCGGAAGCGGGGGTACTCGCCGTGGAGGGCGGCCGTCCGTTCGACTGTGATCTCTCGCAACTCATTCATGCGTCTCTCTCATCCTCCTACCGGCCGCGCATCTTGCGATAAACGTCACTGCCTACCAGGAATCCCAGGAAGGCGACGGTAGACGGAATGACGATGGCGTAGAAGATGGTCACCAGGAACATCAGCGGGTTGTCGCGCAGTGACGGGCGGTGGTGGCCGGTCCAGGAGTCGCTGAAGTTGGTCGTGGCGTCGGGGTGGCATTGCTGGCACGTCACCAGCAGGTTCTCCTTGATGCCCGCGTCGGGGTCGTCCACGCGCATGATGGCGTGGACGCCGTGGCAGTCGTAGCAGACGGCCTTGTTCGTTGGCGTGTTGGGGTCGTTCGATTGGAAGATGTTGACCGTCGTGCCGTGGAAGTCGTCCACGTAGGTCTCGAATACGTCAATGGAGATGTCGTAGTGGGTCATCATCTCCCGGTCGGCGTGGCACGAGGCGCACAGCTCCGGTGAACGGTTGCGGAAGAGGGCCGTCGTCGGGTCGTTGATGCGGTGGACGCCATGACACTCGATGCAGGTGGGCACATCGGGGTTCTCTTCGGTCAGCAGCGCTGTGCCGTGGACACTGACGGCGTAGTCGTCGAAGATGGTGCTGTGACAGTTGCGGCAGGTCTCGACGATGCGCGAGCGCGGCTCGTCGGGCACAGGCGTGTAGTGAGCATCGTGGCAATCCACGCAGGTGGCTGAGTCGAGGTTGCCCTCGGCCAGCGCTTCGGCATGAACGCCGTCCATGTGCCCCTCTTGCTGCGTCTGGTGGCAGCGGGCGCACAGCTCCGTCTTTTCGATTGTGTATTCGCGGGCCGA
>CXWK01000658.1_pt1 | contig 14183 bp, 22 predicted proteins | sample 590851 | NCBI WGS metagenome assembly CXWK01 (sample SAMEA3498364, study PRJEB10139) | wastewater metagenome | biome: wastewater treatment plant; material: activated sludge | place: Denmark | collected 2014-08-01 | reverse complement strand
ACCCCGATCGTCGGGGCATCAGACTCCCATAACTCCTGGACCACTTTCCCGGGGTCACGTCAGGAGCCTTCTCGTTCTCCGACCACCTGTAAACCCTGACGTAGATATCTGGGCGACGTAACAAGCGAGTGTGGTCGGGTAACCCTCGGCCTTCTGCTCAGCCACCCACCGATAGCGGGTCACTGCCCCGACTCCTTTACCCAGAAGGCCGTTGCTCGTTTGAGTAATTCTCGTTCCATCCGCAAGCGAGCATTCTCACGACGCAGCCGGACCAGCTCGGAGCGTTCCTCGCTTGTCATACCAGCCCGATCACCACGATCGATACGGGCCTGCTTGACCCAGTTCCCCAGGTTCGACTCGCCGATACCAAGGGACCGAGCGACGTCAGCAATCGTCCGGTGCTGGTCGATCACCATCGCGACAACGTCACGCTTGAACTCCAGCGTGAACGACCGTCGCGTCGACCTCGACTTCGCCTCTTCGTTCATAACAGACATGGATACCCCCTAAAGAAGGTGTCCACCCAACGGGGTGAAGCTCAGACCTTGCACGCCTGACTTCGGCGGACCTTTCTGAGACCTACTTCAGGAAGGCGAGTTTTGTTGAATCCGACTTGATCGAAGCCGATTTGATCAACTCAAACTTTGAGGGCGCGGACTTCTCTCGCGCTCAGATGATGCGTACCGACCTGCAGAACGCCAACTTCTCTCACGCCAACCTCACCGATGCCGACCTCCGCAACAGCCACTTGACCGGCGTCAACTTCGCCAACGCCGATCTGTCTGGCGCGGACCTGAGCGGTGTCTATTGGGACGCAGAAGGCGCTCCAGTTTGGCCAGCCGGCTTCGTTGCGCCCACCAGTGCGACTTCCTAAGTGCAGCGGCCGACCAACCGGGGCCACTCACCTACGGTTCAGCCAGGTGTCTTGTGTTTCCGAGCTTCGGCTCTAACGGCAGCCCCCTGACCGTCGTCCACGATGCCAGCTTCGGGGACGCGATTCTTTGCCAGGCAGCAAGTTGCGTGGCGGTCGATCGCTTGCCGGGGCCGAAGTGATGCAGGGCACGAGCCGTTCCAAGCAACAATCAATATTGAACGGCACTAGAAACCATGGCTAGGACCACGACCAGCAACGACCTACCCGTACATGATGTCGTGATTGGACCACCCGCGCGGGTGTTACGGCGAACCAATCGGGTCGAAGGGCGCCGGATGTTGCCCAGTCTTGGAGTGCGCGAGAGGCTATGCCGGACGCCTCGTCAACTCGAAGGGTCGTCGCCGACGAGTTGCCAATAGTCAGGGTCCTCGTCAAAGTCGACAATCACGACGCCACCGTCTTCGGTGAGGATGGCGGTAAAGGTTACCGGGCCAAAAATCGGCGCCGGGACTGTGTACGACCTGACCGATTCGACCAGGTCGTAGCTCAGTTCATCCCATCCTTTGAAGGCAAACAATGCGGCTGCCAATGGGCCCTCGACAAAGTCGAGTTCGGAGCCACGTCCGTCATCCGATCGGGACTCGCCGTAGAACTGGTGAGCCTTCGCCAGGATTCCGGCGCCCACCTCGACCCTTCTGTTCACGACGCGATGAAGCCGAAGCGTTCGGCAACCTGTCGCTCGAGGCGGCGAGATGTCGGGGTGGCCACCTGCGGTGCCTGCGCCAGTGCAGCCGCGTAGGGGATGTCCTCGTTCATCTCGGTCAAACGCCAACCAATATGTTGGTGCGAAAGCTCACTGACCTGTGAAGCATTTTGCCCGCGCAGCTTAGAGATGACGCTGTCAACGGTCTGAAGTTCTTCGGCGCTGAAAATCGTGAGATCGGCGTCGCGCAAGGCAACCATTCGGTGGTGTTGCTTTTCGCCGCGGTCTTCGTACTGAACGACGGCCGAACCATCAGCGACTAGCGCGTCGCGCACGGGAAGGAGTCGCCGAGGGGCCGGGCCATGTTGCAGTTTTTGATAGACGGCGCCCGTGATGGGCTGACCCGTACGCTGCACGTGATCGAAATCGGCAAAGAAAAGAACCTTGTTGATCTTGGTCGACCCGCCCCACTGATCGTTCGTCAGCTGCTTCGCGACGTAGAGCAGGAGCTCTGCCAGTTTGTGTTCGTCATACCCGAGGTTCATAGGGCCATCATCGCGCGCCGGTGTGACACCGTCGGCTCCTCAGGCATCTGGACGGAGGCACGACGGAATTTTCCACGGTGTCTGACAGTGTCATGAAGAACGGGGGCGCGTCCTCGGGTAGCGCAGACCCGCAACCGGTTGGGCCGAGGGATCGGTTACCCAGACCCTGGCCGACGAACCGCAGTTCACCGACTCGATGCCGGCAAGTGAGTCACCGTCTCGTAGAAGAGAGATGCGAGTCGAGAGCCACGAGACCCGTGCGGCAGACGCCATGATCCTCAACGGTTCATCTTTTGTATCCATGCCGTTCCTGGTATCCGTCGCATAGTGTCGCCAGCACCATGTGGGCTGCCTCCATACCAAGCCGGCCATCATGAAAGGCTCCAAAACGCGCAACACGGAGGACCGAGCACCCCGTCTAATTCGCCGATCTCGGTTCGAGTCGTATCGGTGGTTCCACTGGGTCCGGTACGACCCTCACAAAGGGATCTGACGCAACTTCTTCAGGCAAGAGAGATGCACTCGACTCGTACACGTCCAAGAAACCTTCTTGCGAGTTCACATTAAACTCTATTGATTGAGGCGACCGTCGAAATAGCTCCACAAATGCGTTCAAATACTGAGCGCTCGCGCCCCCCTGATGAGAAACGACCTCGACGGTCAGAGCGCTCTCCAGGTCGTCGACTTCCTCTTTGAACGCTGCGTCCAAGTACCTAACATGGACAACTTTTCGATCTCCAAGCTGATCAATCCACAGTGCGCCGAAGTCTGGATCGTTGACGTGAGTATCCAAGAAGTGTGCTATCGCGACTTCTTCGTCTATGGACAATGTCGAAGGTTCCGACGGGGGCAAAACCCTGGCGGGCTTGGGGGCTTGTGCTTCCGCTGCGCGGCCAGGCACGATCGAGGTTTGCGCTGTGGCGCCGCCTTCACCCTCTACGCAGCCAACAAGTGTTATCGCCGCCAGCACACCCCTAAGGAGCATGTCGCGTAGCCATTTCTGCTCTCTTGTACCCCGAAGTTCTATCAATTGCACGGGTTGCTCACTCGACAGATGTGTGTTCCGCTGGGAAGAGTGATCCAGGGCACCCACATTCCATACCGACTCCCGGGACTACCAAGCTGCGGCCCAGCGACGTGCGTCGCTGCGAGAAACCAGGACCCACCATAAGACAGAAAAATAGGTCCACCGCTGTCCCCTCCGTTACTCAGGTTGTTGTACCGGAGCGCGGACCACGTTCCACCACCCCACCAGCAATCGCCGCCAGCGGGAAATTCGTGGCTACCAAAGCCCTGTACGGTACCGACGTTGGACCCGATCGACCCATTCGCCCAAAGACCGCTCTTGAGCGTCGGCTGACCGGTGTAATAACCACCGGCTATTTCGAAAGCGATCAAAGGATGGGGGTAGGTGCGCTTGTCCCAGCCATATTCGCTGAGGTTATACGGCTGGGCAAACTCTTGGTGCTGATAGTCCCCGCCTTGAGGGGAGCAGTGCTCAAGGAAGGTCATTCCGGGATTAGATGTCAGTAGGCCGTTTACCCTGCCAGTCCCGTTGTTGGGATCGGCGCAGTGGCCAGCCGTAGCAAACCCGCGCCAATTTGATGACCCCCATTCGAATCCCACAGTGCATTCGTCGGACCAAATCCCACCGCTTTTGTATTCAAAATCTGTTCCCGCCGCCTGGAGCCTAATTTCTTCGTCCGCGAATACAACTGAACGGGCAAAGGCCGGGTTGATATAACGGTCTACGTCAACCTTCTCGTCTGCCGAAAAGTCAATAGTTCCGAGCGGGTGATTCAGCTCGAACTCGGGAGCGGATGTTTCATTGCGGGCTACATCGATAGCGTGCATGAGGTCGATGTGGCTAGCACCTCCCTTGTGGCGGTAGATCTTGGCGCCGACTTCACGCTCCAGGAGATCTACTAAACGGGAAAAAGAGGGCTCCAGATAGCGAGCATGAATCTGGTACCCCTGGTCGTAAGTCACCCACACGGCGCCGAACCTGGCGTCGTCTTTGTTGGCTAGGACAAAGTCATAAAGAGGCCGCGAGTCGCTAAACGCGCGCCGGGCCTCTTCGGTTGTAATGTGCTCGGTCGCCGCAAATTCTTTGTAGGTGGCGTCCCAGTCGAACTCGGTCGTGGTTTCGACCGGCCCTTCTGGGTCCGGACCCGGAAGATCCGCTGCGCCGACGCTGCCTGGAATCGGCACCATCAAGGGACTGGTAAGGAACAAGAGTGCGATCGCCTTCGCCGCTAATGGCGCTAACTTCCTCGTTAGGACGAAAGACGGGAGGGAATGGCGGAGCGCGAGGGGGGGGTTCTGTCGGAGAGCATGGGGGCCTTTACTGTTTATGTGGAGTGGGCGACAGTCGGGGAACCGAGGATTCGCGAGTTCACGTGGTGAGGGCGAAACCTTGCTGGGCCGTTGCCACCGGTCAGGGTGTGATGGCTGCAGTCTGTGCTGCAGCTGCCCGTGGGCAGCATAGCACCTAAAGCGCTAATACATATCCGGTGAACGCGAAGAGGCCCGCCTCGGATGATGCGGTCCTTCACATGCTTGTCACCGAACAGCCACCCCGCCCGACCCATCAAAGAATTACCGTTCGAGAGATTGCGGCCTTGGAAAACGGCATGGGAAGGGGCTGCCGTTCCGCTACCAAAGGGTACCGGCCCCAAGCCGATCTCCCAGGCACCCCAGACTGGAGGCGGCCCAGCGCGTTGCGGGCTGCATCCCTATCGGGGGGTCAACTCGGAGTCGAATGTGACGCGGGCCCGGGTGGGATTGTTGTCGCATCCCCCGCGTTCAGGGGTACCTACGGTCGTGCCTGATTGGGATACGAGGCGACCATCGATCATGGCTTCGACCCGCCAGTTGTATTCCGCTGTGTCGTCAAATGTGAGATGAAAGAAGCGGCTGTGTCCAACGACTTCTCCCGGTTCGTCGTCTCTGTCCGACGGTTAGTCGACCATGGGATAGCACTGTTCGTTCGCGCAGACGCTTCGGGCGTCGATTTCGACAGGAAACACCGCAACGAAACTGCTGTTCATGAACACGGCGTTGCAATCTTCCGCGGTACAGCCCGATAGAGCGACCGCGAGGACAAGCAGCATCACAAGCCGATCTATACGTCGCATCACGACAGGATACGCGTCAGCCTGACGCTCGCGGGCGACGGATCGCGGGGTGTTGGGAAGGCACCTGTTCGGTGGTGCCACATCTGGTCGGGCGCTGCTCACTACGACGGTCAGCCTGGCCAGTCGACTTGGACGTTGACGGTCAACTCGTCGTCGATGCCGCTGATTATTGGGTCGAAGTGGAGCGCCAAGGGGACGCCGGTGTCTTCGTCGAAAACAGCGGCGACATGGCCCTGGCCTGCGTAGTAGTCGATCAGGTCAAAGACCCCGTCGACGGTGTAGGGGACCCACGGCTGCTCTAGATCGGCGGGATCCACAGGCTCGCCGTTGTCGGTCACCTCGGTGACGACCCCACCAACTTCGGCGTACGCACGTCGTGGCAGTTGCCCTCCGCGACGACAGTCTGGATGCTGGTAGTTCGGGTGTTCGGGACCTGCGCGTCGTTGCCTGAAGTTCCACAACGCGAGGGAACCAGATCTCGGTCCTATTGCATCTAAACCCCCACAATGCCTGTCGCCAACTTCACCCGAACGGCGACTGTTGACCACCAGAGTTTGGATCCTCAGATATGAATCGTCTGCCCCGCTACCTATCGGTCATCGTGGCTGCGTTCGCGCTTGCCGCGTCGTTTGCGGCTTGCGCTAACCAAAGCGAAACAGTCGGCGTTTCTCAACCGTCGCTCTCACCCGATTCGACGGCCACGACGCTTGCCCCGGCCGTAGCCGGCGACAGCGACTCACCTTGGACGAGCAACACGGGTGTCGGGCCGACCGTTCCTGCCAACCCCTCGGAGAGCACCTGGATCACGGCGCCGCCTCCGACGTCTCGTGCGTCTGGTGATCAGCCAGCCACTGAAGCCGATCGGGCGACCTACGAGGATCTCCTCAACCGGCCCCAGACCCAGACGACGATTTTGATGGATGACATCCCGCCACCATCTCCTGACATCACGGCTCCGCCAACCCCGCTTGAGGAACCCCTGATCGGCTCTTGGGATATCGATCGCTCCCTCAATCGCTTTGCTGGAGTCGAGTTCACCAATCGAGGCGTGTCGTTCTTTCCGGCGGCTGAGATCATCCTGGAGAACTACCGCGACTGGGTCGTGCAGGCCGAAGGTTTCGCTATTGGTTTCCAGGACGGCAACTGCAACGGAAACGGTTCACGGACGATCGACGTCACGGCCGGATTGCTCACGGTTGATCAAGATTCAACGGTCGGTGTCGGACAAACGGCCGTCGGGTGTTCTCAGCAATACCCAGAGCAACTCGGCGAGATCAAGAAGTGTCTCGACGGTGCCGGTTGCGAGTACACCCTGGACGGGGATCGGCTGACCATTGTCGGCGCGGATGCGACCCATTTTGAGTTCACCCGCTCATCGAACACTTAGAGGCCGCGCTGATCGGGAGCGTGGGTTCTGACGAGGAGAAACGCTTGGCGTATCGCTTTCGAGGAGAAGTGGACAGAGCAAAAGATGAAGCCGCAACCAACGCGCTATCTCGACCGCTTGCGTCGCTATTCAACCACTCGTAGGATCCCGAACCTCAAGGGACCCGAACCTCAAGGGACCCGAACCCTCAAGGGACCCGAACCTCAAGGGACCCGAACCCTCAAGGAACCCGAACCCTCAAGGAACCCGAACCTCAAGGAACCCGAACCTCAAGGGACCCGAACCTCAAGGGACCCGAACCTCAAGGGACCCGAACCTCAAGGAACCCGAACCTCAAGGAACCCGAACCTCAAGGGACCCGAACCTCAAGAAGGATCCCTAACGAATGAGACTCCCCCGCCGATTACTGCTTCTCACCCTCGTAGCGCTGCTCGGATCACAGACCGTCGCCTCCGCTCAGCCATCTAGATCCGACGACAACCTTGGACCCAACGGTGAAGTCCCAGTCGACACCGTCACCGACGAAACGATTCAAGCAGTCGCTGACGCGACCGGAATGTCCCTCGAAGACGCTCGATTCGCCGTGGGGGACGGCAGTCGGATCATCCTCGACTTCATTCAGAAGCACCAAGCCGACCCAGAATTTGGGGAAGTTCGCGTCCTGAACGAAGGGCGCTTCCAGGCGCAGATACGCACCACCACCGCCGATTCGGTCCTGCCGACGCAACTCGAAGACGAACTGGGCCGCCCGGTCAAGCGGTTTGCTGGTGGCCTGTCAGCCCAAGATTTGGATGCGGAACTCGCGCGGGCGGCGGAGGTGCGTAACCGAGCACGCTCATACCCAAGAAGACCCGCCCCAAACTGAGCAGCACCCCCGGGACCTCCAGCGAGCGAGTGACGTGCGTCATGTCGAGCATCGCGGGGCATAAACATCCGGGTCTGTCGTGACTTACGCGACTGATTCGGCCAGGGCCAGGAAGTCGGCGGCACGGGGGTCGGCGGGGGCGTCGGTGCGGCGGGCGGCGACGATGGGACGACTCGCGATGGGCTGGGGGTCGACGGTCTGGATGTTGGCGGCGCTTTGAGCGACCGATTCGGGCAGCACCGACCAGCCGAGGCCCAGTTCGACCATCTGCCTGAGCACCCGGGGGTTTCCTGACTCGGCGGCCACCTCACCACCCAAACCCGCGGCGGTTAAACCGTGTTTGGCGAGTCCCCGGTCGACGATCGACCGAGTCTGTGACGTGGCCGGATACATCACCCAGCGGGGTCGATCGCCGGCGCTCGCAATGGCGACGGCCTCGGCGACGGTCGACGGTAGCGGCGCGGCATCGCCAGCGACACACAGCCACATCGATTCGACCGTGACGACCGTGCTTGAGAGCGCTCCCGCAACGTCAGGAAGGTCACCGTCGGGAGCGACCACGAACGCGATGTCCAAGTCACCTCGGCGGCACTCTTGGATCAGTTGGGAGGACGGCCGAACAGCGAGCCGCAGGTCGACCTGGGGATGCTCGGCACGAAAGCGGGCGATGACGTCGGGCAGCAAGTAGAGGAACGCCGCGTCGATCATCCCCACCCGAAGCGTGCCGACATCGCCTGAATTGACGCGGCCGATGTGGCGGGCCAGGTCGCTCGTTTGCGCCAACACCGTTTCGGCATAGTTCAGAACGTCCCTAGCGGCGGGCGTCAGGCGCCGGACCCGTCCGTCGCGTTCGAACAGCTCAATCCCCAACCGGCGTTCGAGTTCGGCGATCCCTTGGCTGAGCGCGGACTGGGAAACGCCCAGGCTGGCGGCCGCAGCGGTCCACGTCTCGGCGTTTGCTGCCTCTCGCAGGTAGCGCAGTTGGTGAAGGTTCAGGTTGGGAAGCGATGCCGTCACAGTCATAAGTGTTGCTTATGGATCCCCACCTTGACAAGGCGAATGCTTATACATAAGTATTCCTGAGCGCTTGACCACGATGCCGACTCCCACATCACGGCCGGAACAACCGCCGGGGGCTCGACCAACTCCCCCACCTCCCTCTCAAACGAGAGCAGTCCTGTGATTCGAACGCGACAACCGCTAGACATGTCAACGCGCACCCTCACAATGCTCGACCCAGCGGCCAGCAACCCCTCAGATCACCAACCACGAGCGCACAAGCCTCGGGTTTGAACCAACAAAACGAACCAAACAAGGAACGCACACATGCCCGAACCGATCCAGATCGCACCCGCCGACGGCAAACTCGGCATCCTCACCCCCGGTATGGGGGCCGTCGCCACCACCTTCTATGCAGGTGTGATCGGCACCCGTCGCGGACTCACCCAGCCCATCGGCTCGCTGACCCAGATGGCTCACATACGACTGGGTGACCGGGCAGAAGGACGCAACCCCCTCATCAAAGACTTCGTGCCTCTCGCCGATCTGGACAACATCGTCTTTGGCGGCTGGGACCCCATCCCCGACAACGCGTATGAGGCAGCCAAAGCTGCCGGCGTCCTTCGCCCCGAGGACATCGAGCCCATTCGCGAAGAACTCGAAGCCATCGTGCCTATGACCGCCGTCTTTGAAGAGCGTTGGGTCAAGAAGCTCCACGGCACACACGTCAAGACCGAAGCGACCAAATGGGACCAGGCCCAGGCCCTGATGGACGATATGGCTCGCTTCAAAGAAGAGAACGGCTGTGACCGCCTGGTCATCGTGTGGTGCGGTTCGACCGAGGCCTACGAAGAGGCCCAAGCCGTGCACCAGTCGGTCGAGGCGTTCGAAGAAGGCCTGCGCAACAACGACCCGCACATCGCCCCCTCACAGATCTATTGCTACGCGGCGCTCAAGTCGGGTGTGCCCTACGCCAACGGTGCCCCCAACCTCACCTGCGATGCACCGGCGATGATCGAGCTGAGTGCTCGTGAGGGTGTGCCGATCGCCGGTAAAGACTTCAAGACCGGCCAGACCCTGATGAAGACGATCCTGGCCCCCGGGCTGAAGGCCCGCATGTTGGGGCTGTCGGGATGGTTCTCCACCAACATCCTTGGAAACCGAGACGGCGAAGTGCTCGACGACCCCGAGAACTTCAAGGCCAAAGAAGTCTCCAAGCTGGGCGTGCTCGACACCATCCTCGAACCCGAGCAGTACCCCGAGCTCTACGGCGACATCTACCACAAGGTCCGCATCAACTACTACCCCCCTCGCCGCGACAACAAAGAGGGTTGGGACAACATCGACATCTTCGGATGGATGGGTTACGACATGCAGATCAAGGTGGACTTCCTCTGCCGTGACTCCATCTTGGCCGCCCCGATCGTGCTAGACCTTGCGCTCTTCATGGACCTTGCGCACCGCGCAGGCCAGGTTGGTGTCCAGGAGTTCCTGAGCTTCTATCTGAAGAGCCCCCAACCGGTCGGTGGCCTTCCGCCAGAGCACGACATCTTCATTCAACAGATCAAACTCAAGAACACGCTACGCGAGTGGATGGGCGAAGAGCCGGTTACCCATTCAGAGGCGTAGCTAGCGTCACTCGGGGGCTTGCAGTGGACGAAATCATCATTCGCCGGATCGTCAACGCCTCCCCCGAGGTGGCCTGGCCCGTGTTCACTGAGCACGACAAGTTCTCTGAGTACACAATGATCCCGACCTCCCGCCTCGTTGAGGCGGGAATCGGCGATCGCTACGGCACCGGCGCCGTTCGAAAACTCGGTCTGGGGCCCTTGGGAGCGTCTGAGCGGATTACCGAATGGAACCCGCCCAACTCCTACCGGTACGTCCTCTTCGGGACGCCGCTGGTCAAAGACCACGACGGCCTCGTCGAGCTCAAGGGCGTTCAAGGCGAACCCGACCTCACGTCGCTGACGTGGACGATCCACTACCGGCCTGCGCTCGCGATCGTCGGCGGGCCTGCGAAACAGGTGGTCACCAGGGCCGTTACTTCTATCGTGAACGGGCTCTCCGCAGAGGCAGAACGTCGGATGGGATCGGCCTAGATGTCTTCGAGCTTCGGGCAGATCTTTCGGATCACCACATTCGGCGAATCGCACGGCGGCGCGTTAGGTGTAGTCATCGATGGCTGCCCTCCACGGATGGCACTCGACGAGTCAGACATTCAGCCCGACCTCGATCGCCGTCGACCGGGCCAATCGAAGCTGACGACGCAACGCCAAGAAACCGATACGGTCACGATCTTGTCCGGGGTATTTGAAGGGCTAACCCTCGGCACGGCTATCGGCATGGTGATCAGCAACTCCGATGCTCGACCAGGCGCCTACGAGCACATGCGCGAGGTGTACCGCCCAAGCCACGCCGATTACAGCTACCAAGCTAAGTACGGAATCCGGGCCTGGAACGGGGGCGGTCGGGCATCGGCCCGAGAAACCGCAGCACGCGTTGCCGCGGGAGCCGTCGCGCGCAAGCTGTTGGCGTTGACGACCGGGATCGAGGTGATCTCGTGGGTCGAGTCGGTTGCGACGATTCGCGGCAACATCAATGCCGACGTGGTATCGCTCGATGACGTGGAGAGAAGCGCGACACGCTGCCCCGACCCCGAAGCCGCAGCGGCCATCGAAGGTGCGATCGACCAGGCACGGAAGGATGGCGATTCGCTTGGCGGCGTCGTCCGATGTGTTGCCCGCAACGTTCCCGCCGGGCTTGGCGAACCGGTCATGGACAAGATCGACGCCGACCTGGCAAAAGCCATGCTGAGCATCCCCGCAGCCAAAGGTTTTGAAATCGGGTCCGGCTTTGCGGGAACCGTGATGCGCGGTAGCGAGCACAACGACGCGTTCGTCCCTGGCCCAAACGGTGAACCAGTGCCCGAAACGAATCGTTCCGGCGGAGTCCTGGGTGGGATTACGACGGGGGCCCCGCTAGACATGCGGATTGCCTTCAAACCCACGGCGACCATCAACGCCCAGCAACGGACGGTTTCAACGACCGGCCATGAAGTTCTGCTGGCAGCGACCGGTCGCCACGATCCGTGCGTGCTCCCCCGAGCCGTGCCGATCGTCGAGGCGATGACCTGTTTGGTCTTGGCTGATCACTGGCTGCGTCAGCGGACCATCAACGTCTTCGAATAACCGACGGACTGTGCGCCCGAGAGGGCTGCCTAGGCTTCGGTGTCAGCTTCCAGGTCCGGCAGGTGGCATTCGGGGCCGAGCATTCCCCTGCGCACCCAGCCGTCACGTCGAGCGGTCGGAAAGACGACCTGTACGTCTCGTTTGTGACTGCAAGTGACCGAGGACGGCCGCTGCGAGCGTTGCCTGATCGGTGACGAAGCGAAAGATCCTTGAGTCTGAGTCACCTCTCGCCCCTTGTCGTTCGTTCGCCTGTGTGACACAAGTCCCGCGACCGCCACGCCTAGTAGCGCACGCCGCACCCAGATTGCAACCATTGAAACCGCCTCCGGACATATTGCTTGGGGTTCTCCGGGCCGGTTTCGCTCTTGCTCGCCCTCGCCAAAATGCGACCATTTTTTAGCGGCTTGGGGTCGTTGCATCCCGATGTCAGCTAGTTCACCACCTTCGACGCGGCCGATGCAATGGGAATTTAGAGAAGAGCCGAGCCTTAGCAGGCCGCCAACCTAAAACCGAACAGCGTTCGCTTTGTTGCGACAGCCATTGTTACGAATGCAAATACAGGGCTAACGAGGCGACCAAGCCCGCGAATTACCTGCATGTAAGCCACGTAGGGTGAGAAGAGCTCACCGACCCTCGAAACGGGGAGCCCGTTTTTCTTTGAATGCGCGGGGCCCCTCACGCGCGTCCAGCGACATCATCACCCTGGCCGAAACTTCGCGTTCAATTGCGAACGCCGCACTCCATTCCTGGTCAGCCGTGCGTAAGGCCACCTCTTTGCATCCTTGAACCGCAAGCGGAGCGTTGTCGGCAAGCGCCTGAGCCATCGCGAGCGCGACATGGAAGACCCGATCGGGGCGCTCGACGCGGTTGACCAGGCCCCAGCCGAGGAGTTGCTCAGCGGTCACTAAGTCACCAACCAGCAATATCTCCATCGCGGCCGCCCACGGCACCTGCCGCGGCAGCCGGACCATGGAACCAGCGCCGGGGACGACGCCGCGACGGACCTCTGGCAACCCGTAGCGAGCCTCGGACGAAACGATCCGAAGGTCGCAGGCCAACATGATTTCAAAGCCGCCCCCAATAGCGTCGCCAGCAACCGCAGCAACGACCGGTTTGGGATAGCTGTCGACCATCATTGCCCGACCCATGACCGCAACGTCGGACAGCAACGCCTCGTCCCATTCAGACGCCGGCGACCGAACTCCGGTGAACAGGGGCAGGAGCTCCCCAAGGTCACCGCCGACGGTGAAGGTCTCGGTCCCGGTACTGCTGATGACGACCGAGCGCACGTCTGGGTCTGCTTCGGCAGCGGCCAGCCCTTGCGCCAGTTCGATGATCATCCTCGAGGTGAGCGCGTGTCGGCGGCGTGGTCGATCGAGAAGGATCGACGCGACGCGATCAAGCCGTTCGTAATGAACTCGACCCTCATCCGGACCGCTGGTCTCGGCACCTTCAGCTGGCATCACTTCTCCCCCAATATCTCGGGTACGCCCTCGGGCACGTCGGGGCCCCGCAGAGTTTGGGGCCCCAACACCCCCGAACGGACCTTGGCGAAACCTAGTCGCGGCCAGCGGAAAGCGGATCCTCTGGCCCCCGGGACCGAGGGATACGAACACCAACTCGAGGCCGTCGGGAGACCACCCGCGACAGAAGCGCAGCTCGGATGCAATTTTGCCGAATGCTTCAGGCGCTGACTGCCACCCGCGTTACTCTCTTCGATCGAAGACTCTGCGTTTTGAACAAAATGTTTGGACGGCACAACAGTGCCGGACATCGAGCGTAGCGCCGTCACCCCAACCACGATGCGGCTGCGATTGCCCCGTTCTCGCCGTCGCCCCGACCCCGCGTCAGGCGCCTGCGGAACAGCTCCCAGGGCGCCGCCCCGCAAAAGGATCTCTGTTGGAAGAGACACCCTGGCTGTCAACCGAAGAGCAGAACGTGTGGCGCTCGTTTTACCGCGCCGCTTCCCTCACAACGGACGCTCTCGACTCGCGACTGCGGGCCAGTCACGGCATCGCCCTGAGCGATTACGAGATCCTCGTTCACCTCTCTGAAGCGCACGGTCGGCGGCTGCGCATGACCGACCTCGCAGGCCAAGCCCTTCTTTCACGCAGTCGGCTCACGTTCCGAGTCGATCGCCTCGTCGAAATGGGCTTCGTCAAACGCGAGGCCGTCCCCGACGATCGCCGCGGCTCGTTCGCCGTCATTACCGATGCCGGGTTTGCAGCACTCGAGGCCGCTGCCCCCGACCACGTCCGCGATGTTCGAGAAGTCGTCATGGACCACATCGGCCGAGAGCGGCTGGCAGCCGTCGGCGATTCGACCCACGCGATGCTTGAGTATCTCGGCGACTGGTTTGCGACACCCGACGACCAGGGCAGCGCGGCTAGCTGAGCTGAAGGACCCTTGGTCGACCCTCCCGGCGCTGGCTCACCCTGCCCGCCACTGTCCCTTCGCCCGCTTTGTGGCTCGACGCGGAGCC
>CXWK01002294.1_pt2 | contig 14185 bp, 13 predicted proteins | sample 590851 | NCBI WGS metagenome assembly CXWK01 (sample SAMEA3498364, study PRJEB10139) | wastewater metagenome | biome: wastewater treatment plant; material: activated sludge | place: Denmark | collected 2014-08-01 | reverse complement strand
CCCGACAATGCGGTCAGTCGAACTTGTCATGTCAAAGCTATGAAGCATCGGGACGCGCGGGCGGGGCTCAAGACAGCGGCATTATATGTGGTAGCCACGCCGCTGGGGAACCTGGGCGACATGAGCGCGCGCGCACTCGAAGTGCTGCGCGGTGTCGACGCCATCGCCTGCGAGGATACGCGCCACACGCGCCGGCTGCTCGACCACTTCGATGTTCGCGTTGAGACCTTTTCCCTGCACGAGCACAACGAGGCTGCGGCGACGGCGCGGTTGCTGCGGCTGCTGCGCGAAGGCCGCACGCTGGCGCTGGTGTCGGATGCCGGTACGCCGGCTGTTTCCGACCCCGGCGCGCGCGCCGTGGCGACGGTGCGCGTGGCCGGCTTCGAGGTGATTCCCGTGCCGGGCCCCAACGCCGCCATTGCCGCGCTGTCCGCCTCCGGCCTGACCGATCCGCATTTCCTCTTTTACGGCTTCCTGCCGGCGAAGGAGGCGGCGCGGCGCAAGGCCATCGCCGCGCTGAAGGGCTTGCCCAGCGCCCTGGTTTTCTACGAGGCGCCGCACCGCATCGAGGAAACCGTCGTCGACTTGGTGGCAGGACTGGAGCCGCAGCGCACGCTGGTGATCGCGCGCGAGCTGACCAAGCTCTTCGAGTCGATCGTCAGCCTGCCGCTGGCGGAAGCGCCGGCCTGGCTGGCGGCGGACGAGAATCGCCGTCGCGGTGAATTCGTGCTGGTCGTCTCCGCGCCGCCGCCCGCCGAGGGCATCGATGCCGAGGCGATGCGCGTGCTCGATGCCTTGCTGGCGGAACTGCCGCTCAAGCAGGCGGTGAAGCTGGCGGCGGAGATCAGCGGCGCATCGAAGAACGCGCTCTACGATCTCGCTCTCGCCCGTAAGGGCAAGGAGTGAGGCAGGTATAATTTCCGCCATGCAGACGCTCACTCTGATCCGCCCGGACGACTGGCATCTCCACCTGCGCGACGGCGCCGCGCTGGCGACCGTGGTGCCGCACACGGTGCGGCAGTTTGTCCGCGCCATCGTCATGCCGAACCTCAAGCCGCCGGTGACGGGCACTGCGCAGGCGGCTGCCTACCGCGAGCGCATCCTTGCCGCCGTGCCTCAGGGACTGACTTTCACTCCGCTGATGACGCTGTACCTGACGGACAACACGCCGGTGGAGGAGATCGATCGCGCGAAGGCCTCGGGATTCGTGCACGCCGTAAAGTACTACCCGGCCGGCGCCACCACCAACTCGGACGCCGGCGTCACCGACATCGGGAAATGCTTCGCCACGCTGGCACGCATGGAGGAACTGGGCCTGCCGCTGCTGGTGCACGGCGAGGTGACCGACGCCGAGGTCGACATCTTCGACCGCGAGCGCGTCTTCGTCGAGCGCGTGCTGGCACCGCTGCTGAAGCGCTTCCCGCGGCTGCGCCTGGTGCTCGAGCACATCACCACGCTGGAGGGCGTGCAGTTCGTCGAATCGACGGGGCCGAACGTCGCGGGCACCCTCACGGCGCACCATCTGCTGATGAACCGCAATGCCCTGCTGGCCGGCGGCATCCGTCCGCACCACTACTGCCTGCCGGTGCTCAAGCGCGAGACGCACCGCTTGGCGCTCGTGGGTGCAGCCATATCGGGCAATCCGAAATTCTTCCTCGGCACCGACTCGGCGCCGCATGCGCGCAACACCAAGGAGGCCACCTGCGGCTGCGCCGGCTGCTACACGGCGCTCAGCGCCCTCGAGTTGTACGCCGAGGCTTTCGAGGCGGCCGGCGCGCTCGACCGCCTGGAGGCCTTTGCCAGCTTCCATGGCGCCGACTACTACGGCCTGCCGCGCAATACGTCGGCCATCACGCTGGAGAAGGCGTCCTGGCGCGTGCCGGACAGCCTGCCCTTCGGCGACGACGTGCTGGTGCCGCTGCGCGCCGGCGAAACCCTGGAATGGAAACTGAAGGAGTGAGGATGCGCGCCTGGCCCCTGCTGATCGCCTTGCCGCTGCTGGCCGGGTGCAAGAATGAAACTGCCTCGCTGCAGTTTGCCGGGCCGGACAACGCCCTTACGCTGCAGATGCGCCAGGCCTGGTTCTGGAGGCAGGAAGTGGATCTGGAGGTGGTGATGTCGCGCCAGCCGGACTGCCAGCGTCGCAGCCGGCTCGATAGCGTTGCGCTGGCGGAAGTCAGTGTGGAGGTGCTGCGGCCCGAGGCAGGCGAGTATGCGGAGCCAATCCTGATCCTCAAGCAAGGAACGCGGCTCTACGCCGTCAGCACGCAGAACTGCGAACTGCAGGCCTTCAAGGTGCCGCCGCAAAAGACCGGCACTTTGCTGGGATCCTTCCGCCTGGAGGGGGAGAAGCTCAAATTCGTCGCTGCGCCGACGCCTCGGCCGGCGCAGCCGGCAACACCCGCTAGCCCGCCGCCGGCCGGCCAGGCGCAGTAATTCCCGCGGCTTTTCTTTCTGCGCGGTCCGAACGCAGGGCGGAGCGGCGGCCGCGCATTATGTCGATCCCCGAGAGCAGCAGCAGGCCGACGACGAAATAGGCGCCGGTGATGAGAATGGCCTGGCGATGGTCGCCGCCGGACAGCCAGTTGGCCAGGCCGTAGGTGAGCGGGCCGAAGATCGAGGCCAGCTTCACGGCGAAGCCCCACAGGCCGAAGAATTCCGCCAGCCTTGACGGCGGCGCGAGGTAGCCGACCATGGCGCGGCCGGCCGACTGTGACGCGCCCATGCACAGGCCGGCGATGTTCGCGGCCACCCAGAACAGCGCCGCGCCCTCCGCCAGGTACGCCAGCGTCACCATGAGGATCCAGCCGCACAGGGTCAGTGCGATGGCGCGCACGTGGCCGATGCGGTCCTGCAGATAGCCGAAGCCGAAGGCGCCGCAAGCCGCCGTCAGGTTCACCACCAGAATCAGCACCAGCGTGTCTTGGGTGGAGAACTTCATCGCCTCCTGCGCGTAGATTGCCGCCAGCGTGATGACGGCCGCGATGCCGGCCTGGTAGAACAGCGTGCAGACGAGAAAGCGCGACAGGTCGCGGAAGCGCCGTGCATGGCGCAATGTCGCCGCGAGGCGCGACCAGGCGGTATGCACGACGCCGTCTGCCGTCGCCTGCGGCACGGCGCGCTCGCGCAGAAAAAGGAACGTCGGCAGGCTGGCAATGGCGAACAGCGCGGCGGTGATGAGCATGGTTTCCGGCACGGCCTGCGCCGTTTCGCGGCCGGCCGCCTTGGCCTGGTTCAGCCAGATGAGGCTGGCGCCGAGCGAAAGCAGGCCGCCGAGGTAGCCCAGGCTCCAGCCCCAGCCGGAGACGCGCCCCATGGCGCGGCTCTTCGCCAGTTCAGGCAAGAAGGCGGCGATCAGGTTCTCCCCCGTGCCGAAGAAGAAGTTCGAGGCGATGATGCAGACGACGGCGACGGCAAGCGTGCCGGGCCCGGTGAAATACAGCGCCGCAGTGAAGATCACACAGCCGACGGTGGTGAAGGCGAGCAGGCGTTTCTTGGCGGCGCGGGCGTCGGCCCAGGCGCCGACGAGCGGGGCGGTAATCACGATCAGGGCGTACGAGACGGCCAGCGTCGCCGTCCACGCCAGTGTCGCCCAGGGTGCGCGTTGCGCCACCACGGCGACGAAGTAGGCGCTGAAGACGGCGGTGATCACCACCGTCGTGTAGCCCGAGTTGGCGAAGTCGTACATCGCCCAGGCCCAGACTTCGCGGGGTCTCACGTCTTCGGTCAGCGCGCGGGCGTTCCGGTTTGCGGTCATGGCGGTCGCGTAAAATGGATTCGACCCATTATGCAAGGCGCAGCTGCGCCCGGCAATGCATGTCCGACACTCTTCTTGAGACGCTGGCCTCGCGCCCCCTGTTCGAGCCGATTTCAGGCTGGCTGCGCTTTTTCGGCGGCGATGCGCCGCCCCATGTTGCGGCCCTTAATGCGGCGCTGGCGGGGCTGCCTTCCCCGCCACGGGCGGCGAGCGGCATGTCTGTTTGTTTCGTTCTGCCGGAGCAGGCGTCTGCGGGCTACGAGGAACGCGTCCACGCGCGAGGCGAAGTCGAGACGCGGCCCGGCAACTGGCACGATTTCTTCAACGCGCTGGCCTGGCTGGCGTACCCGCAAACCAAGCGCATCCTCAACGGCCGCCATCACGCCGCCCTGCAGTCGCAATGCAGGGCGGGACACAGCGAACGGGGGACGGTGCGCGACGCCGTCACGCAGTTCGACGAATGCGGCATCGTCGTGGTGTCCGCATCGGCAGTGCTGCTCGAGTTGCTGCGGGCGCACGCGTGGAAGGAATTATTCTGGCAGCGCCGCGCGGAAGTGGCACGCGACATGCGCTTCTTCGTCTTCGGCCACGCAACGTGGGATCAGCTTCGCACGCCCTTCGTCGGGCTGACGGCGAAAGCCGTCTTGCTTGAGACGGAAGGGAGTTGGCTGGCGGGGTCGCAAGAGAAGCAGCGTGACGACGTCGACCGCCAACTGGTTGATTTATTCACGCGGCCTGAGGCCTATGCCAGGCCGCGTGATTTCCAGCCCCTGCCCCTGCTCGGTCTCCCCGGCGTCACGCCGGAGAATGTCGATCCCGCCTATTACGACGACACGCGGCAGTTCCGCCCGAAGCGGGCGGCCTGATTGTCAGGCGCCGGCTTTCAGGAGCCTGATATAGGTGATCTCGGAAGGCGCGCCGAGTCGCTTGGGCGGCCCCCAGTAGCCGGTGCCGCGGCTGGTGTACACCCAGAGGTTGCCGAGGCGCCTGAGGCCGGCGGTGAAGGGCTGCTGCAGGCGCACGAAAAAATTCCACGGGAGGAACTGGCCGCCGTGCGTGTGGCCGGAGAGCTGCAGGTCGAAGCCGGCTGCCTCGGCAGCGTGCGCGGAGCGGGGTTGATGCGCGAGCAGGATGTGTATGCCGATATCGCCTGGCGCGCCGGCGATGGCGGCGTGCGGATCGCTGCGCTGCAGGGGGTCGAAGCGATGGGCGCTGTAGTCGGTCACGCCCGCCACGAGCAGCTGCGCGCCGCGGTGACGCAGCACGACGTGCTCGTTGATCAGCACGCGCAGGCCGAGCCGGCGCAGTTCCCTTACCCAGGCCGCGGCGCCGGAATAGTACTCGTGGTTGCCGGTGACGAAATAGGCGCCGTGCGGTGCGTCGAGTCCGGCGAGCGGCGCGGTGTGGCCGGCCAGATCGGCCACGCTGCCGTCGACGAGGTCGCCGGTGATGGCGATCAGGTCGGCGCCGAGGGCGTTGACCCGCGTCACGATATCCTCGATGTGCCGGCGCTTGATGGTCGGGCCGACATGGACGTCGCTGATCTGCGCGATGGTGAATTCTTGTAGCGCGTCCGGCAGGCCCGTGATGGGGATGTCGACCTCGACGATGCGGGCCCTGCGCCGCGCATTGATGTAACCGACCAGGCTCATCAGCGCGGCCGTGATCGGCACGGCCAACGCCGAACCGCGTGACAGTTCGGCATTGAGCGCGCTGCTGAAGGTCAGGCCGATGGCCAGCAGAACGATGTCGCGCAGCAGGGTCAGCACGAACAGCGAGGAAAACAGCCCGGCTGCCAACAGCCCGGCCAGGGCCAGCCGGTCTGAGAGCGGCTGGCGCCGGATCGCGCGTGCCAGCAGTCCGGCAGGGATCAGCAGGCAGGAAAGCGCCAGGAATCCGATGCCCGCGGCAATGCCGGCGCCGTCCAGCGGCAGATCGGGCAGCAGGCGCCAGCCGATGTAGGCATGCAGCATTGCCAGGATGACCATGACGGTGAAGACGAAAGGCCGCGGCAGGCTGCGGCGCCCGCTGCGGCCCGGTGTTGCGGGTACGTACGCTTTGGCCGACGGCGCCTCCATGACGGCTTCGGCCGCGCCGGTTTGCGCGCGGCAGCGCAGGGGATTCCAGTTCACGTAAGGGCTCCTTGCCAGAGGCGGCGCACGGCGGATTCCAGCTCCGTCGAAAAGCGTCGATCGAGGATTCTGAGTTGCGGATCGCGCAACAGTTCCCGCAACTGCGGCGGGTAATCGAGCGCCTGCCACAAGCCGAGCGTGAGTGCGTAGGTCTGCAGCAGCAGCGTGGCGCCATGGCCGCGCGACAACTGCGGGCAGTGCTGCTCGATGCGCTTGCCGGCCTGCGTCAGGCCGCCCGCCAAACCGGCCTTGAAATGGCGCATGGGCTCGAGCGGCAGGTTCTGCTCGAGTACACCGTTGGCCAGCGAGGCGAGCGGCAGCAGGTCGGGCAGGTCGAGGACGGCGCGCGTGTAGCGGCGGGCGAACTGGACAGCCGCCCCCGTCGCGTCCGTGGGCAGGGCGGCGAGAATCGATTCCAGCGCCCGGAACAGCGCCTCGAAATCGTCTTCCAGCAGTGCGACGAAAATTTCCTCCTTGCTGCGGAAATAACGGTACACCGTGCCCTTGGCGAGGCCGGCTGAGACGGCGATTTCCGCCACGGCGGGCAGTTCTCGGCGCTCGCGATAGAGGCGATGCGCCGCGTCGAGAAACGCCCGACGCCGCAGCGCCTTGTCGGTGTCGTTCATGGCGTTGCGTCCCATGATTATTCCTTCAGTCCTGCAGCGCTGCGGATTCGACGATGCCCTCACCCGCGTCGTCGCGCAGCGCGCCGGCCAGCAGCGCGCGGGCAATCGCGTCGGCCTTCACGGCGCGGTAGCGCCGCGGGATCAGCGGCGCCAGGGCGTGCGCAATAAGCAGGCCGAGTCGCTCACCCGGCCGCACCTCGCTTCGCTCGGCATCGATCAGTGACGGCCGCACGATGGTGTAGGCGTGAAAGCCGAGCCTGCGGATGCCCGCCTCGGCCTCGGCCTTGGTGCGCAGATAGAAATTGCCGGACGGGCTTGCGCCCAGCGAGGAGTTGAGGGCGAAGCGTGTCGCGCCCGCCGTGCGCGTCCGTTGCGCGACGAGCAGCGGCAGGTCGCGATCCACCGCGGCGAAGCGCGCCTGTGACCCGGCCGCCTTCATGGTCGTGCCGAGCGCGCAGATCACCGCATCGACCTTCCAGCAGTCCGCGTCCGCCGGCAGGGCCGTGAAATCGGCCACGACATTGCGGAGTTTTGCCTGAGGCGAAAGCGGGCGGCGGGTGAGGGCCACGACTTCGATGACGCGCGGCTCGGCCAGGGCCAGCGACAGCGCGGCCTGGCCGACGGCGCCCGTGGCGCCGACCAGCAGAAGCCGCAGGGGAGAGGGTGAGGGAGAGCGTGAAAGTGAGGGCGTATTCATAAAATGACCCATGGTCATATACTGAGCACCAGTATTGTTGACCGGCGGTCATTTGTCAACGGAGAGGGAGAAAAAAGAGGCCCCGCCGGAGCGGGGCCTGCAATGGAAGCGGAGGTTTGAGATGGCTACTGCTAAGAAAGCCTCATTCCGTTCCAGCCGTATTTTCCGACTAGCCCGGTGGCAGATCAAGCTCGGACCGAAAATAAAATGCAACATATTGAAAAACAAGGATGTTGTCGCGATATAATGCCCATGGAAGTCCGCCAGGCAGCCGCTGTGTACCTCGTGTGCATGGAGGAAAGTCCGGGCCCCATAGAGCAGGATGCCGGCTAACGGCCGGGCGTCGTGAGGCGATGGAAAGTGGCACAGAAAACAAACCGCCTAAGTCCGCAAGGACCGGCAAGGGTGAAAAGGTGAGGTAAGAGCTCACCGCAGTCCGTGGCAACACGGCTGGCACGCTAAACCCCATCCGGGGCAAGGCCAAATAGGGAAGCGATGGCGCTGCTCGCGCCGCTTCCGGGTAGGCTGCTAGAGCGGCGCGGTAACGCGCCGCCCAGAGGAATGGCTGCCGGGCAGCTTCGGCTGTCTTACAGAACCCGGCTTATCGGCGGACTTCCAATTCCCTCGATTGCGGCGAAATCTCGCCACTCTTCACATTCGACTTTCACTTCATTGGCTATCCTATTTGTTTTCTAAGGATATTATTTTCAAGATTTCATCTTAAGTCGACCCCTTAAGTCTTTGTTGCGGCTGGAAAAAATCGCAATTCTCCGCTTGACCCTGCATTTAAGTTCATCTAAAGTGGGAAATAGTGGAAAAAAGTGGGAAACAGTTTTGCGTTTCCAGCACAAGGAGGGGGTCGGATGTTCCAGGGGGCGGCAGCGCTGAATCTCGACGCGAAAGGGCGCCTTGCGGTGCCTTCGCGGCATCGCGAGAGCCTTGCCGCCGTCGCAGATGGAACGTTAGTACTTACTGCGCACCCCCATCGCTGTCTCCTGATCTATCCCCTGCCCGCCTGGGAGCCCATCCGCGACAAGGTGCTGCAGGCTCCCAGCCTCGAACAGCAATCCGCCCTGCTGAAAAGACTCCTCGTCGGCTTCGCCCGCGAAGAATCGATGGATGCGGCCGGCCGCGTGTTGATCGCGCCGGAGTTGCGCCAGTACGCCGGGCTGGAGAAGACAGTCTGGCTGGTTGGCCAGGGCAACCATTTCGAGCTCTGGTCGGATGCGGGCTGGAAGCAGCAACAGGACGCAATTTTCGCTCTCGGCGACAAGCTGCTGCCGCCGGGACTGGAAACGCTCACCTTGTGAGTGGGGTGACGGAACACAGGACGGTTTTGCTGGAGGAGGCGGTCGATGCCCTGGCGATCAAGCCGGGCGGGACCTACGTGGATGCGACCTTCGGCCGGGGCGGTCATAGCCGGCAGGTCCTCGGCCAGTTGAACGAGCAGGGGCGGCTGATCGCGCTGGACCGGGATCCGGCAGCGGTCGAGGCGGGCAGGGAAATCGCCGATCCGCGCCTGAAATTGATCCATGCCGCCTTCAGCGGTTTGCGTGCGGCGCTGGAGGCGGAGGCAGTCGAACGGGTGGATGGCGTGCTGCTGGACCTGGGCGTGTCCTCCCCCCAGTTGGACGAAGCGGAGCGCGGCTTCAGTTTCCGGCTGGATGCACCGCTCGACATGCGCATGGATACGAGCCGCGGCCAAACGGCGGCGGAATGGCTGGCGCAGGCGAGTCAGCAGCAACTGGCGGAGGTGATAAAAAATTATGGCGAAGAACGGTTTGCTAATGCGGTTGCAAAGGCGATTGTTGCTGCTCGGGCAGGGGGGGCTATCGCAACCACACGACAACTTGCCGAGATCGTGGCATCGGCCGTCCGCACGCGCGAGCAAGGCCAGCATCCGGCGACGCGCAGCTTTCAGGCTATACGGATTCACGTCAATCAGGAGCTTGAGGAATTGTCGCTAGTGCTGCCGCAAGCCGTGGATGCACTCAATGCCGGCGGCCGCCTCGCCGTCATCAGCTTCCACTCCCTGGAAGACCGCATCGTCAAGCGCTTCCTGCGCGATGCATCGCGTCCGCCGCAGCTGCCCGCGCGGTTGCCAGTGCGCGCCGCCGATCTGCCGCCTGCGCGCTTGAAACTGGTCGGCAAACCGATTTCGCCCTCTGCGGCGGAGGTGGCAGCCAATCCCCGATCCCGCAGCGCCGTCCTGCGCGTGGCGGAAAGGATCTGATCCCGTGCTCAGGCTGAACCTCGCCCTCCTCGCGATTGTGCTGGCCAGCGCGCTGGGGGCGGTGGCCTCGCAGCACAAGGCGAGGAAGTCCTTCACGGAAATTGAGCGCGAACAGGAACGCATGCGCCAGCTCGAGGTGGAGTGGGGCCAGCTGCAGCTCGAGCAGAGCACCTGGGCAGCGCATGCGCGCATCGAGAAGGTTGCCCGCGAGCGCCTGCACATGAAGCCCCCAGCGCCAGGGCAGGTGATCGCGGTGGAGGCAGCGAAGTGAAATTTGCGAACAGCCCGCTGCTGTCGCAACTGTTGCCGGCGTGGCGCGCGCGCTTCGTCGCCGCGCTGATCCTGCTCGCCTTCGGCACCCTGGCGGCGCGTTCAGTCTACTTGCAGGTGGTGCGCAACGATTTCCTGCAGCAGAAGGGCGAATCGCGCTATTCGCGCGTGATCGAGTTGTCGGCCACGCGCGGGCGCATCGTCGATCGCAGCGGCGACGTGCTGGCGGTGTCCACGCCGGTGAAATCAGTTTGGGCGATTCCGGAAGACGCACGGCTGTCGCCGTCGCAGGCGCGCGAGCTGGCTGCCCTGACCGAAATGGATGTGCGCGAACTCAACCGCAGGCTCGCCGCGGAGAAGGATTTCGTCTTCATCAAGCGGCAGATCCCGCCGGACACGGCGGAGAAGATCGCGGCACTCAACCTGCCCGGCATTCACCAGCAGCGCGAGTATCGCCGCTACTACCCGGCCGGCGAGGTGGCCGCGCACATGCTCGGCTTCACCGGCGTCGAGGACAAGGGCCAGGAAGGCATCGAACTGGCCTTCGATGGGCAATTGGCCGGCAAGCCGGGCAGCCGCCGTGTCATCAAGGACCGCCTCGGGCGCATCGTCGAGGACGTCGAGAGCATCAAGTCGCCGCAGGAAGGCAGGGACATCACCCTGGCGCTCGACGCGAAGATCCAGTATCTCGCCTTCTCGCATCTGAAGCAGGCGCTGCTCGAGCACAAGGCCAAGGCCGGCGGCGTCGTCGTGCTCGACGCCAAGAACGGCGAGGTGCTGGCTCTGGCCAACCTGCCCGCCTACAACCCGAACAACCGCCTCAAGCTGACCGGTGCACAGCTGCGCAACCGCGCACTGACTGATGTTTTTGAGCCCGGCTCGACGATGAAGGCTTTTACCGCCGCACTGGCGCTGGAAAAAGGGCGCTTCCGCTTCGATACGCAGATCCAGACGGCGCCCGGCCGCCTCACCATCGGCAACGCAACCATCCACGATGCCCACATGCACGGTTTGCTGACGGTCGCGCAGGTGGTGCAGAAGTCGAGCAACGTCGGCACGGCGAAGATCGCCGCCGCCTTCGCGCCCGAGGAGATGTGGCAGATGTTCGATGCGCTCGGCTTCGGCCAGCCGCTCCGCCTTGGTTTCCCGGGTGAGGTCGGCGGCCGCCTGCGCCCCTTCAAAACCTGGCGGCCGATCGAGCAGGCCACCATGGCCTACGGCCACGGCATCTCGGTGACGCTGATGCAGCTGGCCCACGCTTACCTGGTATTTGCCCGCGACGGCGACCTGATCCCGTTGTCTCTGACCCGGCTGGAATCTCCGCCGCTCGCGGGCAAATCCATTTTTTCCGCACAGACGGCGCGAGAGGTACGCGCCATGCTCGAGATGGCCGTGCAGCCCGGCGGCACGGCACCTCAGGCGCGGATCCCGGGCTATCGCGTCGCCGGCAAGACCGGTACGGCACACAAGCTGGAAGGCGGCGTCTACGCCGATCGCTACGTCGCGGCCTTCGTCGGCTTTGCGCCGGTGTCCGATCCGAAACTGGTGGTGGCGGTGATGATCGACGAACCTTCCGCCGGCAAGTATTACGGTGGCGAAGTGGCGGCGCCGGTCTTTGCGCGGGTGATGGCCGGCAGCCTGCGCACGCTGGGGGTGGCCCCGGATATACCCCTGGCCCCCGTGCAGGTGGCGCGGGAGCCTGCGCCGCTGGTGCCGGAGAAACTGTGAAGCGTGAGCTGGAGGATGCGCAACGCGTGCTCGATGAACTGCAGAGGCAAGGCGTGATGGCGACCAGTCTGTGCGCGGATTCGCGCGCGCTGGCGCCCGGTGATGTGTTCGTCGCCTTTCCGGGCGAGCGCGCCGACGGCCGCCGCTTCATCGCCGATGCCGTGGCGCGCGGCGCTGCAGGCGTTCTGTGGGAGCGCCACAATTCTGCTGGCGCAGAAGCAATCGCTGTGCCGAACGTGGCGGTGGACGACCTGCAGGCACTCTCCGGCTGGATTGCCCACCTGGTGTATGGCCGCCCCTCGGAGCACCTCAACGCGGTGGGCGTTACCGGCACCAACGGCAAGACCTCGGTGAGCCAGTGGATCGCGCAGGCGTTCGCCATGCTCGACAAGCCCTGCGCCGTGATCGGCACGCTCGGTTGCGGCCTTCTTGCACTCGGGGACAGTGGCCACGTCGTGGGCCAGCTGGAAGACAGTCTTAACACCACGCCGGATGCGACCACGCTGCACCGCCTGCTGGCCGAATACCGCAAGCAGGGCGCGCAAGCGGCGGCAATGGAAGTCTCCTCGATCGGCCTGCACCAGGGGCGCGCCAACGGCCTGCGCTTCGGCGTGGCGGTGTTCACCAACCTGACGCGCGACCACCTCGAGTACCACGGCAGCATGCAGGCCTACGGCGCGGCGAAGGCGCAGCTGTTCGCCATGCCCGGGCTGAAGACGGCCGTGCTCAACCTCGACGATGCGCTCGGACGCCAGATCGCGCGCGATCTGGCCGGCAGCAGCGTGCGCGTGATCGGCTACACCTTGTAGGGCGAGGCCGCGCATGGTGCCGACGTCCTGTTGTCGGCCGAAGGCATTGCGGCGACGCCGCGCGGCCTGCGCTTCATGGTCGTGTCACCGCAGGGGCGCGCCGACATCCTGGCGCCGGTGGTGGGCCGCTTCAACGTTTCCAATCTGCTTGCTGTGCTGGGCGTGTTGCTGGCCTCGGCGGTGCCGCTCGATCAGGCGGCCGCCGTGCTGCAGAGGCTGACTTTCCCGCCCGGCCGCATGCAGGCCCTCGGCGGGGACGGGCAGCCGCTGGCGGTGATCGACTACGCGCATACGCCCGATGCGCTGGAGCAGGCGCTTATCGCCTTGCGCGATACCGCCGTGGTGCGCGGCAAGCGCCTGGTGTGCGTCTTCGGCTGCGGCGGCAACCGCGACCCGGGCAAGCGTCCGCTGATGGGCGAGGTCGCCGCGCGCCTGGCAGATAGCGTGATCCTCACCAGCGACAATCCGCGCGACGAGGATCCGCTGGCCATCCTTGCCGATATCGCCCGCGGCGCGATCGATGCGCCGAATGTTCGCGTGATCGCCGACCGCTTCGAGGCGATCAGGACGGCACTTGCCGAAGCCGATGCGCGCGATGTCGTGCTGATCGCCGGCAAGGGGCACGAACCCTACCAGGAAATCGCCGGCCGGCGCCTGCCGTTCTCCGATGTCGATTGCGCCGCCGCCGCGCTCGCCAGCCGCGGCGGACCCTCGGCATCCCACGGGGATTCCCTTCAGTCATGATGAGCCTGATGGAAGCGGCGTTGGCGACGGGCGGCTCGGCGCTGCACGGCAACCCGCGCATCGAGGGCATCTCGACCGACACGCGCTCGCTCGCCAGCGGCGAGCTGTTCATCGCCCTGAAGGGGGACCGCTTCGACGGCCACGACTACGTCGCTGCCGCCACGGCGCGCGGCGCGGCGGCAATCATGGTCGCCCAGGCATGGGCCGAGGGCAGGACGATCGGATTGCCGGCGCTCGTCGTCGCCGACACGCGCCTGGCGCTCGGCTACCTTGCCGCGTGGTGGCGCAACCGCTTCGACATTCCGCTCATCGGCGTCACCGGCAGCAACGGCAAGACGACGGTGAAGGAGATGATCGCTTCCATACTGCGCGCCCAGGCCGCAATCGATGGGCTCGACCCGGAACTGGCCGTGCTGGCGACGACGGGCAACCTGAACAACGAGATCGGCTTGCCGCTGATGCTGCTGCGCCTGCATGCCAGCCACCGCGCCGCGGTGATCGAGATGGGAATGAACCACCCGGGCGAGATCGCCTACCTGACGCGCCTGGCACAACCGACCGTGGCGCTGGTGAACAATGCCCAGCGCGCGCATCTGGAGGGGTTGGGGAGCGTGGCCGAAGTGGCGCGTGCCAAGTGCGAGATCTTCGACCTTCTGCGCGAGGGCGGCATCGCCGTGATCAACGCCGACGACCCTTTCAGCGGCCTATGGCGCGACGCCAATGCCGGACGCCGCATGACGAGTTTCGGTCTCGATCAGGCCGCCGACGTGCAGGGGCGGGTCGCCCTGAAGGCGCTCGGCAGCACGCTCGCCATGACCGCCCCCCAGGGCGAGATCGAGGTGGCGCTGCGTCTGCCCGGTGTGCACAACGCGCGCAATGCGCTGGCTGCCGCGACGGCGGCGCTGGCGGCGGGGGCCTCACTGGACGCCGTGTTGCAGGGGCTGACTTCCTTCGGCGGCGTCAAGGGCCGCCTGCAGGTGCGACCTGCCACAGCGGGCGCGATCCTGATCGACGACAGCTACAACGCCAACCCGGACTCGGTTCGCGCCGCCATCGATGTGTTGGCGGCGACGCCGGGCCGCAAGATCCTGGTGCTGGGCGACATGGGCGAGGTCGGCGGCCAGACCGGGCAGTTCCACGACGAGATCGGCGGCTACGCGAAGAGCCAGGGGCTGGACCAGCTCTTCGC
>CXWK01087907.1_pt1 | contig 14195 bp, 21 predicted proteins | sample 590851 | NCBI WGS metagenome assembly CXWK01 (sample SAMEA3498364, study PRJEB10139) | wastewater metagenome | biome: wastewater treatment plant; material: activated sludge | place: Denmark | collected 2014-08-01 | reverse complement strand
GGGAATGCACGAACTATCTTGGACATCATACCCCTCCGGCTCCTACGCCGTATACCGTCTTGCCCCAGGACAAACCGACTATGAACAGATAACCCAAACAGTGGGCGTAACCCAATACACCGACTATCAAGCCGGTTGGTCAGGATACTCACCCCTATCAGAGTTCAAATACTATGTTGTGGCGCTTGACACCCCAGCCAACTTACAATCAAACACAATCAGCATAGTGAGGTGGTAAACAACAACCAAAAAACATAAAATACTCCTCAAAAGTATGTCCCCAATTATCCGCGCGACATACACACCAAAGAAAGTCCCTGTGAAACTCCAACATCACAGGGACTTTCTCTATCTACACCTCCCCAATAGTCCACCATCGTCCCACTTCACGCACTTGCACCAAACAAAACAGTCCCAAACAAAACAAGTTCCGAAACCCGCTAAAACACGCCATTTTAACGCAAATTTTGAGACTTGCAGCCGGCGCGCTTGCGCGGAAAGGCTGCAAGCGCACACCTGCGGCATCTCAAAATGCGGAAAAATGGCGTGGGAAGGCGGCACAGCCGCCGACCCGCCCTTGGTATATAAGGAATAACTTTTTTTTTACAAATAAAGTGGCTTATAGGATAGCAAAATTTATGCGATTGAGCCTTCGCGAAGGCGTAGCCGAAAGTCGGAAAGCGACCATCGTAGGAATTTTGTGCTTGGTAAATGTGGTGTAGGTCACATAAACTTTTATTGGGTTTTATTGTTCAGCGCCCATAGTTAGGGGTATACAGGCTGGGAGGTCTTGAAATGAAGGTTACAGAGTTTGAGTATCCGGTGGTTTTCTCCGTCGGTGGTGCACCTTTCAATATGGTGTTTGATATGCGTTGGGACGCTGACCCCGCCGACGGGTGGTTTTATGGTCTTTATGATATGGAAGATGGGGAGTTTTAAAATGTCTTATTTATATGTTGTTTTAGGCGATGGGTACAATTCTACCGCGACGGTTTTTGAAGTGGAGAACGTGGGTGATCTTGGCGGGCAGATTGCGGAAGCGTACTGGCTTTATAATGAGGTAGAGGTACGGGTTCACCCGAAATGTGTTATCGTGTCATATTTAGACACCGACGAATACGGGGACGAATTTGTGGCGAAAGATTATTTTACGATTTTAGAAGCAGGGGAAGACACAAAAAATCTGCGTAAAAAAATTGTAGCCGAATATGGTTCTTGGGTGTGATGAAAATGTTTGACTTTATCGATGTTATTTTTGTGGATCTGTCCGGCTACACGGTAGCCGATAGCGAAGGAGCAGAAGAATGAGCGTAAAAACTGTCTCTGCGTGTGTGCCCGTTGGCACAATCTTTTACACTCGCTGGGGGTACGACCAAACAAATGTTGAATTTTATGAGGTTGTGAGTTCCACGGCAAAGATGGTGACGGTCGCTCAAATCTATGCGAAGCGTGATAGTGAACAATACCTGACACCTCGCCCTGGCGCATTCGTAGCGCCCATAGAACGGGTAAGGAGACTATGCCAAACATCGTCACACGATGGGAGACACCACATAAAGGTAGAAAACTGGGGTCTGTACGCCTGGGAGTACACCACCGGACATAGGATAGCCGACACATATACCCACGGTGGGTCTGGACATTAAACGCCAGTAATTGTTTATGTGATTTGCGTCACATTCCAAAAAACATTTTTATTGAGCGAAGAATAGCCAAAAAAAACTTTTTTTAAGCCTTTATCCACCAAAAAATATTCTATTCTGGCGGGGTTCCGCCTGCCGGGGCGCTCGCGCTGGATAGGTGGGCGGGTTCCCGCCCTTGTTACCTTCCCCCGCTCCCCACCAACCTTTCAGTAGCAGTAACTGTGAGATACCACCATCACCGGAAAACTCGTTAGCGAAGTGTTAGCCTTCGTCACAACCACACTATACTGTGTTACACCAGTATTCTTGAAACTAAAAGTAGCGGACTGTTCCGCGTGAAGAAAACCAGTTTTCAAAATCTTACTCTTCACAGTAACCCCCATATTGTCCCTGTAAAGGTTAGGTTTATCCTGCAATACATAGTTAGTAACAAAAACCTTCGTCTTCGTACAGTTCGCAGGAACCGTTATCGTCAACGACGCCTTTCGTTTACTGGCTGGAATACTAACCTCTGACTGTGCCCACTTGTGCTGCCACCTGTAAACAGTGTCAGAAGCCCTACCAGAGCCGTTAGAATGCATATAGGACGAATGTACCCAACCCGTGTCAGCGACCGCCACAGACGCACCGCTAACGCTTAAACACCCCAATATGGCTCCTGCCGCAACAATCCTACCTATTTTACCTATGTTCATCATTGACCTCCTTAAATTAGCAATTTTTGCCGTTGCCCGTAGACGACGCCAAATCATTGATGATACACGACCTGTAACTGTTTGCCCTCTGCTCAAACATATCTGTCAGCGAAAAATCGCCTATCTCTCCAGATAGACCCGCGACAATAAAAACAAACACAACCATAAACAACACGAAAGTTAGAGTGTAGCCTCTATGACAGTTTCTCATAGCCATTCACCTCTTCACACTGTAATCAGGAGTGTTGATAGTTTCTTGAAAACTTGTTATTGTTTCACGGTTGTTAGCGTCAATAAGTTTCCAGGTAGCCGACTGTGCAACTTCCCAAAACACAAAAACTGTTGTTAACACCATCATAGAAACAAAGAATTTGATACTCATAATGACACTCTCCCGCTACACACGGCGCACGCAACTACACGCAACCTTGCTTCTTCCACAACCTGCGGCTCCCACACAGACACAAAATACTGGAACTCTGTACCAGCAGGCAGATACAGGTTAATCTCCGTGTAAGTATCTTCGCCGTAAACATCGCTTATCGTGTCAACTGTGGCAACCCCTCCAAGTTCACGAACTTTACGCGAATGCATAATTAGTATAGACGCCGCGCATTCCGGACATTCCACACTAACAGAATGGGCTTTACCCAAAAGGAAATTATCACCTATACTTCGGTGAGTTTTGAATGTTATTGTTGTACTCATTTTAAGACCTCCATAGCCTATAAACCCTACTGTGCAGGCGCACAAACCAAACACAAGTATATTTTGAAAATACTTTGTAACCTACTTGTTTTTTATGTTTTTGTGGTAACAGTAAATACTATGGATACCAAAAATGCAGCGTATGTTGCTGGACTGATAGTTGTAGGTTACGGTCTATTTATATTGGGCTTGACACTCGTATATTTGTGCCTGTCAAATAAACACTGTCTGCTGTCTCGTGTGATAGAAGCAATCTTTGCTCGTAACTACCTGTGGTTAATGTCATTTGTAGGGTTCGTTTTCGTTGGGAGTAAAGTGATATGAAATACGCTAAATTGTTTGCTCATCTTACCAACCTGTTTATTGTTCTATGGCTGGCTATCAGTGTGGCAACACACGAAGTAAACACGACCCTACTTGTGTTGATGATTGTTGCCCTGTTAGCCAATTGTTGTTATCTGTGGGTGTTATATCATATGGACGATAGGTGATGAAAATGTTTTTTTCTATTTATGCAAGGAGTATAGTGTTATGAGTAAAAAAGATCTTAAAGTGTTATCTTATGTTGGTATTGTGCTGCTGTTCCTGGCAATGCCAGCCATCATCGTATCCCCCGTGTTGCCCACGGGCTTCTATGCCCTGTATGTGTTTGCTCTGGTAGTCAACTTTCTTACTTTGCTGATTGCAACTCTACGCAAGGAGCCATAGAAATGCATTTGTTAACACTGTATGTAAACACACCATATCGTTCAAAATGTGTCAACTGTAAAAAGTTCCTGGTTTCACGCAACAAAAGCCGTTTCTGTAACACTGACTGTTTCAAAATCTATTTCTATCATCTGGTTTACGAAAGGTATGGTGAATGATGAACAACTCTTGTCCCGTGTGTGGCGAACCTAATTTTTGCCCTGATGGTGAGGCGGTGTCAGATAAATTCTGTTCCCCTTACTGCTTCGGACTGTGGCTAACTTGCGATAGCAGAACCCACTTATCCGAAGATTTAAAATATGCTATGGAGCATAATTGGTTAGAAGAAGAAGGAGGTGATGATGATGGCAACAGGTGAATGCGAAGCGTGTGGTGAACGCACCAACGATTTGAAAAAGCACGAAGGCTTTATGTGCTGCAAGTTCTGCCGTGGAGATTGACATTTTAAGACCTCTCCACAGAGTTTAGACCGCCCCTAAACCGGCGGTCTTTACTTTGTAAAAAATAGTCTTGAACCTACTTGTTTTTTTTAACAAGGCAGGCACAGTATGGTTTATAGGCTGTTGGAGGTTTACAATGAACGATTTTGACACGAAAGATAGCGTGATGATAGGTCGCATAGACAACGAACCCGAATTTATTGTTGGTGATGTTTGCACCTGGGACGACCTGGAACGCTCCTTTTACCGGCACATAGATTTCTATGCAGGTATGAACGCACACATAGACGAAGACAGTTACACAATGCGTTTCTATGACGACGATGGAACTGTTAAAACTCTCACTGTTGTTTTAAGGTTCGTATAATGAGTATACTATACGCTTTCTGTGTTGCTTTAACACTACTTTTCCTTGTGAAACTTCTTCGCAACAAGCCATCAGGCGACAACGCATTTTTTCTTGCTTGTAGTTTTTTTGTTACTTACACGCTGATTGCTTCCGTATCATACCCTTCTTTGTATCCGTCATCTATTTTGAATGATTTAAGCGAAGTCAAACCACTTTTAGATACGGCAGTAATGATACTTGCTTTCAATATCCTGTGGTTAACAGTGTTTGTTACACACAAACTGTCTTATGCTAAAAACCATAATGGCAGGAGAAACTAATGGATATTTTACTTACTATTTTCAACTGGTTCCTCTTTCTTTTTGTGTTAGCCGGTACTATTGCTTGTGTTTTTCAAATATTTCTTGACGATGATGTGGACGACAGGTCATATATTGAGTTGCCGTATGCTACCACTGTTTTTCTGGTGTTAACACTTGTTTTTTTCACTGACTGTTTCCCTGGTGCAATACCTGACTTTACAGCGTGGGTAGACACAAACTTTATATGGGTTTTCTGGACTATAATGTGGGTCGTCTGGCTCGGCTTACTATGCGATTTTATCGCTAACCGTAAACGCAAGGCACACACACAAGCACAGTTGAACGCTTTAAAGCAGATTAACGACCGTTGGGGGGACAAATGAACACTACCAGTTGGATAGTTGGCGTGTTGAGTTTGACACTTGTTCTTGTTGTGTTTGTGTCTATATGTTTGGTTCTTTGGTTTGAACCAACTATGCGTGCGCTTTACAAGTTCGTATTGTCATTAATTCCTATGGTGTATTTGATACCTCTTGTGTTTTGGCTTACAACAGTATTTTATGTTGTGTTCTATTTTTTGTATCTTATAGGTATACAAGATCCGTCCATAGTTGCTTTCTATGACACAAAACCCGTTTGGTTTAACATTCTGGCTATCGTTTACGCTGTGTTTGGACGACTTTTTAACAAGATATTTCTTATTTTATCTTTTGTTTTAGCAAGACGGTTGAATATACGAAAGGATAATGTGTTTGATTATGAGTGATGAAATTTTATACAAAATTTTTAAATTTGTATGTGCTGTGGCTTTTTTACTCTGGTTTTTTGGTGCGTTATACATAACCTGGTTCTTGACTTCTGCTATCTATTTTCATTTTTTTGGGTATAGTTTTGTACCATCTATTGAACTTATGTCTTCCTTCACCTGGTGGAATAGATTTATTTTCTTGTATGTCCCTTCTGGCTACCTTTTTTACAAAATTGTATACCGCGCCATAGTGGACGGTAGAGATGAATGAGGAAATGTTGATGACAGTATTTGTCACAGAGATAGACCCTTCGTGGTGTACACCCGCCAACGACAAATTCATACAGGATTATCGTAGCCACACAATGCTTGCCACACAGTGGACAAACCTACCGGAAGTACTACCCGACAGAGACTACATTTACCAGTGGTTCCCTGACTACCTATCACAGTATGTTGGAGACAATGTACTTCAACTGTCAGATAATGTGTGTCGCCATATTTTTGGACACTGGCTAACAGGCTGGTTTGACTATGTGTATTCGTTCACAACAGCCGCTCAAACAATAGGCTATGTTGGAGTTTCAATAGCGCCAACTGACTGGCTTACGCCCATAATTAAAGAAATTTGAAAATACTTTGTAACCTACTTGTTTTTTTTAACAAGGCAGGCACAGTAAATTACAGTTACTCAAACTACTTAACTAAATGGAGGTTAAAATGAGAACTATACCTGTTGATACCCAAGCACTAAACCTGCTTGCCGCTGTGAAAAACGCTCGTGCAGCGTTTGACTATGTAGATGGCGCCCGTGGCGCACAGTCCCAGGACGACAACGGTGTCCCCCTATGGTCTGTAACCCTGATGACTGTTGGCGAAGACGCCGCAGAAACCATCACTGTGAAGTTCCCCAGCGCCATAGAGCCATCGTTTGACCTGATGAAACCTGTTAAGGTTACTGGTCTTGTTGCCCGTCCCGTAGGGGACAAAGTCTACTTCCGTGCCGACGCTTTAAGCCAGAGCAAAGGACAGTAAGACAATGAAAACACCAGTTATCGCCGCTGGTGTAATGTCGCTGGTGGCAGGTATGGTTTACTCTGTACCTGCCATCAACGCGTCTACCACCGTTGAAAATATCCCTGGTTTGGTTTCTGCGGATACTTTCAATGCAGATCCTTTAACTCCTCCCCCAGTTGGTACTTCTTCTCAAACTATCTTTTCTACAACGGAAGGTCGCATATTTCCAGGTTGGAGTAATCCACTACATCATAAACGAACCGAAAATGGTTGTATCCGCAAATATACTACCACAAAAACAATCTCTCCTGTTAAAGCCATTCAAAAATATGCTAAACAGTATGGTTCCATTCAAAATACTTTCTGGGATTTTGGCGTAAAATATGGTGACAGTGAATTTGGTACTGATAGAGAAACCCGCGCTACCCCACCGTTGGCACTAAAATATGAAGAGGATTTTTGTCAGTTGTTTTATCCAGGTTTAAAGCCAAGTATGACACCTGATTATGGTAAAATTGGTGTTCAGTTATCTTTCACGGTTAAAGATCGTAAAACCTATAAATTGTTGTATTCCCACAGTGGCAAACCCATACCTTTAACACAAATTGCTCTTAAATCCAAAAAGAGCAAATCAAAATCTTTCTATTTTGATGGACACATCAACTACAAGTCCTTTCTAACTTGTGAGAGTACCGGCGAACCTCGCGCTTATGATATGAAACAAAACCGTCGTCTTGGTGGTAAATGGATACAAGGTCTCGTTGCTGCTAATGAATGTTTCTTTGATGTTACAGTGAACTTTAAATCTTACGAAATGCGTAAGATGGTTCATATGAACTCAACTGTTGTAGGTATCAAATTTGTTCCTTTATCACGCAAAAACCCTGTTAAAGTTTCAAAATATTTTCCTCCTGTTTCAAAAATGACTATTTTAGGTGGTTCTCAATTTGTGTCCGATTTGAAAGAACTTATGTTGATAGATGAAAGCACAGGAAAATTTTATATTCCTCCAAATGGCTATGTTGGTACAGGTTACGATATTGTGACACCACCAGTATTTGTTCCTAAATATGCTGCAAATTCATACTATCAACTTAACTATCCTTTCAACAACAATAGTGGTTATACTGATTGGCGCCCTGCAAGTAAAGCATACAAGGATTTGAAGTTTTACATAGCGAGTTATTGGGAGCAGTATGATAAGTATATTTCACTGTTTATACAACAGTTTAATGATACTTCAACTGTTTCTTTATCCGATATAAAACCTTCTTGGCTTCCATCTACTGTTTGTGCTCCGTGGATTATCAGGCATTTGATTGGCAAGAACGATTATGTTAAGGCTTCACTGTTGGCTGCTTCTTGCGATAACCTGATTGGCAACTCAACTCTCTTTAAACTTGTTTCTTATACTTATCATAGCCAGTTTAACAATTATTTATCTTTATCATCATTTTCTTCTTCTGGTTTACGCCAAACAAGTAGCCAGTGGAAACAATACAACCCCTATTTCTATCAAGATTATATGGGTTATGTGTCTTCCTGGAACACTATTGTTAGCGAATGGTCTTATGGCGACCCCTATGGAATATCTAGGGACTTTCTTGACGAATATGTTTCTTTCAACATTAATGAATATGTTTCTGCTGCTTCACAGTATGTTTCTACTCCTAATCCTCCCCCAGATTTAAAATATACTGTATGTACCCCGTGGGCTATCAAAGGATTGTATAATTCTGGCTTCAAAACCCAGAGTATAGATGTTGCTAACTCGTGTTTCATTCACACCGGTGTAACTACTTTTGATGAGTATGCAACACTTTATGAAAATACTTTGTAACCTACTTGTTTTTTTTATCTATGTAGGCACAGTTAAATATAGTTGCTCAAACTATAACCTGTGGAGGTCTACAATGAGATTAAAAACCCTACTTATCACCCTGTTTGTCGTTACTGGTATTGCAGTAATGTTCACCACCTTGTCTAATGTATCTGGTGCCAACGCGTCAGTAACACCCATAGTACGCTGTTCTGTTCCAGAAGGTACACAGTCTGTTAAATGGTATTGCCCTAAACTTTCGGTAGAAGGCAACACATACACTTACACAGCGCGAGTATACACCAAAAAACGTTTCCCAATGTCGTCTCTGTCAAACCATACTGTCAAAATTTTCGCAGAGTACCAAACACCTAAACTTATTTACATAAATGTATCTGATTATGGTTTATACAACAATAAAGTTATAGCAGTCAAAACATACAAAAAATATCGTGGAACCCAAAATGCTCGCTTGCAAATAACTTTAAATAAAACACAGGCAGAAGCAGTCTCTAACGGTTTAGCGCGTGTAGAATTTTATGTTGAAAATAGTTGGAAGTTTAAAGATAAAATCAATCGCCCCAATAAATCAGATTTTAAGAAAGAAACAAAGAAAGTATCCGCTCAAAAAACATATGATAACACTGTTACACGGGTTCAATCTCCTTTCTTCCAGGTGAAACCCCAGATTACCAGCAAATTTTTATCCTCCGCACCTTCTGCTGTTGCGATAGATGAAGTTTTAACAAGTTTCTGTTCAATTATTCCAACTCTTCCTTGTTCTCCAATCTGGCGTGTGAATATTTATGAACCCGAATTTTACGCCAACGGCAAACCAACAGTAGATGTTGCTGTTTCTATCTCTGCTAACTCTAAATGGTTTAAAGCAATAACCACCCTCCCTAACAAAAAGGGAGAGTTAGCAATACCTGTTCTAAAAATTACTAAAAATACTAAATATTCAGTATCTGGTAAAACTTGTGGTGTAGAAACAAGTTCACCGACAAATGTTGAAGGAGCAAAAACATTTTATGTTACTGGTAGTCAACCAGTGTGTACCTACACCTATTCATCGGTTGGTTTGAAATCCAGTGGTGTCGCAGATGGTGTCACCGAGATTGACAAAATCCGTCATTTCTATTTTGAATATGGGTTTAAATGGGGTCTTCCTGCTGCTTCTCAGGTTACCCATACAATCAACTATGTTAACGAATATCCTTCCTGGATTACTACAGGACACCCAGTATACTTCCCGTGGAGCGAAGCAATGAGCCCAATACATTTCGCTTACGCTGGCGTAATCCCAGGAAACTTGGGTGCTTCTAATCCCGATTATGTACCAGATACTAACCAATTACCCCACGCTTACAATCAGTCTCTTGACACATTCTACATTCAAAATCTTAACAAGTACCGTCTCCTAACTGACATCTTGCTGACAAGCGGTTTATCTGATCCTTATTTGACAAAAATCAAAAACACTGTTTGTCAACCGTGGGTGTACAAAGGCTACTCTCAAACTCATACTCCAACACAAAACAATATATTGGCTAACAAATGTGGTGTAGACCCTACCGTATTTGACGGTTACCTCACTGTCACGGCAGGGATTAACAATCCTTCGCCAGGTTTCAACACCCAGTGTAAACTTGCAAGCATAAGTGACAAAGTATATTTTGATTTCCTTTCTGATTACAATGATAGGTCTTGGAGTACTGTGTCTTATTTACATTCCGCAGAAACTACCTTAACTAATCTACATAATGGTACTTTAACACCAGAAGACAATGTGAAAGCCGCCAGCCTTGTTTTAGCCCACTATCTAAATGTTAAAAACAAGCCAGCAGGAGCCGACGAGTTGTTGACTGGTGCCAACGGTACTATGTTAAGTTTAGGTGCCGGTTTCGGTTTCACAGGAATAGGGTGTTATGTCCAATGAAAACCATAACCCTATCTTTGTATCAGCAACTACTAAAATTGGAACAACCCAAAAGAAACCTTGCCGTTGCAACAGTAGTTGTCGCCTACCTGCTGGCATTCTGGTTTTACGGTGTAGTGTTCACTGTTCTCGTAACTGGTGTTGGTCTCTGGATATATTGGCTTGTTGAAACCAAAGAGACACGCATACGCAACCTAAAAACTCGCAAAATGCGTAAACAGTTAGGTAAAGCGTTCATAGCCGCAGGTATCAGCCGTAAACGACAAACAGGAGACGGCAAAACCGAAGACCTACCCCCCATCATAAAGATAAACCCCCAAATTGCTTCTTGGGAAGTTACCGTACGCATACCAGACAGCAACAGCCCCAGCAACATAGAAAACTCTATCGAAACTGTTGCGTCCACAATGTGTCTTCGTTACTCCGTCTCGCGTAAATCAACGACCGTCCCAGGTTTCTACTCGTTTCGTCTTCTACACGCAAACAATCCCCTTGACCAACTACATTATCCGTCATCACCATTCTCTGGTAAGTTCACCAACCCTTGCCATTTTGGTGTAGATGAAACAGGAACCGAAGTTGCTGTATCACTGTACGCGCAAACACTTCTTATCGGCGGCTCTATCGGCTCCGGTAAATCCGTCGGTGCGTGGAACAGCCTACTACACGCAGCACACGACCCCGATACTGTACTTATAATTTGTGATCTCAAACCCGAAGGGTTAGAAACATATATGTTGCAGCAACGCGCAAACATTTATGTAACAAATGTTACGCAGTTTCTTGAAGTGGTTACCCGCATATACGACACAATGTTTACCAGAAACAAAGCCTTGAAAGAGTTAGGTTTACAGAAAGCAAACGCCGGATTAGGTAGTGTAGGAGCACCAATAGTATTGTTTGTGGACGAAGCAGCACAGTTAACATCATCAGGTGACGATGGTTACGCCGCTTTGGAAATACTGGAAAAAATAGTAGAGATGGGTAGAGCCAGTGGTTTTACAATCATACTTGCCACACAGAAACCAACCGGCGATAGCATACCAACAAAACTCCGTGACATAATGGGCTACCGTCTCTGCTTCCGCACAGGTTCCAGTGAACAGTCAAAATCCATTCTTGGTTCCAGCCAAATTTTAGGGTTAGAACCACACCTTATACCAGTAGAAAATCCTGGTCTGTGTATATCTAACTTCAAAGGCTTCTTGGAGCCGTTTAAATCCTACAACCTTGACATAGAAATGATTAAAGAAAATTGTGATTATTTAAACCGGACAATTTCACGCGAACATATAGACCGTCAAACCGACGCTTGCCTTGCACCCGCCAGAATACGCCAAACAAGTGACGAAGAAGCACCACCTAAACGCAGACGCCGCCGATAGGGTGAAAAATGATAAAACTGTCGCAACCTACTTGTTTTTATGATAATCCCCTGCACAATACATTTTACTGGATACCGACGACACATCAAGAGTACGAAAAAGCATCAGCCATCGTTACAAAACTTAAAAGGAGGTTAAGGTAATGAGCATTCTAAATAATCTCCCCGTCGCTTGGGAGCAACCAACAAAAACCGGCTGCCTACCACAGGAACCACAAGAAAACTGGGACGCACCGGTCAATTTTGATGGTATGGATACCAACAACAAACAGACTAATTGGAGGTCTGGCGCGCCCCAGTTAAACAATAGTGTCCCAACACTATCACCAACTGTCAACATACCAACCTTGAACGCAACCCTATTGCAACCAGAAAACCAGACGCCGCGTATCAAAGCCCGTCGTACCAAACGCCAACAATCCCACAAACTCCGCAAAATATTGAAACAAGTAACCAGCAACAAATCAGCCCGTTACTGTGGACTTGCGTTAGAACGCCAAATGGTAGCCGTCAAACTCTCCGGCACACCAGGCTCCCACAACTGCCAAGCAGGTTTCTCCGGCATACAACGCTGTGGTTCCGTCTGGATATGCCCCGTCTGCGCCCCCCGCATACATCAACATCGCGGCATAGAGTTAGAACGCGCCCTCGTAAAAAATCAGGAACTTGGCGGCTCCGCAGCCCTAATGACGCTAACAATGAGACACAAATACGACAGTCTCCGTGACGACAACGGCAAACAGTTAACCCACCTGTGGGACGCGCTCTCCACCGCCTGGGCATACATACTTAACGGCAAAACTTGGCAAGACATACGCGAAAAAGCCGGTGTTTTAGGAATGGCACGCTTCGTAGAGATGACACACGGCAAAGAAGGCTGGCATATACATATACACGCAGTAGTGTTTTTTGACAGCCTAACCCCCAAATGGGACGCTTTACAGGAGTTTACCGACCACTGTTTCACCCGTTGGGCAAACAAGTTAGTTAAAATGGGTCTCAAAGCACCAATTAAAGACCGTGGCGGCTTTGACTTCACCTGGCTATCAGGCACACGCCACACAGACGCCGCACTACCCAAATACCTCACCAAAACAGGCAACGGTTCATCAACAGCCGCCGAAGCGTTAGACGCAATGGATAAAAAAGAGTTAAATAAACTCAACGCCTACCTAAACAAACGCACCCGTGGACTTGCAGCAGAAGCGACAGGTTGGGGAGGCGGAAAAATAGCCAGGGGAACCAACCGTACACCGTGGGCAATACTCACCGACTTCCTCACCGACGCCGACGAACGAGACCTGTTCCTATGGCAAGAGTACGAGAAAGCAGCATACGGGCGTCGTTTCTCCACCTGGTCATCAAGAAAACGCAATGTAGACGACGACGACCTGTGGAACCTCATACTTGACGCACGCGGCGACACCGTATCAGACCAAGAAATCGTAGATGACGAAGACGCCGACGCCGAACCCATAGCCTTTATTGAAGGTACCTTATGGAACCACCTAAACAACCTGCAATCATTTAACGCTGGCGACCTACTAACAGCCGCAGAAACCAGCGGCATAGATGGTATACGCCACTACCTATCGTTTTTTGATGTGCAAATGGAAGAAGTACGCGAACGGCTTGAATAGTTACCCATATTCAACACTATTTTTATCCGGAGCATACAGCGCCACAATAACCCGCCTTAACTCTTCGTGTGTTGCTTTCACATAACCCAAAGTCACATTATAGCCGGAACCCGACCCGCTATCCAAAGAATGTCCCAGGAACTTCACCGCAAGCGCAAAACTACCTACACGCTCCACATAAGTAGCGGTAGTGTGCCGTAAAAGGTGCCAAGTAAAAAACACATCACCCTTATCACCCACCACCGGAACCTGTTTACGCACCCTCAAAGACAAATCTTCCAAATACCTGTGTGTAATCCTTTGTTTTTTACGGTTAAGAAACACCGGCGTACCATCGTCAGGCTCCTCAACCCCGCTCCGGCTTATCACAAACTGTCTCAAACCCCAAATAAGACCAGGTGTCACCGGCTGATAACGCGTACTATCATTCTTTGTCCCCCTCATCAAATGAACATCGTTCGTCATCAACCCCAACTCTCAAAAAAGTTATAAAAACAACTCTGGATACTTGTTTTACCCCTATTGCGCCGACACGGTAACAAGTGTCAGACAAAAACTGGCACACAGACTGTTGGAGGTCTCAAATGAAACGCAACAAAACCAAAGCATTCACGCTAACAGAAATGATAGCGGTAATCATCATACTTTCCATACTGGCACTCATCGCCCTATTCGGCTACCGAACCGTCATAGGAAACGCACACGAAATCTCGCTCGTCACAACAGCCGCACAGGTAGCCGAAACGCTAAAAGGAGACATACAAACCCACCACAGGGCAGGAAACACACCCATCAGCGACAAC
>CXWK01005779.1_pt1 | contig 14196 bp, 14 predicted proteins | sample 590851 | NCBI WGS metagenome assembly CXWK01 (sample SAMEA3498364, study PRJEB10139) | wastewater metagenome | biome: wastewater treatment plant; material: activated sludge | place: Denmark | collected 2014-08-01 | reverse complement strand
ATTCCATCACGAATCATATCAATTTCTTTTGCTGCTGCTAAAGATAAATCTATAATCCTACTTTTAAATGATGGCATTCTATCATTTATTCTTACTTCAACACTTAAATCATTTTTAAGATTTGTAACAAGGCAAATCGTATTCATCGGATATGATGGATGTGCTGCGGTAAGTTTATTCATATTATAAATTTCACCACTCGCAGTTTTCTTTCCATTAAATTCATCTGCATAATAAGATGCAATCCCGGTTTCTGACTCTAAAACTTCAAATCTATCTTCTTCCGATTTACTTTTTATTTCTTCAGTTTTTGTATATCTGACAGAAGAACTACAAGCACTAAAAACAATAGCAAGAAATAAAATTGTAAAATATTTAGTTCTAAATTGTTTCATTACTAACTAATCACTGATGCTGCTTTTACAATTGCTGTTTCACTTCTTAATCTGTTCTCAGTTAGCTTTAGTTTGGTTGAATCTTTAAGTAAAGTAAATTCATTTTCAGAATATCCGCCTTCTGGACCAAAAACAAAAATATACTTTTTATCCTCATCAAGTTTAAAATCAGAAAGTTTTGTTGAAGCAGTTTGCTCAAATAAAATAATTCCTGATGCACTTTTGACTAAATCAGTTACTGAATTAATAGCTTCAATTTTTGGTAGAAAAGCTCTTAAAGATTGTTTCATTGAAGCTAAAACAATTTTCTCAATTCTTTCTTGATTAAACTTTTTACTTATTGAATGATCAGCTTGATAGAAAATAAAGTTAGTGATGCCAAGCTCAACACATTTTTCAATTGCAAATTTAAATCTTTCAGGATTTTTTAGATTGGGGATACAAAAGGTAAAGCGTTCTAATTCATTTTCATATTTAATTACATTACTAATTTCGGCAGTCAGTTCATCTTTGGTAATTGAAATAATTTTGCCTTCAAATATCTTTCCCTTTCCATCAGTCGCGAATAATTTGTCCCCAATTTTATTACGCATAACTTTTGCAGAGTGATGAAACTCATCATCTGTTAATCTAAAATATTTTTCATCCTCTGATACTAAGGCTGTAAAATATAACTCTATGTTAGAAAGATATTCCAAGATCTAAAATTAATTGTGATTTCGTCTTTTCATTAAAAGCTACTTCAATTCTAAATATTTGGTACGGTAAGATCAGGAATGTTAGTCCAAGTCCATATCCTGAATTAAATTTGTCAATTGCAAAAGGTTCATTTTTATCTTTGGCAATTCCAGTTTCTGCAAAAATTTGTGTGTAAAATCCTAAACGATAAGACAAAAGTTGATCTGGAATTATTGGTATAAAAGTAAGATCTATATTCAATTCATCAATTATAGGATAATAAAGTTCAACTGAACCAAAATAATAATCATCACCTTCATACTTTTTAGAAAAATGGCCACGAATTTTTTCATCTGCACCCAATATCGAATGATCATAATAAGGCACATTATCACCAAAGGTAAATCTTGAGGCAAATCGCCACTTGCTAATTAATTGATTGAACACTTTTCGATATTCTCTAAAATCGATCCAGGCAACACTGTAACTAATATCATCAAATCCTAAACCTTTAACAGAATAAAGTATACTTGAATAAATTCCATCTTTAGGAAATTGCGCCAAATCTCTTGTGTCATGTTCAAATCCAATCCCTAAGTCTACAAGATTATCAATTCGATTATTTGAAGCATTAATACCTGAAATATAAAATGGCGTTTCGATATAACTGAATCCGCTATTAATATATAATTTATTAAACAATCCAAATCTTTTACCAGCAAGTAATCTAAAACCAATTAGTTTTTGTCTAAAAATGCTACCATAAAGTTCTTCAGCTTTTAAGCTTTTATTAGTTACATCAGAATAACTAACAGTAAATCTAGAAAAAAGATTCTCTGTTCCAATTAGATTTGGGTTATAATAACTTAAATAAAAAGTTGGATCATAACCTAATGCAAACGCTGCTGTTAAATCTTCATTTCTACCCCGGAAATTTTTATATCTTAGATACAGTCCATATGATAATTTTTTTAGATCATTTTCTTTTGCTTCGATAAAAGGGACAGGATAAATATACCAGCTTTCATCAACTTCAATAGTTAAAGTTTTTTTTTGATCAATAATAGACGGGATAAAATATACTTGATTAAATATTCCTAAACTGTATACTCTTTCTCTGTTGTAATATGCATTTTTCTCTGACAAAGTATCGCCAACGCTAAAATTTATTTCTCTAAGTATAATAAAATCTTCCGTAGTTTTATTTCCAATTATTTTTATTGAATCAACTATAAAAGGATATAATTTAGAATGATTTAGAGAATCAACTTTTTGCGGATAAATCAATGCGGATAAAACAATTAGCTTAAAAATTATAATGAAAATGATTGTTTGCAATTCTTTTACCACAAAGCGTATTTGTTTTTTATGATTGGGAAATTAAGCAATGCCGCTTTTAACGAAGCGGCATCAATATTTTATGTTTAGTTTTCGGCGTACTCAGAAACAGGTAAACAACTGCAAACAAGATTTCTATCACCATAAGCATTATCAACTCTACTAACAGTTGGCCAAAATTTATTTTTTCTTAAATAAGAAACTGGATAAGCAGCTTTTTCACGCAAGTATGGATAATTCCAACTATCAGAAACTACCATTTGTGCTGTGTGTGGTGAATTTTTTAATACATTATTTTTTACATCATCAATTCCATTTTCAATTTCACGAATTTCTTCACGGATAGAAATTAAAGCCTCACAAAATTTATCCATCTCAGATTTTGGTTCACTTTCAGTAGGCTCTATCATTAGAGTGCCGGCAACTGGAAAAGATACTGTTGGAGCATGATAACCATAATCCATCAATCTCTTTGCAATATCTTCAACTTCAACATGTGCAGATTGTTTAAACTCTCGCATATCAAAAATTAGTTCGTGTGCAACTCTTCCTTTACTTCCAGAATACAAAACCTTATAGTAAGGTTCTAATTTTGCTTTGATATAATTTGCATTCAAAATAGCCATTTTAGTTGCGTTGGATAAACCAGACTCACCCATCATTTTAATATATGCATAAGAAATAACGATTACACTTGCACTGCCAAATTGGGCAGCTGAAACCGCATTGATAGATTTCCCTTTATTAATATTTACAATTGAATGTCCTGGTAGAAAAGGCGATAAATGTTTTGCAACTGCAATTGGTCCAACACCTGGTCCACCGCCGCCATGAGGAATACAGAAAGTTTTATGCAAATTTAAGTGACAGACATCGGCACCAATTTCTGCAGGACTAGTTAAACCAACTTGTGCATTCATATTTGCACCATCCATGTATACCTGTCCGCCATTTTGATGTATGATTTCACAAATTTCTTTTATTGATTCCTCAAACACACCGTGAGTTGAAGGATATGTTACCAACAATGCAGCTAGATTATTTTTGTGTAATTCTGCTTTTGTCTTCAAATCATTAACATCAATATTTCCTTTATCATCACAATTTACAACAACAACTTTCATCCCGGCCATAACTGCGCTTGCAGGATTTGTACCGTGTGCTGATGATGGAATCAGGGCAATATTTCTATGCAATTCCCCTTTATCTTCAAGATAGGCTTTAATAACAGATAAACCTGCATACTCACCTTGCGCACCAGAATTTGGTTGTAGAGAAACCGAATCAAAACCTGTTATTTCAGCTAGTTGGTTTTCGAATTCTCTAAACATTTCGAGGTATCCAGTAAGCTGCTCTTCTGGAGTGAATGGATGAATATTTGAAAACTGAGGAAGTGTTACACCAAGCATTTCAGTTGTTGCATTTAACTTCATCGTGCAAGAACCAAGTGGAATCATTGAATGCACTAGAGATAAATCTTTATTTTCAAGATATTTCATATATCTTAAAATATCAGTTTCAGATTTGTACGAATTAAAAATATCATGTTCAAGATATTTAGAAGTTCTCTCAAACTCGTAATCAAAACTAACTTTACTATCATTATTAAAATCACTTTCTGATTTTTTATATTCTTTACCTATTGCAGATGCAATAGTTTCGATTAACTCATCAACATCAGTCAAAGTTGTAGTTTCACTCAATGAAATACTAAAACGACCTTTTGTAAAAAAATTAAGATTTAACTTTCTTTTTAGTGATTCATTTTTAATTTTTTGTTTTATTGATTCATCAACTAAAAAAGTTATAGTGTCAAAATAATTTTTATTGATTTGAATCAATCCTAAATCAACAAGAGACTTACTTAAAATATTCGTAAGGTTATTAATCCTTAAAGAAATTGCTTTTAAATTTTCTGGGCCATGATAAACTGAATACATTCCAGCCATCACTGCAAGCAGAACTTGAGCAGTACAAATATTACTTGTAGCGCGTTCGCGTTTGATATGCTGTTCTCTTGTTTGCAAAGCCATTCTTAAAGCTCGGTTTCCTTGTGAATCGACCGATACACCAATAATTCTACCGGGTATAACTCTTTTAAATTCCTCTTTAGTTGCAAAGTAGGCTGCGTGGGGTCCGCCAAATCCCATTGGTATTCCAAATCGTTGGGTTGTACCAACAGCACAATCAGCACCAAATTCTCCTGGTGGAACTAGGAGTGTTAAACTTAATAAATCAGCCGCAACAACCTTATAAATCTTTAATTCATCGGCTTTAGAAAATAATTTGGTATAATTATAAATTTCACCATTCATTGCTGGATATTGAACTAATAATCCGAAAAACTCATCAGTTAATTCAATAGTTTTATGATTATCGATTAATAACTCAATACCCAAAGGTTTGGAGCGAGTTTTTAACACATCAATAGTTTGTGGAAAAACCTCATCAGAAACAAAAAACTTCTTTGCATTTCCTTTTTCTTTTTTACGATTATTAAAAAACATAACCATTGCTTCTGCAGCAGAGGTAGCTTCATCAAGTAAAGAAGCATTTGCAATCGGCAAAGATGTTAAATCAGATACAACTGTTTGGAAATTTAATAAAGCTTCTAATCTGCCTTGAGCAATTTCTGCCTGATAAGGTGTGTACTGTGTATACCAACCCGGATTTTCTAAAATATTTCGTTGAATTACTGAAGGTAGAATAGTAGGATTGTAACCCATTCCTATATAACTTTTAAAAACTTTATTCTTTGATGCTACAGATTGAATAAGATTTATAAATTCATATTCACTTAATGGCTCATCTAATTTCAATTTATTTTTTAATCTAATATTTGATGGCACAGTTTCATCAATTAATTCATCCACAGAACTAACCCCACAAACAGAACACATTTCTTTAATATCTTCTTTACTAGGTCCGATATGTCTTGATTCAAAAATATCAGGATGTTGGAATGACTGCATAAAAAATCTCTTTTTAACTTAATGGTATAAAAACTTGTTTTATTTGATTCAAAATTAAGGAAAATCTTGCTAATTCTTTGGGAACTTTTAAGATAATTTTATCGAGTTTTTAATTAAATAAATATTTTGTAAGAATTATTTAAATATCTGATGGAGGGTTGATTTAGCGGCGTTTTGCTCTGCTGTTTTTTTGTTTTTCCCCAATCCGATTCCTTCAAATGTATCACCAAGGGTAACTTTGATTGTAAAAGTTCTATCGTGCTGCGGGCCTTCTTCCTTTATCACTATATAGTTTGGAGCTTCCAATTTGTTAGCCTGCGCATATTCTAACAGCTGACTTTTATAATTTTCGTCTTTTAAATAATCACCATCTTTTACTATTGGATCGATTAACGCTTTGTGAATAAAATTATTTGCAACTTTTATTCCTTGATCTAGATAAATCGCACCAATTAATGCCTCAAATGCATCCGATAAAACTGTTTTTTGTGCACGAGCAAACGAGTTTGTTAAGTTTTGATTTATGAGTATAAAATTTTCTAAGCCGATTTCTTCAGCAGCATCTGATAATGCAAATCTATTTACAAGTTTAGCCCTTACTTTTGTAAGAAATCCTTCCTCTTCATTTGGAAAATTTTTAAACAAATATTCTGCAACTACTAAACTTAAAACTGAATCACCTAAAAATTCCATTCGTTCGTTAGATTTATCTTCTTCTTCAAGTTCTTCAAGAAAAGATCTATGCATTAATGCTTGAATATAAAATGATTTATCTTTTATTGAAGCACCAATAATTTTTTCTAATTGATTGAATTTTTGGGGTGTGAGTATTTGATTTGCTGGATGAGAATTTATTTTATCTTCCCTAAAACCGATAAAACTAAGTAAGCGGGAAAAAGTTATGCCCAAAACTATTCCTCAAACTTTTTAAACAACAAAGAAGCATTGTGCCCGCCAAAACCAAATGTATTACTTATAGCTGCATCAATATTTCTTTCAGTAACTTTTTTTGCACTATAATTCAAATCGCATTCAGGATCAGGGTTATCAAGATTAATTGTTGGTGGAATCAGACTGTTATTAATTGATAAGATAGTAGCAATAGCTTCAATAGCACCTGCGGCACCTAAAAGATGTCCTGTCATAGATTTTGTTGAACTCACCACAAGATTATAAGCAAGGTCACCAAAAAGTGTTTTTATTGCTTTAGTTTCGTTAATATCATTATGCTGAGTTGAAGTTCCATGTGCGTTAATGTAGTCTATGTCATTTATCGTAAGCTCAGCATCTTCAATTGCAATCTTCATAGATCTAACCGCGCCTTCACCACCAGGAGCCGGGGCAGTTATATGATGTGCATCCGCAGTTAAACCAATACCTGCAAGCTCAGCATAAATTTTAGCATCTCTTGAAAGTGCGTGATTTAATTCTTCAAGAATTAAAGTTCCACCACCTTCGCCCATCACAAAACCACTTCTATCTTTATCAAATGGTCGTGAGGCTTCAAGATAACGGTCATTCCAGGTTGATAATGCCTTCATTGCATTAAATCCACCCATACCAATTTCTGTTATTGGAGCTTCACTTCCTCCACAAACCATTAAATCCGCAGAGCCACGCTGGATAATCATAAAAGCATCTGAGATAGCATGCGAAGCAGTTGCGCAAGCAGATGTTGTTGCGTAATTAGGTCCCTTTAATCCAAAACGAATTGAAATTTGTCCGGCAGCTAAATCAGAAATCATCATTGTAACAAAGAAAGGACTTATAACGCCGGGATTTTTATCTTGAAAATATTTCCAGTGTTCATTTTGAAGTGTATCTAATCCACCAATCCCACTTCCGTAAATAACTCCCGCTCTATCTTTGTTTAATTTTTCTAAATCAATTTTGGAATCTTCAAAGGCTTGAACAGAGGCAGCAATGGCAAATTGTGAAAAACGATCTAATCGTTTTACCGATTTTTTATCAAAATATTTTTCGGGATTAAATTCTTTAACTTCGGCAGCAAACTTTGTATCAAACTTTGAGGCATCAAAATGAGTTATAGGCGCAACACCATTTTTACTATTAATTAAACCATCCCAAAAATCTGGAACATTTAATCCAATAGGCGTAACGGCTCCTATTCCTGTAATTACAACTCTTCTTTTAGCCATAAAACCTCGTAAGTCTTATTTGGTCTTGTAACGGAAAGACATAAAAAGGTAAGTTAGTCGGGCTGTAACACCCGACTAATTTAATTAAGCTAATTTTTCTGTAAGATATTTAACAGCGTCTCCCACTGTTCCAATCTTTTCAGCATCTTCATCAGGAATAGAAATTTGGAATGCACTTTCAAATCCCATTACTAATTCAACTATATCCAATGAATCAGCACCTAAATCGTTTGTGAAGGATGCTTCTGGAGCAATCTGAGATTCTTCTACACCTAATTTATCAATTATGATCTCTTTTACCTTAGCTTCTACATCCATAGTATTCTCCTCTTTTAGTTTTGTTTTTATTTGAGTTATTATTTATTGGTCTAAATTTAATAAAATTAAAATCTAAGAAACAAATAGAATTATCATTTACATTGTCATTCCGCCATCAACAGAAATAACCTGTCCGGTAATATAATCAGCATCATTACTACATAAGAAAGCAACTACTTTTGCAATATCTTCAGGTTTGCCAAGCCTTTGCATCGGAACATTTTGAACTAATTTTTTAACTTGTTCTTCAGTTAATTTATTTGTCATATCAGTTTGGATAAATCCCGGAGCGATTGCATTAACTGTAATATTTCTGGATGCCAATTCACGAGCCATTGATTTTGTAAATCCCAAAACTCCAGCTTTTGATGCAGAGTAATTTGATTGTCCAGCGTTTCCAATTAACCCAACGACAGAAGAAATATTTACTATTCTACCATAACGTTGCGCTATCATTGGTTTTATAACCGCTTTTGTATAGTTAAAAACACTTTTAAGATTTGCATTGATTACGTCATCAAATTCTTTTTCACTCATTCTTAAAAGTAAATTGTCACGAGTTATTCCAGCATTATTAATTAAGATATCAACACCACCAAGTTTTTCGATTGCTGCATCAACTGTTGCTTGCGCTTGTTCCATTGATGTAGCATCTGCTTTAAAGCCGTGAATTTTAATTCCAGGATGATCTATTTCAGCTAATAATTCTTCTGCACATTCATCGCAGCTATTATAAACAAATGCAACATCAGAAAATAAAACTCCGCAGCAACTTCTAGAAGCCAATTCTTTAACTATTGCTCTACCAATTCCACGAGTTCCGCCGGTTACAATTGCACGTTTATTATGTGATTCGATTATTTTACTCATTTTATTCAACTCCAGAATTATATTCTGATAAATATTCGTTTTTATATTTTTCTAACTCGATGAAATTATCCTGACCAAGAAAATGTATTAATTCATCTTTGCAAAAATCATAAATTGATGTTTGAATTTTAGAATCTTTATTACAAGTTTTTAGCCGATCAATATGCTCATCATCTATCGTTAATGCACCTTCAAAAACAGTAAGCGGAAACAAAACACAATAAATTGGTTTGTATTTCCATTTGTGCGCGCCTTCATTTATTGCAAGTTTTTGAAGAGTACATAATCCATTTTTATCTAAAAATGTACATTTACCATTGGGAACTTCTGTACCAACCGCAACTCCGCTTTCAAAATCTTCATCTTCTTCCGGTTCTTCAAACCATTCGTCAACATTTTTAGTTTGTGTTTCATCAAGCAATGGTATGATTTTATCTTTTATACTTATAATCATTTCGTGTTCTTTTAGATCGGTGTAAACTCCATAATTACAACACTCACCGCCGCACATACAAGAAAACTTAAATGTAAAAATCTGCGGATCAATAAAAACACCATTTATCTCTTTGGTAAATTTTGGATGCGTTTTAGTTTCCATTATAAATACTTCTCCACATCTTCATACTTATCAATTCCAAATATTAAAACATCAGGATTAATTCGCTTTACTAATCCTTGCAAAACTTTTCCCGGGCCAATTTCATAAAATTCATCAAAACCATCAGCAATCATATTTTTAATAGTCTCTTCCCATCGAACAGGTGAGGTTACTTGTTGATGAAGTAAATTTATAATTTCATCTTTTTTAGTAACAGGTTTTGCAGTCACGTTTGCATAAACCGGAAATCGAGCATCATAAAAAGGAGTAAGAACTAAAACATCCAATAAAGCATCTTTTGCCGATTGCATTAATGGAGAGTGAAATGCCCCGCTAACTACAAGCTCTTTAACCAATTTAGCGCCATTTGCTTTACAAAGTTCCATTGCTTTTCTAACACCGGAAATAGAACCTGAAATAACTATTTGTCCTGGTGAATTAAAATTTGCACATTGCACAATGCCTTCAACAGCAGAGGCTTCCTTACATAAATTTTCAACTCTATCAGCTTCCAATCCTACAATCGCAGCTAATGTTCCAGGATTATCAAGGCCTGCTTGTTGCATTGCTTTGCCACGAGCTCTAACTAATTTAATCGCATCGTAAAATTGTATAGCATTTGAAGCAACTAATGCGGAGTATTCCCCAAGTGAATGACCAGCAGCAGCATCTGGTTGTAACTCACGAATCAAACTAGCAAGAATAACACTATGTAAAAATATTGCCGGTTGAGTATAATCAGTTTGTTTAAGTTGATCTTCCGGGCCATTAAACATTATGTAAGATAGATTAATCCCAAGTGCATCATCGGCAGTTTTAATCATTTCTTTGGCTTCTACAGATTTTTCAAATAAATCTTTTGCCATACCAATGTATTGCGATCCCTGGCCGGGAAATAAAAAAGCTTTTTTTGACATTGAAATAGTTTATGTTTTGTTAATTAAATTGCCCACACAACATGCGTGGCGCCCCAAGTATAACCAGCTCCAAAAGCTGATAAAATTAAATTATCACCATTTTTAACTTTGCCATTTCTATAATATTCTGTTAGGCAAAGTGGAATTGTAGCGGCAGTTGTGTTTCCATATCGATCTATATTAATCATCACTTTTTCTTTTTCTAATCCCATTCGCTGAGCAGTTGCATCAATAATTCTCAAATTAGCTTGATGCGGAACTAAATAAGCAACATCTTCAGATTTTAATCCACTCATTTCCATTAATTCGGCGGATACATCAGCCATACCTTTTACAGCAACTTTAAATACTGCTTTACCATCCTGATAAATGTAGTGCCATTTTTTATCAACTGTTTCGTGCGATGCTGGATTTAAACTTCCGCCGCCAAGCATATTAAGTGCATCTTTCCCGGAACCATCAACTCTTAAAATAGATTTTTGTATTCCTAAAGTTTTATCTTCTGTTGGTTCAAGTAAAACTGCAGAACCTGCATCTCCAAAAAGAATACAAATATTTCTATCTGTATAATCAACTATCGAACTCATTTTATCTGCGCCGATAACTAATACTTTTTTGTATCTCCCTGATTCAATTAATGAAGCACCAGTTTGAAATGCAAATAGAAAGCCTGAACAAGCTGCTGATAAATCAAATCCCCATGCGTTCTTTGCTCCAATTTTGTTTTGAACTAAGCAAGCTGTTGCAGGAAAAAACATATCAGGTGTAACTGTTGCTACAATTATTGCATCAATTTCTTCCGGATTTACATTATGTTTTTCAAACAAATCAAGAGCGGCACGAGCAGCTAAATCACTTGTTGCGCCTTGTTCTAAAATTCTTCTTTCACTAATTCCTGTTCTGGTTCTAATCCATTCGTCATTTGTTTCAACAATGGATTCAAAATATTTATTATCTAAAACTTTATCAGGAACATACATTCCAACCCCTGTAATTTTAGCGTTATATTTTTTTTCAGTCATTAAATTCTTTACTGTTTTTTTTGTGAATATTCTTTAATTGAGTTTTCAATCTTTTTAATTAAATCTTTATTATACATTTCGCGAGCCTTCAAAACCATATTCTTAATTGCCTTTGGAGTACTTGAACCGTGCCCAATAATACTAATTCCATTTACTCCAAGTAAAGGAACTCCGCCGTGTTCCTGGTAGTCTAATGACTTTAGAGATTTTTTTAATGTTCCTTTTGATAATCCAACTTTTAACTTATCAAAAAAACTTGCTTCTGCAGTTTTTGTTAAAAGATGTTTTAATAATTTCGGAACTGATTCACCGAATTTAAGGATAATATTACCAACAAAGCCATCACAAACAATAATATCAACTTGCTTTGTTAAGATATCTCGACCTTCAACATTGCCAATAAAATTTAATTTAGAATTTTTTAGCAAGCCAAAAGCCTCGTTAGAAACTTCATTACCTTTACCTTCTTCTTCACCCATACTTAAAAGACCAACAGATGGATTTTTAATTCCACCCATTTCTTTAGCATAAATTGTTCCCATAATTGCATATTCAAAAAGATGCGAAGGTTTTGCATCTTTTCCTGCACCAACATCATAAAGATAACAAACTCCGTAAACGTTTGGCATCTCTGCACCGATCGTTGGACGACCGACACCGGGAACTCTTCCCATAATTAAAGTGGATGCACTCATCATTGCACCGGTATTGCCTGCACTTACAAATGCATCAGCTTTACCTTCTTTAACTAATTGCGCTCCTTTTACGATTGAAGAATTTGGTTTTGATTTTAATGCAGAAGTTGGTGAATCACCCATCTCAATAATTTCATCTGTATGAATGATATTATTTTCATCAAATAAAAGTTGATTTGATTTTATAACTTTTAGAATTTCATCTTTCTTTCCAACAAGAAAAAGTTCAAAATCTTTTTTCTCATTGTAAGCATCAATAGCTCCAACAACTGCATTCTGAGGGGCATAATCGCCCCCCATTGCATCAATAATAATTCTGCATTTAGAGTTTTTCGAGTTAGATTCAACCATTTGATGGGTAAAGCTATGTTAAATATTAGCTTTTGGGAATAAACACAGAGCGTTCATTGTAGTAACCGCAGGAAGGACAAGCGCGATGAGCAAGTTTCATCTCGCCACAGTTACCACAAGTACTTAGGGATGGTGCAACTGCTTTATAGTGTGTTCTGCGTTTATCTCTGCGACTCTTAGACATCTTACGTTTTGGATTTGGCATGTTATCATTCCATTATATTTAATTGAGATTTAATTTATCTTTTAATTCCATAAGAGGTTTCCACCTCGGATCAACTTCTTCATTGGTGCAAGTGCATTTTCCTGTATTCAAATCAGTTCCGCACTTTGGGCATAATCCTTTGCAATCTTCTTTACATAATTTTTTCATCGGAACCGAAAGCAAAGCAAATTCACGAACGTCATTAGTAATATCAATTTTATCAGTATCTCTGCTTAGATAACTAACATTAAGCGATTCAGTTTCTTCAGGAGCTTCGTTCATCAAATAAACCATTTTATAATCGCTCTTTAGGTTTGATTTGAATTCACATCCGCACCTATCGCACTGATACTTAACTTTAAAATCTGTAGTTACAGATATAATTAACTGATCGTGTAACTTATTAAGTGTTATTGATGATTTATGCTTACCGTAAAATGGTCTTTCTAAATCCAGAACATTTACTTTGTCTTCAAAAACAAAATTATGTTCCCCATTGCTTAAATTTGATATTTTTATAATCATCTTGCAAAATCACGCAAAAAACGAGGCTAAATATATAACTCACCGACCTTATAATCAAACAATCGCAGCTTAGGATATATTGCATTTTGAAGCAAAAACAAGCTTTACAATCACAATCTAATTTTTTGTAGCAAAATCAGAGATAAAATCTTTAATTATCAAATTGGCATAATTAAAGGTAAAGAAATGTTTGTAGAGTTCTACAATTAGCTCAGATTTATCTTAAGAATTGTTAAAAAATAAATTTGGTTTTTCTGTTCTTAAATCAATAATTTGAAATAGATATTTAATAATAGTTATCATTGCCAAAAATTAAATGTTAATAATTTTTTCCGTTTTTGCCGCCATCGTTCCAATGTCAATATACCTTATTTTGATTTGGAAATTTGACCATTACGATAGAGAACCATTTAAGCTTGTACTAATAAACTATATTTGGGGAGCTTTTGGTGCAATCGTACTTTCGATCATTGGCAGTTTCATCCTCACAGCAATTGCCTCACTTTTTATTAAAAATGATTTACAACTTAGCAGATTTGGTGCAATTGTAGTGGCTCCCATTATCGAAGAAATTACAAAAGGATTGTTTCTATTAATTACAGTTACAAGCAAAAAATTTGATAACATTACCGATGGTATTGTATATGGTGGAGCAATTGGGCTTGGGTTTGGTATGACTGAAAATTTTTTATACTTTGTTACATATAGTGATTCTATTCCTAATTGGATTGCACTTGTTGTTATACGAAGTTTATTTTCTGGAGTTATGCATTGTGTATCAACAGCAACACTAGGTTCGTTTCTGGGGTTAGCAAAATTTAAATCTAAAGGTAAAAAAACACTATATGTTTTTGCAGGATTATTAATTGCTATGCTAATACACTCAATATGGAACTCAAGTTTAAATTATGATAATACTGCACCTATCGGATTTTTATTTATGATTGTATCGATAATAATATTTATTTCAACATACGCAGTATCTATTAAAGGCGAGAGAAAAGTTATTTTTAATGAGCTTAAAGAAGAATCAGAAAAAGGTATAATTCCCGAGTCTCATTTAGTTATTTTAAGTTCATCACAACGTGAAAAAAAAGGCTGGCTTGATGAAAAAATAAGAAAAACATATATCAAAGCAGCAACAACGCTTGCG
>CXWK01002571.1_pt1 | contig 14196 bp, 17 predicted proteins | sample 590851 | NCBI WGS metagenome assembly CXWK01 (sample SAMEA3498364, study PRJEB10139) | wastewater metagenome | biome: wastewater treatment plant; material: activated sludge | place: Denmark | collected 2014-08-01 | reverse complement strand
GTTGCTGCTGATGCTGGTCGTCGAAGCTGTCGTCACGCCGGTGGTGGGGCTCCTGTTCCAGGCACCGATCGACAGGGCCCCGCTGCTGCTTGTGGGGTTGCTCGTCACGGGGACGCTGGGCTTTGCCGCCGTGGGGACGCTGTTTGCCGCCATGCTCATTCGCGCCCAGTCCCGGGATGTGCTGCTGCCGGTGTTGTTGTATCCGATAACCGTTCCACTCGTGATTGCTGGCGTGCGGGGCACCGCCGCCATTTTTGCGGCCGAGCCGAACCTGGCCGTGGCGCAGGCGTGGCTGTCGATGCTGATATTCTTTGACGCGGTGTTTCTCACCCTGGCGCTCTGGGTGTTTGGGCCGGTGATGGGCGAGTAGAGGGAGGAGACGTCTTCAATGCAGAGTCGGTCGAAACTGGTTCCGGTGCTGTTGTTCGTGGCGGCCGTGATGTTCTTTCGTGCGCCGTTCATGATTGACGCGGCGCCTTACGAGTCCACGATGGGCTTGATTCAGCGCATTTTTTATTACCATGTGCCATCGGCGATGGTCATGTTCCTGTCGGCCTTTGTGTGCGGCGTGGCGAGCGCCGTCTATCTCGCCAAACGATCGCCACGCGCGGATGCTGTGGCCGTGACAGCCGCTGAACTGGTGGTGGTGTTCGGCCTGATCGTGCTTGTGACCGGGCCCATCTGGGCACGGAAGGCCTGGGGCATCTGGTGGCAGTGGGATGCGCGCCTCACCTCGGCGCTCGTGTTGTGGCTGATCTTCGTGTCGTATCTGCTGCTGCGACGATTCGCCGGCGCCGGTTCCGAGATGTTGGCCGCCGCGGTGGGCGTCTTCGGCATGGCCAACGTCCCGTTTGTGTACTGGTCGGTCAACGTGTGGCGCACGATTCATCCCAACACCAACGTCGTCGCGTCGTTGATTCCCGAGATGCGCGTGCCGTTCTACTGGTGCACCGCCGCGTTTCTCCTACTGTATGTCGCGCTGCTGTTGACCAGGCTCCGCCTCGAGCAGAGTCGGATGGCGCTTGAAGCGGCATATGCGGAGATTGAGGACTGAGGATTGAGCGATTGAGGATCGGGATTGCTGATTGCTGAATCTTGATGGCGGCATTGGGATTGCCGGATTGTGGGATGGTTGCATTGTGGGATTGATGGATTGGGCGATGGGAGATTGTCGATGAAAAAGCTCGGGTGTTGCGTCCTCTTCTTGATGGCTTGTCTAACCGCGCCAATGCTGGCCCAGCAGCCGCCCGTGGCGCAGCCGCCGGCGTCAGCGAACGAGTTTGTTCCGCTGAGCGAGGCCGCGCCGCGTGAAGTGTTGCCGGCCACCCCGCTCGTGTTTTACGCCTATGGATTTGTCTGGGTGGCGTTGCTTGGGTACGTCTTCACGATCTGGCGCCGGATGGCGCAGGTCGAACGGGACCTGGCCGATGTGCAGCGCCGGTTGAAGGATGGGGGAGGCGCGCGCTGATGTTCGCGATGCCTTCGACGCACTTCATCTTCATCCCCGCCACACTTCTGCTTGGAGTGGTGGTCGGCTGGGTGCTGGGATCGCGCGCGGCACGTGACGCGTTCGCCATGGAACTCAAGCGCCGTGAGGAACGGGCCCAGCGAAAAGCAAATTCACACGAGGGGTGAACTTACATTCCAACTTCCAGCCGATTCGCGAGCGCGAGGGGAAGACCCGCGTCAAAGATGCGCTGCTGAGCCGCCACGACGTCGTACTCCACGCGACGCAGTTCCACCGTCCCCGCCCCTTCATCCAACACGCCAAACGCCGCGCGTGGGTCCCCGTCGCGGGGCTGTCCTACCGAGCCGACGTTGACCAGCAGATGTCCTTTGGCGGGCCACGCCACAATGAACGCGCCGTCTTCAAGGGGGGACTGGTCGCGTACGGAGAGGCCGTGGGTGCGAAACACCGCAGGCACGTGTGTATGGGCGTTGAGGCACACCGGCGTGGACGCGGACTCGATCGCGCGGCGCGCGTCGAGTGCATCCTGCACGTAGAAGTCCTCGTCGAACGGCGCGCCGTGGCAAAGCTCGACCGACGGGCTCAGCGTGAGGGGGCCTTTCGGCAATTCGGCAAGACTGGTGAGCGCGGCCGGTGACAGCTGCTCCCGGGTCCACTCGATCGCCATGCGGGCCAGCGGGTTGAACAGCGCCATGTTCTCAAGACCCGCACACGCCTTGTCGTGATTGCCGCGCACAGTCATCACGGGCGCCAGCGTGCGCAGCCGCTGCAGCACCTGCACGGGCGCGCCGTTGTACCCGACGAGATCGCCGAGCAGGACGGCGCGATCGATGCGAAGGCCGCCGGTGGCCATCAACACGGCGTCGAGCGCTTCGATGTTCGAGTGAATGTCCGCGAGGATCAGTGTGCGCATCAATCAGCCTGAAAGGGCATGCCCATCGTCAGGGGCGTGTTGTTGAGGACGTCCATGATGCGATCGGCCACCACCGACGGGCGCATCTTCGACGCCGTCACGCGCACATGTGCCTGACGGTACCCTTCAGTCCGCGCCGCGTACAGGCGCTCAAGCTGGGGGCGATCCGCCGCAAGCGGCCGGCGGCCATCGAGCGGAATGCGCGGGATGAGTTCGGCGAGCGGTACATCGATCCACACCGACACTCCATCGAGGTTGATCGCCGCGCGGTTGGCCGGGTCCGCGAACGTTCCGCCCCCGGTGGCCACCACCACATGGCGCAGCGGCCCAAGGAGGGCGAGGATCTCGCGCTCGACTGCGCGGAAGTACGGCTCGCCCTGCGCGGCGAAGATCTCGGCGATCGTTCGTTTCTCGCGCACCTCAATGAGGTGGTCGATGTCTTCGAGCCGCCATCCCATGCGTGTGGCGAGGTGGCGTCCGACGGTGCTCTTGCCGGTCGCCATGAAGCCGACGAGGTAGATCTTGTCGAACGTCATCGCGCCAGCCGCCTGAGGTCGGCCTCAAATGTTGGATAGGAGACGGCCACGCTCTGGGCGCTGTCGATGTGCGTCGGACCGCTGGCGGCCAGACCGACGACGGCGAAGGCCATGACCAGGCGATGATCACCCACGGCGTCGGCGCGCCCTCCGGACGCCCGGGTGGTGCGCCCGTCGATCACGAACCCGTCGGGCTGTTCCTGGCTGTTCACACCAAGGGCGCGGAGCCCGGTGACAAGCGCCGTGATCCGGTCGCTCTCCTTGACCCGGAGTTCCTGGGCCCCAGAAACCTCGAGACGCCGACCGGCGGCGGCGCAGGCAGCCAGTACCGGGAGTTCGTCAATGATGCCTGGCACCTCGTCGGGCGCGATTCGAGTGTCGGCACAGCCGCCGTACCGCACGTCGATTGAGCCCACGGGTTCGCCGCCCTCCAGGGAATCCTGCGAGATCGAGACCTCGGCCCCAAGGCGCCGCAGGACGTCGAGAAACCCGATACGGCGAGGGTTGAGCGACACGCCCCGAATCACCACGTGTGACCCAGGGACCGAGGCAGCCGCCGCTGCCCAGACGGCGGCCGACGAGGGGTCTCCGGGCACGCGCAGGCGAGCGGTGGCGGCCGTGGCCCGCTGGCCTCCCGACACGCGAACGCGCAGGCCTTCGACCTCGCACGCCAGGCCGAAGAGCGGCAGGGCCCGTTCGGTATGGTCGCGGGTGGCGGCTGTTTCCACGACCGTGGTGACCCCTGACGCGAACAGGCCTGCCAGCAGCACGGCGCTTTTGACCTGAGCGCTCGGCACCGGGGGCGTCCAGGTGATCCCGGTGAGCGTCTCGCGCCCCTCGATCACCAGAGGCGCCCGGCCGTCCTGGGAGGTGATGACCGCGCCCATCGCGGTCAGCGGGTCGATGACCCGCCGCATGGGCCGGCGCTGGATGGACTCGTCACCCGTCAGGGTGGACCGGAAGGGGTGGGCGGCCAGCAGGCCCGCCAGGAGCCGCATGGTGGTGCCGGAGTTCACCACGTCCAGAGGGCCGGCCGCCGGGGTCCAGTGCCCGCCGGTGACCGCGAGGACGTCCAGGTCCTCAAACTCCAGGTTTGCCCCGAGTGAACGCATGCAGGCCACAGTAGCCGCCACGTCGGCACCCGAGGACAGGTGTTCGATCACGGACCGGCCCGGGGCCAGCGCCGAGAGCATCACGTAACGGTGGGAAATGGACTTGTCGCCGGGAACTTCGAGGTCGCCGCGCACGGCACGAACGGGGGAGACAGTCAGGGGATGCATTTTCCGATACGGCGGACGAGACCAGCCAGCTTAATATGTTACTCGCCTGACGATGCCCACCGACCAACACCTCATCCGCCTGGAGTTGCCCAGTTCGTTCGAGATGCTCGATCTCGTTCAGATTCTCAGTGATCGCCTGTCCCTGCTCGCCGGGTTGGACGAGGACACCACGCATTGGGTCAGTGTGGCCGTGCGCGAGTCGGTGATCAACGCCGTCAAACATGGCAACCGCGAGGATCGAGCCAAACACGTCACGGTGGAGTTCACCCTGGCGCCACGGCTCAAGCCCGCGCGGTTCACCGTGGAAGTGCTCGACGAGGGAGAAGGGTTCGACTACCAGGAGGTCGATGACCCGCTCGCCCCCGAGAACCTGATGAAGTCGAGCGGCCGCGGGATTTTTTTCATGCGCAACTTCATGGACGACGTGGCGATCGCGCGGCGGCCTGAGGGCGGGATGTCCGTGCGCCTGGTCAAGAACCTCCAGTAGGTGGCGCTCGATCCCCGGTTCCTGGCGGTCGCGGTCGAGGCGGCCCTGGCTGCCGGTCGCCTTCAGCGTCACTACTTCCGCAGCGACCTCAAGATCGAGAAGAAGGGCGTCATCGATCTCGTGACCGAGGCCGACCTCGCGGTCGAGCAGGACATTCGCGAGCGGCTGGCCCGGCACTTTCCGACGCACACTGTGCTTGGGGAAGAAGCGGCACAGTCCGCCCCAACCGGCGCGTCACCGTACCGCTGGATCGTGGACCCGATCGATGGCACCACCAATTTCGCGCACGGCCTGCCGCTGTTTTGTGTCTCGATTGCGCTCGAGGTGGACGGCCGCGTCGAGGTCGGCGTGGTTCACGTCCCGATGCTGGACGAGTTGTTCACCGCCGAACGCGGTATGGGCGCGCGGCTGAATGGCCGCCGTCTGTCGGTAACGCATGAGTCGTCGTTGATTGACTCGCTGTTGGTGACTGGATTCCCGCCGCAGGCGGCCGACCGGCGCGGCGAACAGTTGGCGGTGTTCGGGGAGTTCCTCGGTCGTGCACGGGCGGTGCGGCGGCTGGGGTCGGCCGCGCTCGACCTGGCGTTTGTTGCGGCCGGGCGCTTCGACGGGTTCTGGGAGCATTCGCTGCACGCCTGGGATGTGGCGGCCGGGGCGTTGCTGGTTGAGGAAGCCGGGGGCCGCGTGACCGATTTTTCGGGTGGCGCCTTCGACAATTTCGGCGGGCAGTTGCTGGCGTCCAACGGCCGGATTCATGCTGAACTGGTTGATGTGCTTGGGGACGTCCGGCGCAGGTTGGCCGAGACGGGGTGAACTCACGAGGGGACAGCAGTCCGGTCCGGTTCGAGAATGTCGGCCTAGAATCCCCCGGCTGCGATTGGCATCAATCCTGCTGCTGGGGTAGTCAGGCGCGACGAACGCGCCCGTTCAAGGAGAATCGTATGAGTCGGATGATGCAGAGGGCAGCAATGGGCGCGGCAGCGGTGGCGCTTGTGCTCGGGACCGCGGCAACGGCGTCCGCGCAGGTGGTGCACTCGATCGGGTTTGGCGCGGGGATCTTTTCGCCACGCAGTCTTGACGCGCGCGATATCGATGACGTCCTGGTCGAAAACCTGAATACGCTCTCGTTCGACATCAAGGACTTCCGCGGAGGCCAGGTCTTCGGCGAGTGGGCCATGAGTTTCAACGACCGCGTGGAACTGGCGCTGGGCGGAGGGTACTACCGCCGCACGGTGCCCAGCGTCTACACCGACTACATCAACAACAACGGCCGGGAAATTGAGCAGGACCTGCGACTGCAGGTGGTGCCAATGTCCGCGATCGTCCGGTTCCTGCCTGTTGGGCGTGCCGGCAAAGCGCAGCCGTACCTGGGCGGTGGCATCAGCGCGCTGCGGTGGCGGTATTCGGAAATTGGCGAGTTCGTGGACTTCAACGACAACTTCGCAGTGTTTCGCGATCGGTATATCGCCAACGGCACGACGCTGGCGCCTGTGGTGCTCGGCGGCCTGCGCCTGCCACTGGGCGGTGACGTTTACGCGCTGAACACCGAGTTCCGGTATCAGTTCGGCTCGGGAGACCTGGGCGCCAACTCAGGATTCCTGACCGAGAAGATCGACCTGAGCGGACTGAACTTCACGGTCGGCTTCCAGATTCGGTTCTGACATAGAGCACCACACCTCCGCCGTGGGCGGCGCGCGTGAATCCCGTGAGGAATGCGGGATTCACGCGCGCGAGTGCGGCCAGCGTATCCCCACCCTCGGCTGATTCTTCAATCAGCATCCATTTCACGTAAGGCCGCGGCGCGGCAAGCGCTGCCGTCCACAGGTCCCCGTTGCCCTCGTGCAGAAAATCGCGAAGTTCGAAACCGTGCGCGGCGAGCTGCTGCATGTAGTGGCCGAGTGAACCCATGCTGGCCATGACGGGGGAGCCGTCCCAGACGTGAGTCAGCGCGGCCGTCACGGCCCGCCTCGCTTCGCTTGTGGGCTGCTCGCGTTGTGCCTCGCGCACCATCGGCGCCGACTGGTCCAGAGGGGGCGTCATCCAGAGGGCGAACGCGAGAAGAGCTGCGGCGGCCGGGCTGTGTAGCCGCTGGGGCAACCGGGCGAGCGCGAACGCGCCGATGACCGGCACGGCCACAATCAGGGCGGTCATGTATCGAATGCGGACCGGATGCCCGCTGAAGAACGCGTACGCGGGCAGGGCAGCCGCCGCGGCCAATGTGAGCGGCAGAAGTGATCGCGCGATGCCCTCACGCGATCGAGCCATGATCGCCTGTCCGGCAGCCGCGACGCAGGCGATCGCGCCGGCCAGGCCAAACCACTGCAACCACGGGCCGCCGAGTTCGGTGACGCCCTCGGCTACCTGACTCAACGCCCGACCCAGATCGCCCAGTGCCGGGTTGTTGGCCTCGAAGAATCCAGACGTCACGAACCACTGGCCGGTGCTTCCCCAACTGAGCAACAGGAACGCGATGACCGCAGCCGCGGGATACAGCGCGAGACGCGCGGCGCGCGGGATCGACACAACTGAAGCCGCAGCAACAAGGGCCGTCGTGATGAACCATCCCTCGTAACGCGTGAGCATCAGTGCGGCGAGTACGGTGCCGGTGCGCAGCGTTTGCTCTGGCTCAGGGCGCTGCAGCCAGCGGTCCATGGAGACGAGCGCGGCAAGCGAGAGTCCGAAGAGCAGAGGTTCGGTCATGGGCGTGCTCTGGAGGTAGAGCACGTTCGGGTTCAGGAGAATCACCAGCGGTACGGCCATGGCAATGGCCCACGAAGAGGTGGCCCGCCATAGCCAGCCTGCAAGGGCGCCCAACCCGGCGGACAGAAAGCCCACCGACAGCGCGATGCCCGACCAGCCCGTGCGATAGCTCCAGTCCCACTGCACGGGGAGGGCGTTGAGCAGGTGCGGCAGGGGCAGCCAGACCGCGCCAATCTGCCGCCAGCCGGGCGTGAGCCCGTCGATCGTGCGTCGCGCCACCACCAGATGCCCGCGTGCGTCGTAGTGGCTGAGCGTCAGGTCGAGATGCGCGTAGTAGAGGGCGGCCGCGACTCCCGCCACGGCGGCACACACCGTCACCAGCCGGGTGATCCGCAGCGCCCGGGCGGCGTCAGCTATACTGGTCAGGTTGTCAACGGCAGTGGCGTGCACGTGTGCGAGTCATTGTAGCTTCCCGCCCAAATCCCCACCCACATGGATCAGTTTGTCGCCTGGCTGGAGCCGATTGTCGAACGCTTCGGCGGCGTGGGAATGTTCATCCTCGCGGCGGTGGATTGTTCGTTCATCTCGATGCCGAACGCGAGCGACGTGCTCATCATCTGGCAGACCATCGAGCACCCGGACCGATGGGCCTACTACGCCTTCATGACCACGATGGGTTCGGTGGTCGGGTCCATGGTGATCTACGAATTTGGCCGGCGGGGTGGCGAGGCCTTCCTGTCGCGGCGCTTCAAGCCCGAGAAAGTCGCCAGGGTTCGGGCGGTTTTTGCGCGATACGGGATGTGGGCGATTGTGGTGGTGGCGATGTTGCCGCCCCCGGCGCCCTACAAGGTCTTCCTCCTCCTGGCGGGGGTTGGGGGGCTCGGTCCCGGTGTGTTCGCCCTGTCGGTGGTCATCGGCCGCGGCCTCAGATATGGCATCGAGGGCTGGCTGGCGCGGGTGTACGGCGAAGCGGCGGCCCAACTGGTGAAAGACAATATGGCCGCATTCGCCTGGTGGATGCTGGCCGGCTGCCTGGTCGCCGGGGCAATGGTTCTCGTATGGCGGCAGCGCTCGGGACGCCGCCGGGCAGCATAATATGAACGCCGTGGACCTGTCGGTCGTCATCCCCGTGTACAACGAGGCCGAAAACCTCGAGGCGTTGTGCCGAGAATTCACCGAGACGCTCGGCGCCTGGGGCCGTTCGTTCGAGGTGATCCTGATCGATGACGGCAGTACCGACGGGTCGTTCGAGATACTTCGTCGCCTGCAGGCCGGCGACCCGCGACTGCGCGTGATCCAGTTCCGCCGCAACTTCGGCCAGACCGCCGCATTCGCCGCGGGGTTTGCGTACGCGCGCGGGCGGTTGATCGCGACCGCCGACGGCGATCTGCAGAACGACCCCAGGGACATTCCGGCCATGGTGGCGCGCATTGAAGGCAAGGGCACCAGCGGGGCACCGGGCGATGCCGGCGCATTCGACATCGTCTGCGGCTGGCGCAAGGACCGCAAAGACACGTTTATCAACCGACGCCTGCCGTCCGTGATCGCCAATCGGCTGATTTCGTGGGCCACCGGCGTCAAGCTCAACGACTACGGATGTTCGTTGAAGGTCTTCCGGGCCGAGGTGGTCAAGCCCCTGAAGCTGTACGGCGAGATGCACCGTTTCCTGCCGGCACTCGCCAGCGAGATGGGCGTCCGCATTGCCGAGCACGTGGTCAATCACCGCGCGCGCCAGTTTGGGCGGACGAAGTACGGCATTTCGCGAACGATCCGGGTGGTGCTCGATCTCGTGACGGTGAAGTTCCTGCTGAGTTATTCCACCAGGCCCCTGCAGATCTTCGGGTTGTTCGGGTCGATCATGGGCATCGCCGGCGGCGTTCTGCTCGCGTTCCTCGGCTACATGCGCCTGACGCGAGGGTGGTCGGCCGATGGACCCATCCTCCTGCTTGGCGTATTGCTCGTGTTTACCGGCGTGCAGTTGCTGACGATCGGCCTGCTCGCGGAATTGCAGGCGCGCACCTACCACGAGTCGCAGGGCAAGCCGATCTACGTCGTTCGGCAAGTGATCGAAGATTCGGACCCGGCCAGAACGTCGGCGCCCCGGTCTACAAGAGATGTTTGAAAGGGACAAAAATCCGATGAAGTGTGTTGCAGGACTTGTGGGAATGACCGTGCTGGCGCTGGCCGGAGCCGCGCAGGCACAGACGGTGCCGGCGGCGGCTGCTCCGGCTCAGAGGACAGCGCCGACCGTGCGCCAGGCCGATACGACGAGTAAATGGTTCCTCGGCGCGTTGTCGGGTATCCAGGTGGTTGATCACGGCGCACCGGTCGCCGGGGGCGAGTTTGGCATCCGGTTGCGCAGAAACGTCCAGGTGGTTGTGGGTGCCACACGCATGTGGGACGTGGTCACCTCAAGCCGCGTGGATGAAGTGAACTCCTTCGCCAGCTATCTGCAGCAGACGCAGGGGAAGCCGGCGAGCGGCAGCATTGACGCGCCGGCCTGGGTGGCGACAGCCGGGCTGCGGTACATCCATGAAACCACGGTGGGTGTGCGGCCGTACGTCATGGCCGACGTGGGTATGGGGCGTGTGGAATACCGTCCGACGTTCATCCTGAACGCTCGGGATATTACGACCGGCGTGAGCCAATACGGCGTGACGCTCGGGCGTGACCTGCTCGGGCCGGGCAACCATCTGGCCTATGGCGCCGGCGCCGGCCTGGTGTTCGGCGACAAGTGGTACCTGGATTTGGGCGTACGGTTGACGCGGATCAACACGCCTGACCATGTCACCGATGTGCGGCGGATCAGCATCGGGATGGGGCGGCGGTTCTAGACATGGTGCGTCGGCGTCTCGCCGGGTTGGCGGTAATGGTGGCCGCTGCCGGGTGTGGGCAGAGTCCCACCGCTCCGCGACAGATTCCAATTCCATTGGCCGGCGGCGGAGTGTTGACGCCGCCAATCATCGCGTCGATCTCCGGGCCCACGAGCCGGCGGGAAGCCGGCGTGGATATTCCGCTCGTCGCCGTGGTCCAGGATGCCGAGACGCCGGTTGCGGATCTGTCCTATGCCTGGGCCGCAAACGTCGGCACCATCATCGGCAACGGAGCACGCGCGACGTTTCGCATGGCGTCAGGCATCCAGAAGGGCGTGGACGTCGTCGTTACGCTGACGGTGACCGAGAACCGCAAAAACCGGGAGTTCAAGGTCGTGGGCCAGGCCACTCCGTTCCGCGTGCATGATTCGGTCGCCGAGTTGAAAGAGATCAGCCGCCGATTCCTGATGGACCTGTTCGGGCACTCCGACATTCCGCCGATTGGATGCCTGGTGGACTTCAGCGAGAACGGTCCCTGCAAACAGGGCAGGGCCGATGAGCTGCAGGACCTCATCAACCACCGCCGTGACTACGTGGTCCTGGACCGGCGTATGAATGGGCAACAGGTCGTGTTCACCGGGACTGATTCAGCCCGTGTGGACAATGATGCCTGGTTCATGGATCGCTATTTCCCGACCGGCAAGATCGGGACAACCACCGGAAATTTTCCTCTCACCGCCGTGTACGAAACCCAGAGATGGTGGCTGTGCGCCAGCGGGTTCGACGATGACCTGGCGGGTGATGGCGGCATCGCGACGATCAAGCGCAACCGCATGCGGGCCCGCGGCCGCATCCTGAAGTAAGGCGTCTTCTCGGGCTGTTCCCCAAGCCCGAGGCTATCCCCGTCGCCAGCGCGCGAACGTGCGCACGGCGATGAACCAGTCGCGCATGCCGATCTTCTTGCCATCGGCGCGACTGCGCGGGTAGTACCGTATCGGCACCTCCACGATGGCGTGGCCGCGCGCCAGGACCTTGGCGCTGATCTCGTGGTCGAGTTCGAAGCCTGAGGTGACGAGCGCCAGTTCGTTGAGCAGTGCCCTCGGGAAGAGCTTGAGCGCCGTGACGGTGTCCGTCAGATATCGTCCTGTGAATGCCCAGCAGACCAGGCTGAGACTGGTGCCGCCGAGGTAGGCTGTCAGGCCCTGCTGGGGATAGGGGCCGCGGTGCGCGATGTAGCGGCTGCCATAGACGACGGTCGCGCCCCCACGGAACGCCGCGGTGAACATGGGGACATAGTCGCGCGGGTCGTATTCAAGATCCGCGTCCTGAATTAACACGTAGTCGCCGGTGGCCGCCCCAATGCCGGCGCGAACCGCACTGCCTTTGCCGCCGTTCGCCTTGCGCAGGAGCGTGACGCCTGGAATCGCGGACACGACCTCGGCGGTACGGTCCTTCGAGCCGTCATCCACCACGATGAGTTCGAGCGTCACCCCCAGTGCCGACAGGTCCACTGACTGAATCTGCGCCAGGAGTTGTCCGATGAATCGGTCCTCGTTGTACGCAGGAATCACCACAGAGACGCGCGGGTTCGGCGTCATGGCGCGCCCCCGGACGCCGGCCGAAGCCTCGACTCCACGGCGGCAAGGTCCTCAGGCGTATTGATGCCTTGTGCCTCTTCGGCCGCAATCTCGAACGTCGTCACCGTGGTTCGCGCCGCAAGCCAGGGAAGAAAGGGGAGGAAGTTGCGCTCGCCGGTTGCCGCGCCACGCTCGGCGGCACGCGCGTATTCAGGAAGCAGATTCTCGAATGCCTCACGCGAGAGAGAGAAGAGACCGGAGTCACTTGTGCCCGTGCCTGGCATGGTGTCGCCTTCGCGGCGCTGCCGGACGGCCACCAGGCGGCCGTCTGCGTCGCGCTCGAAGTGGATGTAGGGCACAGGCTGCGTGACCACGGGCATGATGGCAGCGAGGTCCGGCGATGCCGCTTCAATCGCCGCCAACCGAGTCACCGTATCGGCTGAAATGCCAACTTGGTCGCACCAGGTAATCCAGACGCGCGCCGGATTCCACTTCAGTACCGCTGTTCGCGCTTCGAGGATGGCGTCGAGCATCCCGGTCGGCGCGGCCTGTTCGGTAAACGCCAAGGGCGTCACGTCACCCTGCAGGTGGTGTGCGACGGCAGCGTGGCTGTCAGGGTGCACCACGATGACCGCGGCGCCGGCCACGTGCCGGTAGCGTTCGAGAATGTGGTCGATCATGGCGCGGCCCGCCACGGGGGTCAGGACCTTCGGCAGGACTGAGCCCAGTCGGGTGCCCAGTCCTGCCGCCGGAACCAAAAGAACGCGCGTCACCAGCTGCCGGGAAGCCTCAGCGCCTCGACAGTGCCGAGCCCAACGACGCCGGCCTGGGGCCGCTGCCCACCCAGAGGTTTCGGTAGATGGCGCCGGCAAACGAGCCCGACTCGATGTTCGAGTCGTTCGCCCCGAGGTAAACCGTATGGGGGAACGGGTTGTAGGTTCCCTGCGTGGCCTCAGACCGGTCGTAGATGATTGGGCCTGTCGCGCCGCCTTCGCGCACCGTCAGCCGGAACGTGGAGCCCCACGTCGCGGTCCACAGGTACGTCGTATTGGGATTGAGTGAACGAACGCCTGCGGCACGAGCCCCGAAGTCGGGCTCATATTTGAGGGAAGAATCGCCCATCAGCACTTTGTACGAAATGGCGTTGTCAGGGTTGCCGGGGATGCCGCGGTACTGCACGTTGAACAGGTACTTGCTGTCGAACAGCCGGCCTGTGCCGTCCATCATGGAGAAGATGCGGGCCTTCTCGCTCGGCTTGTTCGGCGCCAGGCCTTCGACTTCCACAGAGATTTCACCCGACGTCAGCGTGAGCGCCAGTTGATAGCGGACAAACGACGTGACATCGTCCACGCGGAGACCGCGTGTGCCCAGGAACGTGGTGGCGCCGACGCGAGTGCCAATGGTCTCGCCGCCGGTCAGCGGATCGTAGAGTTCCCCCGGGCGGTTGAAGCCTGCCACCTTGGTTCTGAACTGCGCGGTGGATGACCACGCCGATGTGGCGCCGCCCTGGCTCATGCGTGCGCGCCAGTACATCCGCGTGGATGGCGCCAGGTCCGACTCCGCGGTGTAGCTGGTAGTGCCGAGCGCGCTCTCCGCCACTCCGGACCGGGCCGCGAGCGTGGTGAGAAAATCAGTGCGATCTGAAATCTGGAACTCGTATGTCCGTGCGCCGTTGCTGCTCGACGAGCCGTTGCGCACCGTCAGTGTCGGGCGCACGGTGTCAATCTGCGCGTCGTTGACGGGCGACTCGGGGGTCGGCGCGGTCAACTGTGCCGACCCCGGCGCCGTGGGGGAGTCACCCAGGGTGACCGAACGGGGACCGCTCTCACTGCAGGCGACCATCGCGCCGACACTCGCCACGATGGCCACCATCAGGAATTTCTGCACTCTCATTACTCATCCTCCGACAAGGCGTACTGTGACTGCTGGCCGGCAGGTGCCGGAGATCCGAGCGTGCTCATCATCGCACGGGATCGGGAAGTGTTTTCAGATGACGGGACGGGTCGTGTTTGACCTTGTACGCCCGCCGCAGGAACTTCACGTACGGCACCACCTGTTTCATGGCGCCGACGTTGACCTGACAGGGGCTCAGGCACGTGGGGCATGTCTCGCGCTTGAGCGTCTCGCGTCCTTCAAGCTGGCTCGCGCCGAAGTACAAGTCGCCAGCTGGCGTGTCGAGCACGTTGCCCAGCTTTTCCGAGTTCTCGCAGTAGAACAACTCGCCGTTCGGATTGAGCAGCAACCCCTGGCGCTGGAACGGGCAGGGCATGGTGCGGTGGTAGCCGTTCGAAATCATGTCCGCGTAATGCAGGTACATGAACGACTGCCCGCTCAGAATGGATTCGCCCGCGACTTGATCCAGGAAAAACTCGCGCATGAACTCCTCTTCGCGCGATCCGAAACCGATCTTGGTTTCGAGTTC
>CXWK01012970.1_pt2 | contig 14204 bp, 16 predicted proteins | sample 590851 | NCBI WGS metagenome assembly CXWK01 (sample SAMEA3498364, study PRJEB10139) | wastewater metagenome | biome: wastewater treatment plant; material: activated sludge | place: Denmark | collected 2014-08-01 | reverse complement strand
ATTGCGGCAGCCCAAATATAACAAAAAACGGACACTGCAAAACAACAAAAAAGCAGAAATTTCATTGCAAAGCTTGTAATAAATACGGTACGTTAGAATTAGAGGAAAAATGTAGCGAATGGCGAAAACAAGAGATTATGTCAGCCTATTTAGAGCGTCCGAGTATGCGAGGCATTGCTCGTGTTTTTCATATATCTCGTAATACGCTGAGAGCTTGGCTGATGGCAGCGGGACAGGAGCAGAGCACCATAGAGGAAACGCTGCACGATGTACCCACCACAGGAGATATTTTGGAATACGATGAATTACAACATTTTGTAAAAAAAACACAAAAAAGGTGGTTATGGACAGTAATTAGCCGTAAAACTCGCAAAATCATTGCATACTTCATTGGAGACCATAGTTTAGAAAGTTGTAAAAAACTTTGGGAAAACATACCTGAGCGTTTTCGTTTCCAGCAAAGTTTTAGTGATTTTTGGGCTGCTTACAACTTTATTTTTGAACAAACAGGACAACATCAACTCGTAGGTAAAGATACTGGACAAACCAATCATATGGAGCGTTGGAACAACACCATTCGGCAGGCTTTGGGTAGGCTCACGCGAAAAACATTGTCTTTTTCTAAAAGCGATTTTTTCAATGACATTGTTATCAGGCTTTTTATCATCAGATACAATATTGCCAAATCACCAACAGTTAATTAAAAACCATTACCCCTTTAAAAGTATTGACTTATATAACAGTGGCAGGGTTTGTAGCCTATATAATAATATTTTGTATAGTGATAATTGGTTTTTCTTTACAGGATTGTGAAGTAGCTGTAAGAGAAATTTATCATAAACCACACAACAGTGATGTCATTAACTTAAAAGTTCTTTATCCTACCTTTCCCGATACAACCTACTCTACACGATATTATGTATTTCCTCAGTATATAGACACCTCCGCAATAGAAGACGTATTAAATTATCCCAAAATGGATACAGCTATCATCTCACTATTACATTCGCACAGGAGTTTTCATGTGAATACTGTATGGGTTTCGTTGAGCGATTTTAATACCAATACCAAAAAGACAGCTTGTATAGAATCGGTTATCAAAAAAAAGTGCCTATTTTCCTACTCTGTTTATTATGAGAATGGCTATCCGCACATAGAGAGAAAAGAATATATACCTGAGTCTATTAAATTAATTATGTTACGCAAGCATACAAGAAAAAATTAAAAATTATTATTCCCTTTCAGGATAATAATTTTAATTTTTGATGACGATTGATTTTATATATTGTAAGATATTTTTGCTGATATTCAAGGGCTAAATCAAAAAAACATAGAGTTGCTCCTATCGTTTAATTTTATAAAATGTAGTCCTTAGCAAGTTGAACACAATTATCTCCTAAAAAAATGATAATAATACCGTATATAATCTTCATTAGTTTATTGATATATCTATTGCTTTCTGCTTTATTTTATTCAATTGTAGCTATTAGCCTTATGTCGTATAATGGCAATGCAGATTGTGAAAAACATTATAAAGAAATCATCTTTGATACAAGAAAACTTAATGATTCTACCATTGATTTAAAAATATTATATCACAACGATAACGACTATTATATTTACCCTATTTATCCTCCCGAACAATTACACCTGCACCGAGCAGCATTGGATACAGCTTTGGTTGAATTTATGAATACAACCCAAAACCCGAATATTAAAAATATATTTTTGTGTAAAAAAAACTTTTCACCTTTTCACGGTACTTATGAAAGTCAGTGTATGTATTATTTGGGGCGTAAATATTGCAGCACAGGATATGAAGTATCTTATAAAAATGATTGTTATAGCATTGTAAAAAAACGCAATTGTCCGGTAATCAACTACGATATAGAATAATATATTGAAAAGATTTATGAAATATACAGTACAGATATTAACATACAAATAAAGACGATTTATTTTTTTAATGGAAAAGAGAAGGGCTACAGAATACCTCAACTTTGCAAATGTTCCTGAATTTGTTTACCCCCCTAAACAAACTACTACACTGCCCAATTTTTAAAAAAAATGGTAGTTTTTTCCAAGTCGTGCAGTTTTATCACAAAACAACCATTCATTTATGAATAAATCCTCTCTTTTTTTTATACTCGGTGCTTTATTGGTTTTTGTGTCAGCAGGTGCGATTCTAATATTTTTTTCCATACGGGCACTCATCTTTGATGCTAAATACCCTTGTGCCGGCTATTTTAAAGAGATGCCTTTTCCTCAGCCCGATTTTACCCAACCTATACAATTAAATCTAATATTAAATGGACAGGCTAAATACTTTTTCCCCCTAAATGCAGATACGAACCAATTGTGTAATAATTCCGCTATTGATGACCTCGTAATAGCATATAGCAATAAATATATGATGAATGATTATTTTGATAAATTAGAAATGAATAGCAGACCCCTATCCAATGAACTAATCAGGCTGTATGTAAATGTTTGTACCAAACCAATAGAAATACTAAACAGTGATGTAATGCTAAATTCCTGCACCGATACGATAGATAAGTATTATGTAGCAGTTTACTATACTTTGGGCTATACGCAGGAAAAGGATTTTTTTATTAAAGAAAAAACAAGCAATCCTTTAAAATGCAAAAAAACTTACTAAAAAGATGAAATACGTCCTTTTTTTTATAGAAATTGTAGAAATTGTAGTCCTGCCTTTGTTTTTTTTGTTGGCATTTAGGTTAAAAAACCTCACCGACACTCCGAAAATGTCGGTGAGGTTGTATAATATCATCACTGCTGCCTATGCCTCGTGCAATACAAAAATTGGTTTGATGGCTTTGAGTGCCATAGATTTGGTGACGCTTTTGCGCACAAACAAACGGTATAAAAAGCTGTGATGATGTGTAATAGAACACAACACATCTATATTATCGGTTTCTACAAAATTATTGATAGCTTGTGCTACGTTGGAATCGTGGGTATAGTGAAACTGATAAGAAAGCTGATGATGAATGGCATCTTTTATTTTGCCTTCTATCTTTTTATTCACTTTTTCTTCATCGCGTATTACATGCAATACTTCCAGCGTATCAGTGCGGTGGGCTTCCAAAAATTCTTTCAATACCTTTTTATTATTATCCTGTAAAATAGTATCAAAATCGGCGGAGAGGCATATTTTAGATTTTTCTTTAAAACGTGCAAGAGGCGGAACCAAAAGTGTGGGTACTTTTACGGCAGCTACGAGTTGGGCGGCATTGCTACCCAAAATACCTGCTATACCCGAAGCACCCATCGTTCCCATCACCACTACATCTGCCTTATAGTTTTCTACATAGCGTTCAATGCTGTTTGGCATAAAGCCCACCTCACAAGCTCCATTGATTTGTACATCTTGATAGGCTTCCATTTTTTTGTATTTCCGTATCCAGCGGTTCATAGTTTCTTTTTTAACACCAATATAATTTCCCACAAAATAGGTACTGTACAAACTGCTATCAACATCTTCGGTAGGATAAATAAGATTGATAGCATTGACGGCAGCACCGTTGCGTTTTGCCAGCTCCAAAGCATAGAGCATAGCATTGCCCGCACACTTTGAAAAATCAGTAAGCACTAAAATAGACTTCATAGAAAAAAATAATATTTATGGTTAAATAATTCAGTACATAAAGCATTAAAAAACAACACTACCACACCACCACACGAAATACGAATCATTTGTGCAGAATGTAAAGTTTCAATTTAATTCCGGAATCAAAATTGCTTTTTAATTGCTATGTAAAGTTAGCATAAAAAGGGCAAAAAAGCAAATTTATCTATGTTAAGTTTTTGCTAACAACAGGTGATTTTTCGGAGGTATGCTTAGGATAGGCGGCGCATAATTTCGTTCCAGATGGGGTCGTCGGGTGGCGGTGCTGTTATATCTATGGGTTCTTTTTTGATGGGGTGGATAAATTGCAGGCGGCGGGCGTGCAGGTGTATGCTGCGCCCGTCTGCATTGGGGCGGCGCGCACCGTATTTTACATCGCCTTTGATGCTGCACCCTATTGTGGATAGCTGCACGCGAATTTGGTGATGTCTGCCGGTTTTGGGTTTTACTTCCAACAAATAGTAATTATCCAAACGCAAAAGGGTGCTGTACGAGAGTTCGCAGCGTTTGGTGAGGGGGCGTTCTTCTTTGTATGCCCTTGAAATATTGGTAGCGGTATTTTTGATGAGCCAGTGCACGAGTTCGGCTTCGGGCTGCGGGGGGGCATTGCGCACCACCGCCCAATAGGTTTTTTCTATTTCGCGCCGCCGGAACATCTCCGTGAGGCGGTCGAGGGCTTTGCTCGTTTTGGCGTACATCAGCAGCCCCGACACCGGACGGTCGATGCGGTGCACAATCCCCAAAAAAGCATTGCCCGCTTTTTGGTGTTTATCCACTAAATATTTTTTCAAAATATCCACCAATGCCATATCACGGCTTTGGTCGCGTTGGGTGGGCACGCCGGCGGGTTTGTTCACAATAAGGATATGGTTATCCTCGTATAAAACAGGTGGTACTTGTTGAATAATATCCGGATAATTCATAAAGGCAAATTTTCAATTCTATTATTTTGTATTTTTCATTGCAATTATCTATTCAAATACTCCTTTTTCCACAATAAAATATATACTACTTTATTATAACAAATGGTAGCATTAGGTACAAACAACTGCGTTATTATCTGTACATTCCTATTCTCCCCCAATTTATCACATACTTTCAGACAAAGTTCTGATAATTTATTGTTTTATTGATGATTTTTTAAAAAAAAATGGAAAAGCACAGGATTTGCCGTCCAAATTTACAGCAGCAAAAAAATTATCCCGACAGCAATTAAGTCTTTGCACCAAGATTTTCGGAATGGGCAAAAGGGCGAGGATTTTTAGCATAAAAGTTCAATAAAAAAAAACAGGCTTTGAATCTTGAAAGAAAATACCCCATTAAAGCCATTCAGCCTCGTGGTTGGCAAATGCCTGCCTTTTTTTGTGTCATTTAGTCATTATTCGTCCTATTCGTAAAAGCAAAGGAAAATAAATTTCTTTTGTGTGTTCGTTTCCCCAAAGTTGTTCAATATCTTTTTGCAATTTTTCTATTGGATTGAAGTTGTTTTGTTTGATAAAATGTTTTACAGCCGACCAAGTGTTCAAATAACCAATTAAATGCTCCAATGTCCAATGTTGTGTGTTTATAAAATTTGGTGTTCGGATTTCATCAAACGGAAACGGAATAGTAGTGTAATTCTCGTCAATATATTTTCGTTCTTTGTCCCAATACGCCCCAATTACATTAGTATAAAAGTCAGTAATTACGTTATCAATTTGTTCAGAAATTTTTACACGACTATAGCCGACAACACAAAGTAAAGCGTTGTTTTTTGCTGTCCGACTCACTTCTGCGTAAAACTTGTCAAAGTCAAACCAATGAATAGCTTGTGCAACAACGATTAAGTCAAATTGTCCCTTGTCAAAATCTGTTTTTTCGGCAGGTTGAACGGAATATAAGATATTGTCGGCTCGTAAAGCATTGTCTATTTGGGATTGGCTGATGTCTGTTGCAAAAACATTATCAAATGTTTTCGCTAATTCAGCAGCAACTTGTCCGTTTCCTGTTCCGCAGTCCCAAGCGTTTTGTTTATTTGGAATAATTGAGTTCAGGTAAGCAAAAAAGTCGCTTGGATATACCGGACGATATTTTGCGTATTTGTCTGATTGTGTGGAAAAGTTGTCTTTCATAGTTTCGTTGTCTTTACGCACCGATTCATAAGGTTGTCCATAAACAAAATTACATACGCAGTTGTGCGTATGTAATTTTGTATTTCTTTCTCAATTTTTTTTAAAACCAAACGCTAAACACCACTCCGCTATATACAGCTATTTTTTCTACGCTGTTGGTTCTTCGTCAAAATTTACCATCCAGTTGATCCCAAATTTATCAGTAAACATTCCAAAATAAGCCCCCCAAAAGGTGCTGTTCAAGGGCATAGTCACTTGTCCGCCTGCTGAAAGCGCATTGAAAAGTTTATCGGCTTCTGCCTTGCTTTCCGCATTGATAGAGATAGAGAAATTGTTGCCTTCCTTATGATTTGGAGTCCATTCTCCGCCGATGTCGCTACCCATCAGGCAAGTTTCTTTACTGATGGGTAATACCACGTGCATAATTTTTTTTGCATCTTCTTCAGAGAGCGGCTTGCTGTTTTCACCTTGCGGCATTTCGCCAAAAGTACCCATATAGGGATATTCTCCGCCAAATACGGATTTGTAAAAATCGAATGCTGCTCTACAATTTCCGTTGAATGTCAAGTAAACGTTTACGGTAGCCATACTTAATATTTTTTTATCTATGTTGGTCTATTAAAATATTATTTCCATCGGGGTCGGTGAGGGTTATGTATTCCGCACCTTCTGTAGTTGGGTCTGCTTCTCTGGTTAAAGCTATTCCGTTGTTTTTTAAGGTTTCTTGAATTTTCCTTACATCGTCAAACTCATCAAGGTTTTGAGCATTGCCGTCCCAGCCCGGATTAAAGGTTATAATATTGCCTTCAAACATACCCTGAAACAAACCGATGACGGCGTTTTCGTTTTTTAAAACCACCCAGTTTTGGTCTATGTTTCCTCCTTTGTAAGTAAAACCTAATTTTTCATAAAATGCTTTAGATGTATGGATGTCTTTTACGGCAAGACTGATAGAAAATGCTCCGAGTTTCATGATTTAATTTTTTTCTAAAATTGTTTTTAAATTATTTAATCCTGTTTCCAAATCGCTGCCTATTTCCTTATCCATATTCAAAAATAAACCCATCAGATTCATAGGATAAGGGAATGCGCCTTTGAAACCCCATTTCACTTTTGTTTGATTATTTTCTGCATCTTCGGTAATCATATAAGCGTCATCTTGCGCCTCAAAAGGTGCTTTGAAACGTAGTTTTGTGTCTATTCTTTCTCCTTCTGTGATTTTCAGAATTTCTTGTTCGCCAACGCCCACATTTTCGTTTTTACTTTCCCAAGCCGAAATAAAGCCGACCGTTCCATCTGTTCCTGTGTAGGTCTTTTTCATATTCGGATCTATTTTGTTCCATTTGCNNTAATCTTTCTTCACGAACAAAGCAACAATTAATGGAATTGCAATAATGATTGCTAATGCGATTAAAATCTTTTTTAAAATTCTCATATTTTATTTAGCTTAAATGTATTCACAAAATTATAAAACTTTGTTGTTTATTTCGCTCTCTTTTGGAAAAGCAACGCTCAAGCGTTTCCGGCTTTGTGCAGGTGGGATATTTTAAAAAAGTGTCTGCTTCCATTAAATACGCTTTTAGATGCAAAGCCTGTGATGTAGCCCGTTTTTCTATTCTTTTCGTGGTCTAGAAGCATTACAAAATCTGTGTGTAAGTCTTGCATTTTCAGGAATTGTCTTACCACCCAGCCAATATTGCTCAATATGGTCAACAGCCGCATCATCAATTTGTGATATTTGGTTGTCGCATAAAGTACAAGTTGGATTCTCATTAAACAACTGCTCTTTTAAATCATAAGAAAAACATCTCGCTTGTTTTTTTTGCTCGCCCAAAATATCATTGAGAACATTTCTCCATTTGTCAAAGCGTCTTACTACTTTTCTTTCTTCACTTGTTCCAATTTCAATGGCATCAATAAACTCTAAGTCAGTTGTCATTAAAGCGATAAAAGCTTCTCGAATTGCATCTAAATTTCCATAAACATTATTTTTGTCTACACGTGCAAAAGAGTCCATTAAAATATCAAATAGAGAAGCATTGAATCTTGACTTCTCCCAATATCCATTCGGGTTTTTATCATTACCTTTGTAATATCTTTTAAAGGCATTTTCACCAAGTAAGGATTTTATAATTGAAATAGAATTTTTGAATGCTGCTCTCAGTTGGTCTGCATCTTTGTCAGATATGTTTTGAAATCTTGTTATTTCGTTGTTTAAGAAGTTCTTAATTGGCGATTTGTAATTGATATGTGTGTTGTGGTAAAAAGAAGCAAACCTTAAAACCAACTCAACATCTTTCATTCTTCTGTCAGGTTGTTTAAGTCCAAGCAATTCCAAAAAATCTTTGTCAGAAGCAAGTTCTTTTACCAAATTATTGAATTTGCCACGATAAATACAGTTTCTTAGTTCTTGCGTGTTTAATGGTACAGAACCAGTATTAAGTCGCTCAAATATTTCAAACTTTAAGTTTGGGTTTGATTCCTTTTTGAAAGTAATCGTTCGGATTTTACAATATCTAATTTTGTCTTGAACGTCTTCTGGAAGTTGTGAAAATAGTTTTCCTTGATAATCTTTAAGAACTTTCAAACCAGTAAGTTTAAAAGGTTTCCCTTTTTTGTCAGGAAATAGACCATCTATAAATGCGAAAAACGATGTAAGTCTTTGTTGTCCGTCAATTACATAAATTTTTCCGTCCTGCTCTTCTGTCAAGTAAACAACTGGAAGCGGAATATCTAGCAAAGCAGATTCTAAAAGTTTGCTACTCTTGGTTATGTCCCAAACAAAATATCTTTGAAAGTCTGGCTGAACGTCAAGTTTTCCACGTTTCCAACGTTGATATAGTCCGTCAATCTCAGGGTCACCTTGTTCTGTATATATTTTTGCTGGTCCTTCGTCAATTACTTCAGATTCCGGTTCATCACCTTCATCGTCAAAATAAATTTCTTCTTCCAGTTCTTCAATCATTTTGATTGTTTCTTTATCCATATTGTCTGTTTATGTTGTGTCTTTTTAAAATGGCTTACTACTAACTTCTATACCCGCACAATATTGCGTACATAATCTAATACCAACAAATATACGCAATTAGCTAACATATCTACAATACTAATTTTATTTTTTCTCAATTTTTTTTTTGAATGGTGATATTTTATCAAAACATTCGGTGAGGACAAAAGAGGTAGCAGTTTTTGATAGGGATAATATAAAAAAAACCCGTGACAAAAAATGATCTTGTACGGTTTATTTTACATAAAAAAGTGCAACTCTATTCCAACCGAAAAATGCCAAAGAGCTATTTAGATTGGAGGAGAGGAATTAAAGACAAATGGGGGAGCAATTTTTATTATTCAGCAATTTTCCCGAGTCTCAGCATTTAGCTCTCAAGAAATTGCTGAATTTCACAAAAAAAACATTGGCAAATAAAATCCTTTTTTAGATTTTATTAAGCAAGAACTGAGTTTTTAAACATTATTTCTATCAGAAGCAGTTTTAACCTCACTTAAAAAAAGTTCTGAAAGTAATTTAATGCGGGAGTTTTTCGCGGAAATAGCCGTAGAGCCAAGTTCCGGCGATGGCACTGAGCAGCGTAACCACAATTACCGTAGCTCCGCTGCCGATTTGGGCAAACAAAGGACCCGGACAAGCTCCTGTAATAGCCCAGCCGATGCCGAACATCAAACCGCCAAAAATTTGTCCTTTGTTGAAAGTTTTAGGGTGAAATTCTATCGTTTCGCCATTCAAAGTGCATACATTAAAACGCTTTATCAGCCACACCGATACCATACCCACCAACACAGCACTGCCGATAACACCATACATGTGAAACGATTGCAAACGAAACATCTCTTGAATACGATACCAACTGATAATTTCCGCTTTTACGAATATGATGCCAAAAGCAATGCCTACAAGTGTATATTTTAGTTGTTTGTACCAAGCCGTGCTTTGTTGCTGGCTCTCGTTTACACAGATACTGTCCTGTCTTCTGATGTCGGTTTGTTGTGGTGTTTCTACGGTATTTATCATAAAATATTTTTTTAAGAGCCGCAAAAATAGAAAGTGGCTTTCCGTTTTAAAGCAACAAAAGTTACATTACGGCATAGTAAAAAGATATTTTAACAAAAAGGGGTTCTGCTTACTTGAAACAGAACCCCTTTTGTTTTTCTTTTAATGATATTTTTTGCTTTTTTCCGTATCAACAATATTGTTCAAAAGCAGCTTTCAGATTGTCGGCTATCAATTCGGCGGGTCTGCCCTCTATTTGGTAGCGTTCGATGATATGAACCAATTTTCCATCTTTGAACAAAGCCATAGCAGGCGAAGAAGGGGGGTACGGCAGCAAGTGTTCGCGCAAACGGTTCACGGCGGCAGTATCTACACCGGCAAAAGCAGTGATGAGATGGTCGGGGCGTTTGCCGCTGTTTTGCACAGCATGTTTGGCGGCAGGGCGGGCATTGGCAGCAGCGCAGCCGCAAATGGAATTGATAACCGCAAACACAGTACCTCCTTGCTGAAGTGCAGTATCTACGGCTTCAGGGCTTTCTACTTCTTCAAAACCAAAATCAGTGAGGTCTTTTTTGCGCGGAATAACATGTTCGGCAGGATACATAATCGTTGAAAATAAGTTGTTGTTGTTTATAAAAATAAAGCGCAAAGTTAATACTTAGCACATTTACAACAACAACTAAGCCCCCGAAGTGTTCATCAACGCGCGCGCTTTTTGAACGATATTGTTCATGTGTGGCTGCAAGGTATCTAACAAATCGTCCATTGCATAGCGTTTTTTATTGTCTTGCAAATGTATTTTTCCATTTTCCAAAATTATTTTTTTCAAATCATCTTCCGGCAATTCACCTTCTTTATATTGCGACAACACATAATACCACCAGATTGTGGGCAGATAATTGGCATTGTGCTGATATTTTTTTTCATATTTCATTAATTGCAGCCGATGCACCACCGTCAGCAGGCGACCATATTTGCGCTGTGCCAGAAAAGTTTCCAAATATGCCGAAAAAAACAAATGCCAGCGATGCGTAAAAATCTCCTTGCGATATACATTTAAAAATGACTCGGCAAAATTTTCGGCTTGTTTGTATTGTTTATTGTAGAGCAAACATTTTATATAAAAAGCTACAAAACCGATTTTACTGTGATAATTGGAGGTGGTTTTCATATCGGGCAGTGCCGCTTGCAACAATACAAAGGCTTCCTGATATTTATGACGGCGCACTAATACAGCACACAAATTATTGACATAATACAAATACTCGGTGGTATGATATTGCAGCGACAAATAGCCAAAATACTCCGCCTGCTCCCACTCGTGGCAGCGGGCGTGGTACATCAGGCGATTGCCGTAGTAGTTGATGAGCAAGCGTTTGCTATAAAAATTGCCGCCGGCAAATATTTGGTCTAAATAGGTCAGTTTTTCGCCAAGTTGTTCAAAATTGCGGCGGTTGAAATACCAAAAAATCAGCCGCACAAATGCCAGATAACGGTTGCTGCCATCTATGGTTTCGTCATAAAAAACATCAGTGAGGTGCTGCTCCCACGAAGGGGTATTACTTTGCTCGGCAGTAGCGGCATATTCATTTACAATATCCAATGTAGCGCGGTGAATTTGCTCATTCACTGCCAAAGCCCGCTGATAACTCGCCGCCATACGCTCCAAAAACTGCTCCACCAACTGATATTCGGTATAGCGCATTCTGATGAGCAAATAATGGCGGTAAGTAAGTGCCAGTTCGTAAAATTTGGTAAAATAAAACGTAACAGCATCGTAATTTTTAATCGCTTTGAGAAGTTGTTTTTCTTCGGCAGGCGTAATGGAGTCGGTATTGATTTGCTGTTCCAAATGGTGCATCCCCGCCAATTGCACATCTACATCAATGCTGTTTAGTTTTTCTTCTATCCATTTTTTTATATTGGAATAGCGGCGTTTGTCGAGCGCAGTATCAAAAATAATATCTTTGCTGCTTTGACGCTGAAGGATTTTTTCCAGAATAGAACGATTATTTTCCTCTTTGAAATGCTGCTGCTGCCACAGATAACGCACCTCGTGTGGCAGGAGGCTGTCCGAAAAACGCTTGAATTTTCGCAATTTATCTCCCATAGTTTTATTTTTTATCACAAAAAAGCGCACAAGTCAGCACAAATATTATACAATATAAAACACTGATAATCAAACATATATTCAAAATAAAAGACAAATTTAACTAAAAAGTCATTATATTTATTTTAAAAAAACAACTTGTATAGCCCCACCGCCTGCCGCTATCTTTGCAGTATCAAATTCAAATTTAACAAAAAAAAGACAATATCATGAAAAAAGCAGTTGAAAATAACAATACTTACGAGCAAATTGTAAACAACAATTTGGATTTATTGAAAAATGTAAGCGACAGCACCAAAATATTAGTGGAAACTTTGGGCGCAAATGAAAAATTGGTACAACAAGCTCAAAAATTAACCGTTGATTATTTCAACGCCAACAAAAATCTGTTCCAAAACGACAGCAAACACCAGCCTGCCGAATTAGTGGAAAAATGGATAGAACTCCAAAGCAAACAAGTGAGCCAAAGCGTAGATTTTTGCACCGAACTCGTTCAAGAGTTTTCTTTTGCAAAAGTACAAGAGCGCAACGCACGTTTGGGCAAATCATATTTGGAGCTTTTTAATCAAATGACCGATACTATGGTTAAAAACACAAAAGCCGTACAAAATTTGTTTGCTTAATTTTTTTTGAGGATTAGTTAATTGAATAAATATTGATTGTAATCAAATTTTAGGGTTTAGCGGCGGTTTAAACGGTTATGGATATAATTTTCCGACACCTTTAAACCGTCGCTTTTTTTTATACCCGCTTTTTAATCTTCATTTATTTTTAAAAAAAAATACCTTTTTTATAATATGGGTAACAATAAAACGTGGTGGGAGCAATGGGCAGATAGTTCGTTGAAAATGATGAACAACTGGAACAATACCAACACCGAAAATAAATCCGATACACCGCAGCAATTATCGGAAGAATGGCTCAAAGCCAGCCAACAATGGCTACAACAATGGAGTGCCAACAGCGAAAAAAACGACCTGATGGCGCAAATGCCGCAACAAATGCAGGAGTGGGCAAAAATACAACAACATTTCGGCAAACGCTGGAGCGACTGGGCACAAGAGCAGAGCCGCCATTCCCAACAAACGATGGAACAATGGAATCCTGCCAAACAATGGCAACAATGGGCAGAACAAGGAGAGCGTTTTTTTCAAAATGCCCTCTCCGACAAAATTCCTGCCGCTATGAAACCCTACTACCACAGCTTTGAACAACTCCAACAACACCTCAAACAAGCGTGGAGCCGTACTGCCGACCTGCTCAAAAACGGCAATTTTGATGCTGAACAAATCAAAAACCTTTTTGATACCAAAGCATTATTGCAATTTGTAAATCCGGTGATGGGTTTCAACAAAAATTTCTTCCCAAAAGAATGGCAAGAGGCTTCCGACAAAATGTTTGACAGCTTTATCAGTGCTGCCCAAAACCTTCAGCTCAAAAATAATGCGTGGCAGCCTTTCCAACAACAATGGGCACAAGGCAACACCGACCAATGGTTTTCGTTTTTGCTGCAACTCAACGATACTTTGCAGCAGCAAATGGCTCCTTTTGAAAATATGATGGCAAAAGGACGCGAAACCGAAATTTTGCGCCTACTCAACGAAGCGCGTTTTGCATACAACCGCTATGTGCAACAAAGTATGCAACTCCAAAGCCTCAGTCAGGCAGCAGCAGCCCCTGCCCTCTCCGAAACTTTGCAGGCAATGGAAAAAAGCTATCGCGCCAACAACACGATGCCCGACTTCGAAGGTTTTAGCAAAACCTACATGGATACACTCGAAGAAAAACTCATTGTTCTGATGCGCACCGACCAGTACGCCGCTTTGCAGGGCAGCAGTTCAGCGGCAGCCGTACAGGTAAAATCGCTCGTGGACAAAGCCACCGAACTGTATTTGGAAAATGTGCCGCTCGTTACGCGCTCGCAATTTGACGATGCCGCCGCAGAATTGGCAGCTTTGCGCAACAAAATCCGCCGTTTGGAAAAACGCCTCGCCGCCATAGAAAACAGCCCCGCCGCCGCCGCACCCAAATCTGCCGCCGCCGCCCGCATTGCTGCCGATACCAAAAAAGTGGATTTGTTTGCAGAAAAAAACGCAGATAATGACAATACGCCGCCGGCAACTACGCCCAAACGCAACACCACACCGCGCAAAAAAGCATAAATAATACAGAGGATAAGATATCTTTATTTTTTTTTGTGCACCTATTTTTTACTCTTTTTTAAAATAAAAAATCATGAACACAACCATAGAGCAATGGGCAGACCGCTTATCGGAAATGAGCAATGCCTTGCGCAACATACAAAGCGTAAATACCGTAGATATT
>CXWK01006677.1_pt1 | contig 14206 bp, 10 predicted proteins | sample 590851 | NCBI WGS metagenome assembly CXWK01 (sample SAMEA3498364, study PRJEB10139) | wastewater metagenome | biome: wastewater treatment plant; material: activated sludge | place: Denmark | collected 2014-08-01 | reverse complement strand
GGTAATCGGGCCGGGGCGCCGCCATCATCACGCCCCGGCCCATATGCTCTCTGGCCCGGCAGAGCTTTTCCAAAGTCCTCTGGTGACCCTAGACGTGACAGGTGGGCGGCCAGGCGTTCTCTCTCGGGAAATGCTGCGTATGGCCGCCCACCTATCAGGTCGGCGCGACTTGAGGTGACAATGGATAAAAGCCCTCTCTGGCCTTGTGCCTCATTTGGGGAATCGCTACCCCTGTGATACCATGCTCCCCACCCACGCCCCATGGCGTGGCATCGTTAGGCACGTCTCGACAGATGTACCGTAAGTTGGCCGTAGTAGAGTAAGCAGGTTGTGAACATCGGGAACACGGGCCGCCCCACACCAACCCACGCAGTAAGGATTTCTCTATGACCAACGATCCCCACGACAGCGATGTCTCGACGGCCGTCGCTGAGCCATCGGAGTTGTCTGTAACCCTCAGACAGAATGATGACGGGGCCGTCGAAACGATGAAACGCCTCTTGCGCCATATCTCGTGGCCGAAGATCGGCCTCTTCCTGCTCAGCCTCTATCTGTTCATCCTGGCCCTGACGCTCATGAAAGACGGCGCGCGCGGCCTGGCCCCCTTTATTCAGGATCGCTTCACGCTCGACAGCGCCGCCAACACGATGGGCTTCGGCTGGCTGTTCGCCTATCTCGTCATGAGCGGTTCGCCCGTGGCCGCCTCGGCGCTGACCTTTCTGGACGCAGGCATCATTACACCGGTGCAGACCTTCACAATGATCATCGGCAGCCGCATGGGCGCTAGCTTCATCATCCTGTTCATCGGCTTCATCTACGTCTTGCGCGGCCGCAACCGCTCGACAAGCCTGAGTATGGGCTTGTTGTCCTTCACGGTTACCGGCACGCTACAAATCGGCTCGGTCATCATCGGTACGCTGCTGCTGCTTTCCGGCGTGCTCAACGGGTTCAGTCTGGGCGGCGGCACGGCGCTGACGTCGATCATCGACCTGCTCATCGAACCTATCTCCGGGCTATTCAAGGGCTTCTTACCTTCGTGGGCGCTCTTCCTGGTCGGGCTGGGGTTGATCTTGCTGACGTTCAATCTGTTCGACCGTTGTTTGCCGGAGATGACGATCAAGGAGAGCCAGGTCGGGCGCATGTCGCGGCTGATCTACAACCCGATGATCATGTTCCTGCTCGGCTCGGCCGTGACCCTGGTGTCGATGTCGGTTAGTGTATCGCTGAGCATCCTGGTACCGCTGAGCCACCGCGGCTTTGTGCGGCGCGAGAACGTCATCCCCTACATCATGGGCGCCAACATCACAACGTTCATCGATACCCTGCTGGCGGCCGTACTGCTCAATAACTCCGATGCCGTGTCGGTGGTCATGGCCGAGATGTTGGGCGTAGCCCTGACGGCTATGCTCATTCTCCTGACCGTCTTTCGCCCCTATGAGCGCTCGTCGTTGCGCTTTGTGCAGTGGGTGACAGAGGAGAATCTGCATCTGGCCCTGTTCATGTTCACCATCTTCTTAATCCCACTGATTCTGGTGTTCTTCTAGACGCCACGACCGGCCACGCCAGACCGAGTGAGCAACACGCCGGCCAACGCTACCCGCCCACGGTGTAGTTATGCTAATATCCAGTTGCGCGGTTACGGCACGACCTTATCACAGCCGACATCAGGGCCATTAGGAGTCCTTTCTATGCGCGTTTTGATCGCTACCGGGGGGCCCGGACAGACAGAAATCGGGATTCGCCAATTGATGCTGATGGCGGAGGGAAATGCGCCGCCGGCGCCGACGGTGCTGACGGTGGTCAAGCACGCCGAGGAGCAGGCCGAAGCGGACGAAATCCTGGCTCACGCCGCGGCGCTGCTGTCGCCGGTCTTCCAGACCGTCCAGTACAAGACCCGCGTCGGCCAGCCGTGGGAAGAGATCGTCGCCGAGGCCGATGAGGGGCGCTATGACCTGCTGATGATGGGCCAGCGCCAGTCGCGGCCGTTGCTGACGCGCATTCGCGGCCTGGTCACGCAAAAGGTCGTCGCCCGCACGTCGTTGCCGGTACTTATCGCCAAGCGCGAGGCGCGGCCGTTGCACCGGGTGCTAATCTGTGACAGTGGCGCGCAATCGCCTTCGCTGTTGCAGCTATTTCGTGCCCGCCTGCCGGGGCTGCTGGCCAGCGTCACCGACGTGACTGTGCTGCACGTCATGTCCCAGATCAGCGCCGCGCCGCGGGTGAAGGGCGAAGATCTATCAGCGTCGGCCGAGCAACTGATGCGTGCCCAAACACCGGAAGGGGCCATCCTGGAACAGGATCTCGCCTATCTGGATCGGCTGAACCTCAGCACCCACGCTAAGGTGCGCCATGGCCTGGTCGTCGACGAGATCGCCGAAGAGGCGCGCTCCGATGAGTATGACCTGGTCGTCATCGGCGCCCACCGCGATGAAGGCCTGCCCCGCTTTCTGCTCGACGACCTGGCCCACGAACTGGTGCTGGACGTGGAGCGGGCCATCCTGGTTGTCCGGTAGGGCGATTCTCCCGAATTCCCCGTTCTTGCTGACTTAAAAACTGGGCGATTCGGGGATATCGCCTAATGCTACTTGCCGCGCCAGATAGCGATAGCGGTCAGGAAGCGGCAGACGGCGGCGAACACCAGCCCCGCGGCCAGCCCCCACCACCCGGCCAGTGCCGGGGCGATGAGCGCCCCCAGCAGGATGCCCGCCTGCAAGGCCATGTTATACCACGCCAGGTAGGACGGCCGGCTGTCGTCGGGCGTCTTTTCCAGCACGAAGTTCCCCACCGCGCCGCCGGCCAGGGCCCAACCCGCCCCGCCCATGATCGACGCGAACAGGTAGAGAGCCGGGCCGGTGGCCTGGGAAATGGTCAGCGGGTAGAGGCTGATGATGAGAATGCCCAGGGCCATCGTCCGCCGGTTACCCAGATGGCGCGTCACCAGGTCAAGCTGGGTTGAGGCCAGGAAGAGGGCGATGTAGAAGATGCTGTTGCCCAGGCCGATGGTCTGGTCGCTCAACTGAATCTCGCGCACCAGGAAGAGCGGGAAGAGCGGCACGGCCAGATAGAGCGTCAGGTGCATGGCGAAGACCAGCAGCAGCACCTGGCGGAAGTGCAGATCCTTCAGTGGATTGAACCAGCGACTGGACAGCGGATTGGCACGGGTCAGGAAGCGCAGGCCGACGCTCAGGCGCAGACCCTGCCACATACTGGATTCGCCAGGGTCAGCCCAGTCGCCCAGGCTGCGCCCGGTGCCCGGGCGGCGGTGTTCGTCGCCCGGCCGCACGTACCACAGGTGCAGGCTGCTCATCGCCGCGCCGACCGCGCCGATGGCAAAGACGACTTGATAGCCCTGGGGGAACGGCAACGTGTCGAGCAGGCGACCGCAGACCAGCGTGACGCCGATTGAGGTCAGCGCATAGGCCGCGTTGCGCACGCCGACGATCTGGCCGCGCCACTCCGCGGGCACCGTCGCGGCGAACATGCCGTTGAAGCCGATGGCCAGGGCTGTGCCGGGGATACTCATCAGCACGGTGATAGCCACCAGCGCCCACACCTGCCCCTGCGCCGTGAACAACAGCGGCAGGAACACCCACAGCAGATAGAACCAGCGGTGCAGCAGCGAGGCGGAGAAGGTGGCGCGGCTGACGGGTATGTCCTGGAGCCAGCGGCCCGCCGGCAGCGCGAACAACAGATTGACGATGGCCGGCATGGCGGTGAGCAAACTCAACTGAAAGGCGTTGGCCCCCAGGCGCGTGGCATAGACGGCCACGAAGGCAATCGCGCTGCCGTTGAGCACGCCGAACCAGGCGATGTCAAAGACGAGATGATTGAAGTTGGCGCGGTGCGCGGCCGGAACCGGCCGCGCCCGTGTGGATGCGAACGAAAAGGCCATGATCTCTCTAAAGGTAGGGGCGGCAATGGGGCGCGCCCGCTTTGGATTAGACAAACGTCTATGAGTATACCACAGTATAATCCCCATACTGTATCCTGGGTAACGCTGTGGCGATGTTGTCCCCACGCCCTGTCGGTGATTGGCCGACGCGCCGGACGCGGATAGCCAACCCGCGCTACAGGCAAGGCTGGGATTTGCCGACGCGCCGGCAAGATGCTATACTCTCGGGCATTGTACTGAGGGCTAGTTCAATTGGCAGAACGTCCGGCTCTGACCCGGAAGGTTGGTGGTTCGAGCCCACCGCCCTCAGCCATGGTCTAGAGGGGGCTGGAAAACATACTACCAGCCCCCTTTTTTGATCCCCATGCACATCCGCCCCGCCCGTCCGGAAGACATCCCCGGCATTACCACGCTCGTCAACGAACACGCGCGGCGTGGCGATCTACTGCCACGCACAGCCGACTCCATCCGCGACACGTTACCCGATTGGCTCATCGCCAAAGACGCGGCCGGCGAGCTGGTGGCCTGTGTCTCGCTTTACTTCTACTCGCCAGCGCTGGCCGAGGTGCGTTCGCTGGCCGTCCATGACCGGGCCAAGGGCGGCGGCTGGGGCACCACGCTGGTGAAAGAACTCATCCTGCTGGCCCGGCAGCGCGGCGTCATGACCCTATTTGCCCTGACACGCGCGGTCAGCTTCTTCCAGCGTGCCGGCTTCCACATCTCCGACCGGCAGCGCTTCCCGGAGAAGGTGTGGCGCGATTGCGTCCATTGCCCGCTGCACGATCGTTGTGACGAAACGGCCGTCGTGCTACACTTGACCCCACCACTGGCCCATGCCCATCGACCGACGACCGGCCGCGATGCGACCCGCCTCGCCCGCCGGCCGTGGCCTCGCCCGGAGCCAACCACCCGGCAAGTCCAATCTGCACATCATCGTCCACAAGGAGAACCAATCATGACCAAACCGGCAGTGGAGAAAGTCGTCCTGGCCTATTCCGGCGGCCTGGACACGTCCGTCATCGTCCCCTGGCTGCGCGAGAACTATGGCTGCGAAGTCATCTGCTTCTGCGCCAACATCGGCCAGGGCGACCACGAGTTCGAAGGCTTGGAGGCCAAGGGGCTGGCCAGCGGGGCCAGCAAGGTCATCATCGAAGACCTGCGCCACGAGTTCGCCAAGGATTTCCTGTTTCCCATGATGCAGGCCGGGGCGATCTACGAGCGGCAATATCTGCTGGGCACGTCGGTGGCCCGGCCGCTCATCGCCAAGTGGCAGGTGGCCGTGGCCGAGGCCGAGGGGGCCGACGCCGTAGCCCACGGCTGCACCGGCAAGGGCAACGACCAGGTGCGCTTCGAACTGACCTACAAGGCGCTCAACCCGACGCTGAAGGTCATCGCCCCCTGGCGTGAGTGGGAGATTCGCTCTCGCGAAGACGCCCTGGCCTATGCCCGCGCCCACAACGTGCCCGTCACGCAGACCGAGAAGTCGATTTACAGCCGCGACGCCAACATGTGGCACCTTTCCCACGAGGGCGGCATCCTGGAAGACCCGGCCAACGAACCGGAAGAGGGAATGTTCATGCTGACCGTCTCGCCGGAGCAAGCGCCGGACGAGGCGGAGATCGTGGAGATCGCCTTTGAGCAAGGCGTGCCGGTGGCCGTCAATGGCGTGCAGTTGCCCCCGGCATCGGTCGTCCAGACGCTCAACCGACTGGGCGCGAAGCACGGCATCGGCCGCATTGACCTGGTGGAGAACCGGTTGGTGGGCATGAAGTCGCGCGGCGTCTACGAGACCCCCGGCGGCACGATCCTCTACACCGCCCACCGCGAGCTGGAGTCGCTGTGCCTCGACCGCGAGACGCTGCACTTCAAGCAACAGATGTCCCTGCGCTACGCCGAGCTGACCTACTTCGGCATGTGGTACCACACCCTGCGCGAGAGCTTGCAGGCGTTTGTCGAGGAAACGCAGAAGACTGTCAGCGGCTGGGTGAAGCTGCGGCTCTACAAGGGCAACGTCATCGTCGCCGGGCGCTACAGCCCCAACAGCCTCTACCGCGAGGACTTCGCCACTTTCGGCCAGGAAGACGTCTACGACCAGGCCGACGCCGAGGGCTTCATCACGCTCTTCGGCTTGCAGATGAAGGTCAAGGCGATGATGGAAGTCAGCGACGGCGGGCGGACGCGGTATGCGGCGCCGGATTATTCACTGTTCAAGCGCGACTGATCCATGAGCAACCACCTCATCACCGACGGCAGTGTGACCTCGCCCCAGGGCTTCCGCGCCGCGGCCGTCGCCGCAGGCATCAAGCAATCGGGCCGGCCGGACTTGGTGCTTGTCGTGTCCGACCACGATTGCGCCGCGGCCGGCGTCTTCACCCGTAACCAGGTTGCCGCCGCGCCGGTGCTGCTCGACCGCGCGACGCTGGCCGCCAACCCGTCGGCCATGCGCGGTGTGGTCATCAACGCCGGCAATGCCAACGCCTGCACCGGCGCGCCCGGTCTGGCCGATGCGCGCGAGACGCAGCGCCTGGCGGCCGAGGCAGCCGGCGCGCGGCCGGAGCAGCTCCTTGTTATGTCAACCGGGGTCATCGGTGTCCCCCTGCCCATGGCGCGCCTGCGAGCCGGGGTGGCCGAAGCCGCGCCACGCCTGTCGGCCGGCGGCGGCCAGGCCGCGGCCGAGGCGATCATGACCACCGACACGCGCCCCAAGCATGCCGCCGTGGTCGTCGATCTGCCCGGCGGTCGCGTCACCCTGGGCGGCATGGCCAAGGGCGCGGGCATGATCCACCCTGACATGGCGACATTGCTCGGCCTGTTGACCACCGACGCGGCCATTGCCCCCGTTCTGCTCGATGAACTACTACGCGAAGCGGTCGCCGCCAGCTTCAACGCCATCAGCATTGACGGCGACACCAGCACCAATGATACCGTGCTACTCCTGGCCAATGGCGCAACGGGCATACCCGTGACTGACGCCGAAAGCCGCGACCGCTTTGCCGCCGCCCTGGGTGATCTCTGCCTCTATCTGGCACAGATGATCGTTCGCGACGGCGAAGGGGCGACGCGCTTCGTAACCATCACCATCAGCGGCGCGGCCACGGCCGGCGACGCCCGCCGCGTGGCCGACACCATCGCCACCTCGCCCCTGGTCAAGACCGCCTTCGCCGGCGGCGATCCCAACTGGGGGCGCATCATGATGGCCGCCGGCCGCAGCGGCGCGACCATCGAGCAACACCGTATGGCCCTGTGGGTGGTCGCGCCGGGCGAGCCGCCCCTGCAACTGGTGCGCGACGGCACGCCGACGCCCTACGCTGAAGCCGACGCCGCGGCCGTCTTCGCCCGGCCGGAGTTCACTGTCCGCCTCGACCTCGGCCTGGGTGACGGCGCAGCCACGCTCTGGACGACAGACCTGACTCACGACTACGTGACCATCAACGCCGATTATCGGACGTAGCTGGCAGGGGAGCGGGGGAGCAGGGGTGATACCTCTACGCGGCTCCCCCGCTCCCCTGCCCTCGAAAAGGAACCTGCCATGACCAAGCTCTGGGGCGGTCGTTTCAGCGGCCAGACCGACGCCCTCGTTCATCGCTACAACGCCAGTATCGGCTTCGACGTTCGCCTCTACGACGAAGATATCACCGGCAGCGTCGCCTGGGCCGAGGCGCTGGCCGCCGCCGGGCTGCTGTCGGGCGAGGAACGTGACACGCTCGTCGCCGGGCTGGAGCGTGTGCGCGAGGAGTTCACTGCGGGTCTGTTTGTCATCGGCGACGATGACGAGGACATCCACTCGGCCGTCGAGCGCCGGCTGACGGAACTCGCCGGCCCGGCCGGCGGCAAACTCCACACCGGCCGCAGCCGCAACGACCAGGTGGCGACCGACTTCCGCCTGTGGCTCATGCGCGCCTGCGACCAGCTTGACGGCCACGTGGCCGACGTGCAGCGGGCGCTGATCGACAGCGCCGCGGACGCCCTCAACCTGCCCATGCCCGGCTACACCCACCTGCAACACGCCCAGCCCGTCACCTGGGGTCACTGGACGCTGGCGCACGTCTGGCCGCTGGGGCGTGACCGCGCACGCCTGGCCGCGGCCCGTCGCTCGGCAGCGGTGCTGCCGCTGGGGGCCGGGGCGCTAGCGGGCACAGCCTTCCCTGTCGACCGGGCGGCGCTGGCCGCGCGACTCGGGTTCGCCGCCGTGACACCCAACAGCCTCGACGCCGTCAGTGACCGCGACTTCGCCGCCGAATTCCTCTTTGCCGCCGCGCTCCTCGGTGTCCATCTCAGCCGCCTGGCCGAGCAACTCATTCTCTTCAGCAGCGCCGAGTTCGGCTTTGTCCGCCTCGACGACGCCTACAGCACCGGCAGCAGCATCATGCCGCAGAAGAAAAACCCCGACACGCTGGAGTTGACGCGCGGCAAGGCTGGGCGTCTCATCGGCCATCTGGCCGGCTTCCTGGCGACGCTTAAAGGGCTGCCGTCGGCCTATGATAAGGATTTGCAGGAGGACAAGGAGCCGGTCTTCGACGCCGCCGATACGCTGGAACTGGCTCTGCCGGTCATGGCCGGGCTGCTGCGGACGATGGAACTGCGGCCGGATCGCATGGCGGCGCAACTGGAAGCAGGCTTGCTGGCGACGGAGCTGGCCGACTACCTGGTGCGGCGCGGCTTGCCCTTCCGCGAGGCGCATCATCTGGTCGGCCGCGTCGTGCGCCTGGGCGAAGCGCGGGGCGTAGCCATCGATGCCTTGTCGCCCGACGACCTTCGGACGATCAGCCCGCATTTCGGCCTGGACGTGGCCGCGGCGCTGACTGTACCGGCGGCCCTCGCGGCGCGAGCCGTCCCCGGCGGCACTGCGCCGGCTGCCCTGGCCGAGCAACTGGCCGCGGCCCGTATGGCGCTGCAAGGTCCGTAGTCCAGCGCTTCAGCGCGCTCTGCAGAATGCGCTGAAGCGCTGGACTATGAGCCGGGAGGGGTCGCTTCGGTGCTTGCCACCGGGCCGCCGGTCTCATAGACCTCGGCCACAGCCAGGTAGACCGCGTTCAGCAGGCTATTGACACGGCGCAGCAATCGGACGTTGGCCTCCGGCCGGATGTTGACCGAATCTGGTAACTGTAGCGCCGTCTCGATCAGGTTATCGCGGAAGAACATCGCCGCTTCCAGCGTGGCCCGCAGTGGCAGACCGGCTTCGACGGCGTTGACGGCGTACAGATGGCCAATGCGGCGTGCTTCTTCTAGCAACGAGGCGCTGTGGCCCTCGCTCGACTCGCTGGAGAGGTACTGTAGTGTCAGCCCCATCAGTTGCTGCCCCAGCAAGCGGTTGCGGTTGCGACCCTCTTCGGTATAAAGCGCCAGCCAGCCATCCTGCCCATGCGAGCTGACCTCGTGGCGGGTGTAGGCCAGCGCTTTGGTGGCATACAGGCCGGCGATGCCGTGGACGTTACGCAACGCGCTGCGCTCGCGGGCGAACCGGGCCAGATCGACCGCGGCGAAGCGACGATGGCCGCCCGGTGTTACAAACACGGGCAGGTCGCCGTTGTTGGCCCAGCGGCGCAGGGTGGTGGGATGCACATCCAGCAACCGGGCCGCCTCGCTCAGCGTCAGCCAGTTGCCGTTATTGTTGGGGTCGCGTGGCGTCGGTGTCGTCATAAAGTTATGCAATCATGGGCGATTGTGATGGAGGATGCTACCTAACTAGTGGCGGCCCGTCAACCCAATGGCGCTCAGTCAGGGCGCGTGGCGCACGATCTCGGCCAGCGGCCGTCGCCGTTGACCCGTGGACACTTCGGCCGGGTAGCCGATGTAGAGGAAGGCCACGATGTCGCACTGCGCCGCGTCCAGGTCGAGCACCTCGTAGGCCAGCGCGTCGCGGGTGACGACCGAGGTGCTCCACTTGACGCCGATGCCCTCGGCCCAGGCCGCAAGTTGGATGTTCTGGATGGCGCAACAGGTCGCGGCGTAGTCCTCACGCCGCCGCTGCTCCTTTTCGTCTCTGACGACGGCCACGGCCACGATGGCCGGCACAGCCAGAAAGGTGCGCCGGGTTTCGTCGCCCACACGCGCCCGGTGGTCGGCCGCATCCGGCGGCAGCTTATCCTGGCGCAGCGCGGCGAACCGCTCGGCCAGCCGGCGCTGCGTCTCCGGCCCCAGGATGACAAAGCGCCACGGCTCGGTCAGGTGGTGGTTGGGCGCCCAGATGCCCGCCTCCAGCAGGCGCAACAGCGTCTCGACCGCCACCGGCTCTGGCCTGAACTTGGCGATGGTGCGGCGGGTGCGAATGGCCTCGATAACGTTNNNCCTCGATAACGTCCATAGTGAGTTCCTCATACTAGACGGCCCGCCCATTGTGGAAACAGGGCAACACCGCCGGATCGACGTTGAAGCGGGCCACGACGGCCGCGCCTTCGGCCACGCGCACGTCGTACGCCTGCCGGCTGCGCACCACGGCCCCGCCCGGCAAGGCCAGCAGGTAGACGGCGGCGCTGCCGGTGAAGCGGCGCGACACGACGCGGCTTTCGCCGCGCTCGTCGGCGATGAAGGTCACGTCGTCGGGCCGGACGGCAATTTCCACCACCGCGCCCGCGGGCAGACTCACCCGCCGCTCGATCAGGCCCAGTGGCGTGACAATACCCGCCGCCGTCACCTCGCCCGGCAGAAACGACGTCTGGCCCAGGAACTCGGCCACAAAGCGCGTCTGCGGCCGGTGGAAGATCGTCTCCGGCGCGTCCAGTTGCTCCAGTTGCCCGGAGCGCATGACACCTACACGGTCACCCACCGCCAGCGCCTCTTCCTGGTCGTGGGTGACGAATACGGCCGTGACACCGCCGGCCTTGAGCATAGCCCGCACCTCGCCGCGCACCTCGGCCCGCAGCGTGGCGTCGAGGTTGGAGAGTGGCTCATCGAGCAGCAGCGCCGCCGGCCGAGTTGACAGGGCACGGGCCAGAGCGACGCGCTGTTGCTCCCCGCCCGACAACTCATGAGGCATGGCCTCAGCTCGGCCCGGCAGGCCGACAAAGGCCAGCAGTTCGGCCACGCGCGCCTCGGCCGGTCGCCCCTTGCCCAGCGCAAAGCCGACGTTCCGGCCGACGCTCAGATGGGGGAAGATGGCGTAATCCTGGAAGACCATGCCGATGCGGCGCTGCTCCGGCGGCAGATGGTAACCGGCGTCGGCCACCGGACGGCCGTCAATCTCGATGCTGCCGGCGTCGAGGCGCTCGAACCCGGCCAGTAGCCGCAACAGGGTCGTCTTGCCGCAACCGCTCGGCCCAACCAGGGCCAGAATGTCGCCCGCGGCCACGGTAAAGCCCATGTCGACGATCACCGGCCGGTCGCCGAACTGCTTGCGCAGGCCGCGACAGCGCAGCGCGGCGCGGCTGGGGTGGGAGTCGCTCATGGGCGGCAAGCGGCGCGGCTCAGGGTTGCCGGTCGCGCAGGGTGAAGAGGGCCAGGGGCACAGACGACAGCAGGATGAGCAGCAGCGTCGGCGCAGCGGCGCGGGCGAAGAACGCCTCGCTGATATTGGCCCACACCTGGGCCGCCAGCGTCTCGAAGCCGAGGGGGCTGAGGATGAGCGTCGCCGGCAGTTCCTTCATCGCCATCAGGAAGACCATCGCCGCCGCGGCCAGCAGGCCCGGCCGCACGAGGGGCAGCGTGACGCGACGGAAGACGGCCCAGGGCCGCGCGCCCAACGACCGCCCCGCCTCTTCCAGCCGCGGCGACACCTGGAGCATGGCGCTCCGTTCCGCGCCGATGGCCTGCGGCAGGAACAGGACGACGTAAGCGGCCAGCAGCATGGGCAGCGTCTGGTAGAGCGACTGCGCATAGTTCGCGCCGATAAACACAAACGCCAGGGCTACGACGATGCCCGGCAGGGCGGCGCTGGTGTAGGTCAGGCGTTCCAGCGCCCGCGACAGGCGGCCCGGCCGGCGCACGGCCAGCACGGCCACGGGCAGGCCCAGGCCGACCGTCAGCGCCGCCGCGCCCAGCGACGCTGTGAACGAGTGCCACGCCGGACGGGCCAGCGCGGCCCAGGCGGCGACGTTGCTCTGCGCCGGGCCGAGATCGCGCACCAGCCAATCCTGATTCAACCCGCGCCACAGCCAGTAGACCAGCCCCCCGGCGGGCACGACGAGCGCCAGGAAAACGACCAGGCCGACGAAAGCCAGAGCCGGCCCCGTCCATGCACCCAGGCGCACCGGTGGCGACACGCGAGCGCTGCCGGCCGACAGCCGCGCGTAGCGCGCCCGGCCGCGGCTGCGGGCGTCGAGCCAGAGCAGAACGGCCGTCAGCCCGACCAGCAGCAGGCCCAGCGCCGCCGCCTCGTCGAGCCGGTAGGCCTGATAGCGGTTGTAGATGACGCGCGTAAAGGTGCTGAATTGCAGCAGATTGACCGCGCCAAAGTCGCGCAGGCAGTAGAGGGCAACCAGCAGGCTGCCGGCGACCAGCGACGGCCGCAGGCTGGGAACCGTGACGCGCCAGAACGCCTGCCGCGGCGATAGGCCCAGGCTGCGCGCGGCTTCCAGGAGCGACGGATCGAGGCGTTGCAGCGTCGCGCGCACGGCCAGATAGGTGAACGGGTAAGCGATGAGCGTCAGCACCAGCCACGCGCCGCCAAAGCCGTAGATGGGCGGCAGGCGGTCGACGCCCAGTGGCTCCAACCAGCCCTGAACGATGCCTCGCGGGCTGAGCAGCGAGACGTAGAGGTAGGCAGCCACGTAGCTAGGTACAACCAGCGGCAGCGCAGCCAGCACCGCCCACACGCGGCGCAGCGGCAGGTCGGTGGCCGTGGTCAGCCAGGCCAGCGGCAGGGCGATGAGGGTCGAGGAGAGGACGACCGCGCCGGCCAGGGCCAGCGTGTTGCCCAGCGTGGCCCAGGTGCGGGCCGAGAGGAGGGTTTCAACGGTGTCCGCCCCGGCCCCGGCAGAGCGTAGCAGGAGATAGGCGGGCACAACGAGGACGAGGGCGGCCACAGCCAGCCCGACGAGGGCCAGAAGCGACGTACCCGACAGGCGGCGGCCGGCCGGGAACGCGCGGCCCTGTGACCGTCGCCCGCGCCAGACCCCGCCACTAACCAGTTCGAAGATGCTCATACGTCGTCGTTAACTGCCACCCTGCCTGATGCTGGCGAGACTATACGAGAAGGCCGGTGTGTCGTCTACGACGCGCGTTAAACCTCAAGTTGCCGTCTGCCAGCGTTGGATTTAACCGCGGTTCACAACGGCCCACCCCGCCTTTCTCATCCGCTAGTCGATGATGCCCAACTCGATGAGCAGGTCTTGCGTCCCCTGCACGTCGGCCAGCTGGGCCAGCGAGATGTTGGCGGCCACAGCGTCCAGGTCGGCCAGCGGCGGCAGCGATTCGGGCAAAGCCACGCCGTCAATGACCGGGTACTCGAACGTCTCCGTGGCGAAGTACGCCTGGCCCTCCGGCGACAGCAGGTAGTCGATGAAGCGTTGAGCGTTGGCGGTATCGGCCGCCGTCTTAAGGATGCCCGCGCCGGAGACGAGCAGGAGCGACCCCGGCCCGCCGCCGCCCAGGAAGTGGTTGCGCGCCGGGAACGTCTCGCCCTGTTCGGCCAGGAAGCGGTAGAGGTAGTAGTGATTGACGAAGCCGGCGTCGACCTCGCCCGCGGCTACGGCCTCTACGACCTGCGTGTTGCCCTCGTAGCTCAGCGGCCTGTTGGCCTGCACGCCTTCCAGCCATTGGCGCGTCTTGGCCTCGCCCCAGAGCACGCGCATGGCCGTGACCATGGCCTGGAAGGACGCGTTGGTGGGCGCCCAACCCAGCCGGCCGCGCCACCGGGGATCGACGAACTCATAGATGTCGGCCGGCAGCTCGGCGGCGGGATCGGCGATGGCGTCAGTGTTGTAGACGACGACCCGCGCCCGGCCGGAGATGCCCACCCACGTGCCATCCTCGGCGCGGAAGCGCTGGGGCACGCGGCTGAGCACGCTATCCGGCAGCGGTTGCAGCAGCCCAGCCGTTTGCACCGCGCCCAGCCCGCCGGGGTCCTGGGCAAAGTAGAGGTCGGCCGGGCTATTGGCCCCCTCTTCCAGCAGGACGCCGGCCATTTCGGCCGTGCTGCCATAGCGCACCTCGACGGCGATGCCCGTGGCCGCCTCGAAACGGTCGATGATGGGCTGGACGAGGCTCTCGCTGCGGCCAGAGTAGATGACCAGCGCGCCAGCTCCGTCGCCGGTGTCAGCCGCGGCGGTCGCCGGCGCGGGCGGTTCATCCGCGGCCGGCGCGCCACTACACGCCGCCAGGGCGGCGGCGAAAACCATCAGGATCCATGGCAAAACCAAACGTGATTTCATGATCTTT
>CXWK01006230.1_pt4 | contig 14219 bp, 18 predicted proteins | sample 590851 | NCBI WGS metagenome assembly CXWK01 (sample SAMEA3498364, study PRJEB10139) | wastewater metagenome | biome: wastewater treatment plant; material: activated sludge | place: Denmark | collected 2014-08-01 | reverse complement strand
CGGGATTCCGAGAAAACCCCTTGAGTTCCCCACTTGAGCTTCCACCGGAAATGCTCGGAGCCTTTGAGCTGGTGCTTCCGGACCCCCCTTCGCTCTCGGACTGTACCCATTTCTTACTACACCCCTGGTTCGACAAAAAAAGAAATCCCACAGCCACCACCACCCCCACCTTCATTACCACTCTGGTCATAGCCTTTCTCCTCTTATGGCCTTCTATACTCACAACTCAGCCCCGTCATTCATCACCACTTGAGGCAGTAATGATTTCAGCATGCGCCTTCGCTCTGCCTGCAAGCACAGTTATCGCCAATGATGATAAAGCGATGCAGTAACAGGAGTTTAGCCGATTGCCCGCAGGATGCCTAACAATTTTTCATATCCAGCCGGATGACCGGTTCGGTAGGGAATGATCTCTCTAGAGGGATAGAATGGGATGGCTCGGAGAGAAGGAACCATTCGATTAGTGAGGTACACACGCAGCAGTCGACGCAATCCACTATGCTGAGAGACCACCGTCCTGTTCAGCGAGAGCCGCTACGATCAGCCCAGCGGACAGGTCGCAACACGGCTCCCATGCCGGCGAGTGCGCAGATAAACAACAACATGGCCAGAGCAATCACCAGGAAAAATGCCGCCCTCATGTCGTGCAAAACAGGGATCATACCTCGTCCCTCCTCTTGCTCGATGCATCAACTGCGCCATCCACAGACACAGACCCATGGACTCATTGGATCGATTTTCTGAAGAGGTCTCCCACAACAAGGACATTGCCGAGTCCATACTTGCCTGACATGCTGACCAACGTCCATAGCCGCCCGCGTTTCCTGACTGCTATATCGGACAAACCAGCCCACGGGATTACCCTGTCCCCGGTTAAGTCTAGATCATGCTTTGCGCCAGGTCTATGCCGCTTCCCATTGAGACCAATCTCGACATACCCACAACCTGTTGTAACCGCTGTTAAACCTAGGGACTGCTTTACGCACCCGCAGGAACCCACCCTTCGACCGACCCATTGCATGATACGGCTAACCGCATCAATCTGCCGAAAATGTCCACCAATCGGACGTTACACAGGTAACCGAGAGAAAATCAAGGCAGGTTTTCCGCAACTCTGCTACCTCGTGGCGACAGATACACGCTATAGGCGAATCGTGACGCCCATGTGCAATGCAAGATCCTACTTTATCTCTGATTCAGATCCGGTCAATATGGCGCGAGAGAGGAAATCTGTACTCGCGACTGGAGACCAGGCTCCGGCTCATACGGTAGCTAATGCAGCAATTCATACTGCACGGCGCGGAGTAACATGGAGAGATCCAAAGGCTTCGCAAAGGTCTGCCGCGCCCCAAGCAGTCTGGCTGTCTGCAGTTCATCGGAAGAGTGTCCGCTCATGGCAATGACCTTCACATCCAGAAACGCGCGGGTTAGTTCCAAGATGAGGTCCAACCCATTCATTTCCGGCATCTCCAAGTCCGTAATGACCAAATCCATGGGCTTCGCACGGAACTGCTCAAGCCCTTCTCGGCCGTTGGCGGCCTCGTAGGTTTGATACCCCGCATCCTCAAGGATCTGCGCCAACAACACCCGCACCGACGCGTCATCCTCAATCACCAGAATCGTGCGTGGCCTCATCACCGTATCCCTTTCGTGCTCTGCAACTTGCACCTTACACACCCCTTCATTAGGCGGCCAACGATTCCACCTCCTCTGAGTCCCAATCCAGATTGAACGCCTCGTGAGCCGCCATCATCGCCATCACCGGTTTGGCGGACAACTGACGATGGTGCTGGATGACGGCGTCATCTCGATGACCACAATTGACACAGCGTGTGCTCACACTCCACATTTCGCCGTACCCCCCTTCCATATCGATCATGCGCTCATCCAGCATCAACCCTTGGCAACGTGTACAATTCATCGTGGCTCCTCCTGGTTTGTGCTCACAATCGGGCTAAGAGAACTGTACCAGGGAGTATCATTCCAACTAGATCTGAAAGAGTTACGTCGAAAGGGGGGGGAGGGAAGTAGGCAACTCGGACTTGTGTGATTTTGCAGGAATACAACTCGGTAAAAACGACTCGTATGGGGAGGCCTCTCCGTATGGGAGGCAGCCAGCCGATCGGAGGCGGCCGGACTAGGACGGGTTATCGAAAACTGTGGATCGAGCTCAATCCGTGTTGGAATGGATGAGGGCCTGCACCCCCTGTTGAACCAGGAAGGCGTGTGAGCTTGGGAGATTCTGAGAACTCAGTTAATCTGTGGTGCGCCCGGCAGGAATTGAACCTGCGACCTACGGGTTCGAAGCCCGGCGCTCTATCCAACTGAGCTACGGGCGCAACCAGTCTCAACATGAATCATGTTCCGGCAAGACTTGTCAAGATTGAGAGAAGCAATTAAGAGCACTATAGGCATGACAGAATGTCATCGGCCACTTGTGAGACGGACTTTCCCTCCGTCTCAATCACACGATCAGCCGCCGCTTGATACTTCGGAACACGCTCTCGCAACACATCTTGGATTTCATCAATAAAGGATTTGGTGCCGGTGAGAGAGGGTCGTTGCGTGTCGGACCCAATTCGCCTGGCAATGGTCTCCACTGACGCCGTCAGCCAGAACAGCTTTCCCGTGCGTTTCAGTATGTCGACATTCTGTGGTCTGAGAATGGCACCCCCACCGGTATCGAGCACCAACCCTTCCTTATTGGCCAGTTCCTGGCACATCTTGGTTTCGAGATCACGAAAGTACTCCCAGCCATGCTGTTCAACGATCTGGGGAATGGTTCGCCCTTCCGACTTTACAATCTCAGCATCGGTAGAAAGCAATTCGCAACCGAGACGAGCTGCTACAACCTTTCCCACCGTGCTTTTCCCCGTACCACGATAGCCGATCAGCACGACGTTCATCGGAAATGCGACTCCAAGACCGTCCGCATCACTGCAACCGGAGCGGGTTGATTGGTCCAGAGTTCACATTGTGTCACCGCCTGGTTCAGAAACATCTCTAACCCTGGAATCGTCTTGCACCCCACCCGTTTGGCATCTTTCAGCAACTGCGTTTCCTGCGGGTTATAGACGATATCCATGACAGCGAGCCCCGCGTGGAGAAGCGACGCCGGGACACAAGTCATGTCGGCTTTGGGAGACATACCGACCGGGGTGCAATGAATCAGGACGTGCGCGTCAGGAAGAACGCGACGCAGAGCGGCCTCATCGAGATAAGAATCCTCTACCGTGACCGCTGTCGTGGGACGAATGTCCTCGGCCAAGCGCGTCCGCTCTAGCTCCTCAATTCCCAGCAACGTCAATTGTTCCGCGCCGGACTCCGCCGCCAATGCGAAGGCGATTGCTCGTGCCGCCCCCCCCGAGCCAAGCACCACAATGTGTCGGCCCGTCAGCTCAATTCCGCCTTCACGTAGTGCCCGCAATGCACCGGTCGCATCGGTGTTGTGCCCGGTCAACTTGCCTTTTTCCGCCACGATGGTATTGATTGCACCAATCCGCTTGGCGGTTGGCTCCACATAATCAAGAAACTGCATCGTTGCCACCTTGTGAGGAATTGTCACGCTCGCCCCTCGGAAATTTCCCAGAGCACGAAGTCCCTTGATGGCATCACCGATTGCTTCCACTTGCCAGGCCAGATAGACAAAGTTGAGCCCTAATGCACGAAACGCCGCATTATGGATGGCAGGCGACAAAGAATGTCCGACTGGATTGCCAATCACCCCGCAAAACTGGGTTTGAGCATCAATGTCCATTCTTGTCTCTATCATCGCACTGACTATCCCTTGTAGACCGTCATCCCGCCATCAATCGTGAATGTTCCCCCAGTCACCCATACAGCCTCGTCAGACGCAAGGTACAACACCATACTGGCAACCTCCTCGGGAGTCCCGGCACGGCGAATGGCATATTGCGAGAGCAGCGACTGGAGCATCTCCGGGTTCGCCATAAGCGGTGCCGCCATGGGAGTATTGATCAGAGCAGGATTGACCACATTGCACCGGATCCCGTCTTTGGCATAATCGATGGCCAGCGCCCTCGTGAGCGCATCAAGTCCGCCTTTGGACGCGGTGTAGGCTGATAACCCAGGGATACCGACCAAACTGGCAACAGACGAGATGTTCACAATGGCGCCACGTCCCTGTTTCAACATCTGCGGAACAATCGCCCGAGTCATTCGAAACACACCGGTCAAATTGATATCCAAGACCATGCTCCATGTCGCATCGTCGGTCTCATGCAACCGCTTCCCAAAATCGCCGAGCCCCGCATTGTTCACGAGAATATCAATTCGACCGAAGCTATCGACGGTTTTCCTGACCACATCTTGCACATGCTTTTCGTCCGTGACCGACCCGGCTACAGCCAGGACCTTCCCGTTGCCCTGCTGAAGGATCTTCACCACCCGATCCAACTCCGATTGCCGACGCCCGGTGACCACCACTGACGCCCCTTCATCGGCAAAACGTTTCGCGATTGCTTCGCCGATCCCGGCGTTCCCTCCGGTCACCACAGCGACCTTGCCGTTCAACCTGTTCATTCGCTCTGCTCCTCTTCTGCATCCTCGGATGTCACATCCTGGGCTCCATCGGAAGAATCCTCTCTCCTGGCTATCGAACGGAACAAACCCGGTTCCACTTTCCTTGCCACCGTGAGAAATCCTGAATGCGCCACCATCCGATGATCAGGCCGCACACTCCTGCCCTGTACCGACCAGGTCCGTAGCAACGTCTCAAAAGTTTCGATCATCCCAAACACAGTTGTCCGCTCAAGTGCCTCAACGGTTTGCATCACTTGCGGAATCGTGGGAACAAAGCTCAGATAGATCCCGCCTGATCGAAGCGCATTGACGGCATGGGGAATGACCTGCCATGGTTCCGGCAAGTCAAGCACCACTCGATCGAAGGGAATCCCATCGTCGAGGAGCTCGATACCCTCATAGGCGCTTTTCCTAAACGTACGCAAGTTCATCGGATTCATCACGCGGGCGATATTCGTCTGCGCCGTCCGTGCAAAGTCTTCTCGGAGCTCGTACGTCACCACGAGACCCTCTGGTCCCACGGCACGCAACAAGGCCATAGTCAACGCCCCTGAACCGGTGCCAGCTTCAAAGACCCTCGCTCCCGGATAGACGTCTGCCCACATAGGAATAATGGCAAGATCTTTTGGATAGAGAACCTGTGCTCCGCGCGGCATTTTGAGCACATAGTCGCCAAAGGTCGGTTTGAGCGCCATCATCCTCTTCCCGCCTGAGAGCGTCACGATGGACCCGTCAGGTCGGCCGATGAGCGCGTCATGGGCGATCTTCTGCCCGCTGAATTGATAGGTTTCTCCCGCCTTCAGCGTGAGGACATACTGACGCTTTTTTTGATCGACGAGGTGGATGCGGTCGCCGTTGGCAAGCTGAGACATGGCGCGCATTCTAGGTGGTTCCCTCCTCGGTTTGCAACCAATGGCTCTTCCTTGACAGCGTAGTGAGGGGCTCGTAAGATCTTCTTATCCCTAGATACTTCAGACAATGCCTCTTCGGATTCGGCTCAGGAGCTGTTCACGTTGGCCTAGCCTCACAGCAGCGATTGTGAGTCTCTGTGTGGCCTTCTGTCCGATTCTTTCCCTAAGCCCCGCTCATGGCTCTGAGATCGTGGTAGCAACCTATGAAGGGGTCATTAACCCCGTCGCGGCGGAGTATCTGCACGATGCTCTCACATTCGCTCAAACCTCGGGTGCCCACGCCCTCATCTTGAAGCTGGACACGCCCGGAGGGCTAGACACCTCCATGCGCTTGATGATCAAAGATATGACCGCATCCACCACTCCCGTCATCGTCTATGTCGCTCCTTCAGGAGGGCGCGCCGCCTCTGCCGGTGTCTTTCTCACGATGGCCGCCCACGTAGCCGCGATGGCCCCCGGAACCAACATCGGAGCCGCCCACCCGGTCGCCATGGGCGGAGGGGAGATGGACAGCACGATGAAGGAAAAGGTCGAGAACGACGCCGTGGCCTATATCAAAAGCATCGCGGACCAACGCAGACGTAATGTCTCCTGGGCTGAAGAGGCAGTTCGTAAAAGCGTGTCCGTCACAGAACAAGAAGCCTTCAAGCTGAAGATCATCGACATCGTGGCTGAGAACATGCCTGCCCTATTGAGACAGTTGAACGGCAGGAAAGTGAATCTTCCAAACGGTTCGCTCACGCTCTCAACCGATGACGCGACGCTTCATGACTTCCCAATGGGAACACGTCTCGAATTGCTCAAGATCCTGAGTGACCCAAACATCGCCTATCTGCTGATGTCGATCGGGACGATCGGGATCATGGCCGAACTCTATAGTCCCGGAGCGATCTTGCCCGGAATCATCGGCGCCATCAGTTTGATTCTGGCTTTCTATTCACTCCAGTCACTTCCCGTGAACTATGCTGGAGCGCTCCTGGTCATCCTCGGTGCGGTGTTCCTGTTACTCGAGATCTCAGTCACCAGCTATGGACTGCTGGCACTAGGTGGCGTGGCGGCAATGACTTTGGGCGGCCTCTTGCTTATCAAGAGTGATGCGCCCTACCTCCAAGTGTCGCTGTCATTCATATTGCCGACGGTCCTGACCGCCGGTGGCTTGATCGGAGCGGTGGTATGGATGGCCGTCAAGACTGGTCGGAGCAAACCGGTCACCGGAGCGGAGGCAATGATTGGTTCGATCGGAATCGCCAAGACAGACTTAAACCCACGCGGCCAGATCACGGTCCATGGGGAAATTTGGGAGGCGATCAGTCAGCATCCGATTCGACAAGGGGAGTCCGCGGAGGTGGTGTCGGTCGAGGGATTGACCGCGACCGTAGCCCCACCTCACCAATGACCCGCCCGAAGACAAGGAGCTGTTATGTTGTTACTGATCCCGTTTATCTTACTTGGCCCGTTGCTCTATGCCAGCTTTAAACGCGTCATGGAGTATGAACGGCTTGTGGTGTTTGTTCTCGGCAAGTTCCACACCGTCAAAGGCCCGGGAATCCGATTGGTGATTCCTGGGCTGCAGCAGATGGTACGGGTCAATCTTCAAACAGCTACCATGGAAGTCCCTTCGCAGGATGTGATCACACGCGACAATATCTCGGTGAAGGTGAACGCCGTCATTTTTCTCAGGGTGGTGGATCCGCAGCGTGCAGTCTTAGCGGTTCAGGACTACCTATATTCTACCTCGCAGATTGCCCAGACCACCTTGCGCAGCGTGCTTGGGCAGAGCCAGTTCGATGACCTGCTGTCGAAGCGTGACGACATCAACGCCGAGCTACAGCGAATCATCGATCAGCAGACTGAACCATGGGGCGTGAAGGTCGCAGCCGTTGAGGTGAAGAATGTCGATATTCCGCAAGACATGCAACGGGCCATCGCTCGACAGGCCGAGGCTGAACGGGAACGTCGTGCCAAAATCATCCATGCGGAAGGAGAGTTTCAGGCCGCACAGAAGCTCGCAGAGGCCGCCAACGTGATCAGCCAAAACCCAGCCGCCCTTCAACTCCGTTATCTCCAAACACTGGTAGAAATCGCCGCCGAAAAGAATTCCACGACAATCTTTCCGATTCCCATCGATACGCTTGCTCCTTTCATTAAGGGTCTCTTATCGAAATAGTGTGGCGTTTCGGTCGAGAGCTGATGCGAATTCCACATAGATGCCGCATTCATGCGACAGTGCTCTCTGATTGTTCTCATTAACTCACGTTAATCTTTTCGATTTATCGAGCTGATCCCCTCTTTCATTTCTCATCTTCCAGCCAGCATCTCTTTTGCTTCTTTGAACCACTACATCCGGACTGATCTGAGTGAATCTTCTCGGCTGAACTGGGCTCCAACGAGTGAACGAAAGAGGATGTTCAACCTCATAGGAAGGGTGACGCTATGAAAGAAGAATTGCGAGTCGAAGAAGAGATAGACGTGCAACAGAAGTTTTCCTCCGATGTTGATGCCGATGACGCCAGGGCAAGCGGAATGCTAGGCCGAATTGGTCGCAGCACGGGTGAGGCGCCCCGCTCGAAGCGAAAATCCCGACCGGCCACGCGAGCGAGTCAGGCGGCCAGTCCATTTCTCCTGGAATCGTTATACTTCCGTTCATTCGGTGAGCGGGGTCTCCTGTCGCGCGAAGAAGAAATCCTGATTGCCAAGCAGGTGGATCAGGGAACCAGACGCATTCGAGCCGCTTTACGGCAAGCCACGAGAACGTTACTCAAGGCTCGACGGATTCCTGCTTGTGCAGAGAGTGCAAAGCTGCTCTTATCGGTCCGACGACTAAGCGGTCTATCTGCTACTGCGTTGGACGGTGCAGAGAAGGTTTTGAATGCCGTACTCCATCCATCTAGTGCCGACCTTCATCCCCCGGCTTCCCTTGCGAAACCACTGGAGGCAGTGCTAGGCGAAATACGCACTGCACGAGTGATTTTAGAACAAGGCAAGGATGAGCTTGTTCGGTGTAATCTTCGCTTGGTCGTCGACGTCGCCAAACATTACACCGGTCGAGGGTTGAGCCTGTTGGATCTCGTGCAAGAAGGCAACATCGGGCTGATGAAGGCGGCGGAACGGTATCAATACCGAAAAGGATTCAAGTTCAGCACATACGCGACCTGGTGGATCCGTCAAGGGATCACTCGGTCGCTTGCGGACCAATCTCGAACGATCCGCGTTCCGGTTCATCAAACCGAAGCCTCGCACCGTATTCTTCGAGTGATGCGGAGACTGTGTCAGCAATTGGGACGACCGGCCCGCCTGGAAGAGGTCGCTCATGTGCTCCGCATGCGCCCCGAACGACTCCGAGAGACGGTACAGGCCTTCCAGGAACCGGTGGCCTTGGAGACGCCAATCGGTGATGGGGATACCCAGTTTAGCGATGTCATTCCGGATCATCAGGCCGTCCCACCAGACGCCAATGTCCACCGGAGTGAGCTGACGGAACAACTCGATCATATCTTGAGCACACTCACCCCGCGCGAACAGACGGTGATCCGGCTACGATTTGGCATAGGGTATGACGAATCCAGTACCCTCGAGCAAGTGGGGCAAAGCCTGTCTGTCACACGAGAACGGATCCGTCAGATTGAGGCGAAGGCGCTGAAGAAACTGAAGACCCCAGCGATTAAGGAACTGTTCGCGGCGATCAGATAGACGTTCGAATGCACAAGGGGCCAAGAAGGGTTTCAGAGTAGTTCGATTTTCGATAGAACCTGCCTTCCCTCCGCATGGTGAGTTATGCCAGAATGACTTCACCATGCGGAGGCCTGGTATTCTCGCATCTCCCGCCACTGTCCGGCATCGATATCTGTGCGGATCTGACTATTTTTCAAAAGGGCACCAATCCCTAGGGTCTGCCACCTTATGATCCACTCCACTCCCGTGACGACTCCACAGGGGAATAGTCGCCAGATACAGGAAGGTGTGGTTCGTCTTTTCTCTGCACCGGTCCCCTATCTCGCAGGATGGGACTTGCAATGTCGCCTGCACGAGGACCGGTTTCTCGGCCTACAACCAGACACTGTTCTCATCCTGGAACACCAACCTGTCTACACACTGGGACGACGGACCCAACGATCTGATTGGGGTGGAAATGAAATGGCATTATGTCAATCAGGCGCGGAACTACACCGAGTGAATCGTGGCGGCTCGGTGACGTACCACGGTCCCGGGCAAGTTGTGGCGTACCCTATTCTCAAGGTTGATCGCCATGCTACCGGGCCAAAACAGCTCGTCCGACTCTTCGAAGACGTCGTGATTCGATTACTCGGTTCCTGGAATATCACCGGCAGTCGCCTCGAGGGAAAGCCAGGTGTTTGGGTGATGACCCCAGAACCTCGGAAAATTGCCTTTATCGGAATACGGATCCAACGTGGGGTCACCTTGCATGGCTTGGCCATCAACGTCGATCTCGACCTGACTCCATTTCACCGGATCCACCCCTGTGGACTGACCGACTGTCTGGTCACATCAATGGCAGCGCTGCGCCACGCTCCGATCTCAGTTGATGCCGTCAAGCAGGTACTGGCTCAAACCTTCACAGAGGTGTTTTCTCTTTCTGAAACCAGTGCGGAATGATAAACCGGTCTACAAGCGCGGATGGATCGCCCTTAAGGAGGCCTATGCAGGAGTTTGATACACCAACCTTCCGTTTAGCGGTGGCCCAGTTCGATCAAGCAGCGGAGGCCATGGGGCTTGATACCAATCTCCGTGAGCGGCTGAAACTCCCCCAACGCTCCCTCGTGGTCAGTCTCCCAGTGCGAATGGACGACGGACGTGTTGAGGTCTTTACCGGTTACCGTGTTCAACATGATTCCTCACGAGGGCCTTCGAAGGGAGGCGTGCGCTACCATCCGGATGTACGCCTTGGCGAAGTAGCCGCCCTCGCTATGTGGATGACATGGAAGTGTGCACTCGCCGGGCTTCCCTACGGCGGTGCAAAAGGCGGGGTGCAGGTGGCTCCCAAGAGTCTTTCATCTGGTGAACTTCAGCGGTTGACCAGGCGCTATGCTGCGGAAATTTTTCCACTGATCGGGCCCGACAAGGATGTCCCGGCCCCTGATGTCGGCACCGATGCGCAGATCATGGCCTGGATGATGGATACGTATAGTCAGCAGGTCGGCTATGCGGTTCCAGGAGTCGTGACCGGTAAACCGCTTTCTATTGGAGGGAGTCTTGGCCGTGAGGAAGCCACCGGCAGAGGTGTCGTATATGTCACATTGGAGGCTTGTCGCCATCTCAATCTCCCGATTGAGACCGCGACTGTAGCCGTGCAGGGATTTGGAAACGTCGGTGCACACACCGCTCGCATCATGCAGCAACAAGGTGCACGCGTGATCGCAGTCAGCGATGTCTCGGGGGGAATCTACAATCCAAATGGATTAGACATCGCGCTGCTGATGCAACGTGACCCCAGTCAGCCTCTCCATCAAACCAAGTTGGGTGACGCCATCACAAACGAGGAATTGCTTCAACTGGAGTGCACCGTCCTTGTACCCGCCGCCCTGTCGGAACAAATCACCGGCAAGAATGCCGATCGCCTGAAGTGCCGTATCCTCTCCGAGGGAGCCAATGGTCCGACGACACTGGAGGCCGACCACATCCTGACCGACAAGGGTATCTTTGTGATTCCTGATATTCTCGCGAATTCGGGCGGCGTGATCGTCTCCTATTTTGAGTGGGTGCAGGACCTTCAGCGCTTTTTCTGGAGCGCCGCTGACATCCAGAATCGCCTGCAAGACATCATTACTTCTGCCTTTCACCGGACCCTTCGATTCTCCAGCGATCGTCACGTTTCCATGAGAATGGCAGCGCTCATGAGCGGAATTGACCAGGTTGCCCAGGCGCACCTCCAACGTGGGCTCTATCCCTGAGCACCCATGGGGTGCAGGCGTCCCGTTTTAGCTCCTGAAGTATGACTTGCCCCTTGGCCTGTCCCTGGGTTAGGGTGCGAGCATCCAGCCGGTCGATCGAACAAGGAACCGCTCGTGGATCGTAATGCGATTATCACTGCCTGGGAGTACCACTGCGCCGATGGCTGGCCACAGTTTTCAAGTCCCCATCAGGGGCCATTGATGACCATCGACACCGTGATCGGTGGTTGTGTCGTCTACTATCTCGACAGCCCGGGTGACCTCGATGAGCAGCGACGGGGCATTCTGAAAGACTGCTTGGATGACTTAGATGAGTTGACCGACCAGCTCGATGCTGAGTGCCAACCATACTTTCTCCGACTTCGACACCTTGGACGCCTGTTGCTCGACACAAAACCCGGGTTATGATCCACAAACGCCGCAGATTGGCCCTTCTCAATTCGTAGAGAAGCCACGCAGTCCTACACAGCTTTCTTGCAGGGACAGCAGATGATTCGTTACAATTTGCCGGATAGATTTTCTCAATCGAATTTCCGACGATAATTTCAAGAGACCACCTGACTCCACGATGGAGAGTGACGACACCATGCATAGAACTCCGCATCACCTCGCACTCATTGTCTTCATTGGCCTTGTCTCCATCTCCACCTTTGCTCTGGCTGAGCCCTATGAACTGAGTGAACACGACGTCACTGAGCCAAAGACCATTTCCAGCANNGGAAGACCCTTGGGATTAAAGTTGAACAAGAAGCCACGTTCATCTTCCTGCTTGATCAGCGCAAACCGACTGGCCCAATGGCTGGTGTCCGAATCCAAGACGGCAAGGTGGACCTACTGTTCATCAATAACCGATTCGCCCATCGGACAAGGGGGATCTTCCGTAATGTCCTCAACAGTGAAAGCCCTGATGACATCAGAAAACTTCTGGGCAAGGAAGAATACGGCGATGAGAACGTGATGGGGGCCATCATGGCCTATGACACGCAAGGGTTCCAGGTGAACTATCTGGGTAAAGACATCAACATCGAGTTCGCTCCCTCCCGCTAGCGCCGACCATGGGGCTTAGCTTCCTCCACAAGGGAATTCGATGAGCTCTCTCAACATTCTGGAAATAATTGGCGGCTATTGGATCGGGTGCGTGAGACGAAACCCGTAATCGATCAGGCTCTTTGCGGTGGTCCATCGACGATTCGAATTCAAAATAACAAGTAACAAGTCACTGCCGTTTTGCGACACCTTGGCGATCAGGCACCGGCCTGCCTTGGACGTAAAACCGGTCTTCACGCCTTCCACACCTGGAATTCGACCCAGCAGCCGATTCGTATTGTGCAAGACATAGGCGCGATAGCCACTCACCGGAGTGATGATCTCCCGTTCTGCCTTTACCAAATTCCGGAACGTCGCATTTTGCATGGCCACTTCACTGAGCTTTGCCAAATCTTCTGCCGTGGAGTAGTGATCGGGATTATCAAACCCACATCCGTTACTAAAATGCGTATCTGCCAATCCAAGCGCGGCCGCTTTGGCATTCATCAATGTTACAAACTGTGCTTCGTCACCACCGACGTGCTCGACAGCCGCTAAGCAGGCGTCATTCGCTGATACCATCATCATGGCCTTCAACAGATCACCCAAACGGAAGACCTCCCCAACCTTGATCCGCAAATGCGTCTTTGGTGCCCGCGCGGCATTTTTGCTCACGGTTGCCAGCTCGTCGAGCCGGGCTTTCTCTAGAATCACCAACGCCGACATGATCTTGGTCAAGCTGGCAGGGGAAAGACGTTTCTCTGTGTCATGTTCAAAGAGTACGCGTCCCGATCGTAACTCTTTGAGGAGAATGCTATGTGCGGGGATACGCTTCCAGTGAAGCGCGTGAGGAGCGTAGTCGATTGATCGACCTGCATTCTGAACATTGTGCTGAGTTCTCGCCTGAGTTTGAAGGGGGGTAACGGCATTCCAGAGAAATGAGCATGCGATCAGAAGTGTTACCCGATACAGGTCAGGTCTGCTGTTCCACGGACGATGAGGAGGCTGGATATGATCCGCTCGTGCCAAATACCACCGCCTCGCTAAAACATGAATGATTCTCGAACCTTATCACCTTTGCTCCCGCTATCAATAACTTTGTAAAAAAATCGAAGAAGGTCGGCCAGATCAATCCAGAATCCGCAGTTGAGGCATCGCGCGTAGATTCTTCGGTTGATGAGGGTATAGTGGCGTTCGACCATCATAAACCCTCTGCACTTGAGGCATTGCATACATGTCCTGCTCTCTCTAAACAGGATGCTGAAAAAGACGGCCTGCTACGTTATCGAATACGATTCATAATTAATGCGACACATCCGGCGAGGAGTCCCCCACCGAGAAGGGTAGTGCCAAAATAGACGAACACGTTCGTGCCCCCGGAAGGCTGGGTCCCTTCCCATAAGTCGCGAACCCCACCCTGGACCATCAAGACTGACAGTGTCAGAAGAGCCCCTATCATGAACCACCATGCAAAGGATCGCAGCGCCATTCTTCCGCTCGTAACTCGTGGTCTATCCGGCCTTTTTCAACTCTAGCGAAGGGCTCCTACGCTGTCAAGAAATAGACCAGGATCGCTCGATGCTCACCTCTTCGGATCAGACCGTGCGAGGGACTTGAGCCCACGGTGAAGAAAAATGGACACGCTGCCGCTTCCGTTGTCAGCGATGGCGAGACCCGGTTCTTCCTCCCCCGTCGTAGTGACCCGAAAAGAGGAGAGCGCAAATGGACCGGATTTCGTCCGATAGTTTCTCGGGGGATAGTGAAAAGTTCCATCGCCCTTCCCGAATAGAATCGACAAGTCGCTCGATTGGAGATTCACAATCGCCACATC